>OCAT01000104.1_pt1 | contig 81627 bp, 80 predicted proteins | sample 1538311 | NCBI WGS metagenome assembly OCAT01 (sample SAMEA2580287, study PRJEB22360) | human gut metagenome | biome: human gut; feature: human-associated habitat; material: faeces | place: Denmark | collected 2008/2010
GATAGAATAATATTTACTCATAAACAAATCCTCCATATAATATTTATAATTTATTATAAGATTATTTTAACAGTTAAACACCTCCATAATAGATGTAATACGTTTTGGACAGTGATTACCAAATTTTGTACTTACAGCATCTCAATAAAAGCTGCCATTCTCGTATTGATCTGTTCAATATCTGCCTGTGAATAATCTGTCTCAACCACTGTGTACGGGATTCCTTTTTTGTCTTTCACTAATTTCTTGATAAGTGCGGTTTCCACATTATATGTATGACACGCCTGAAGAACAAGATCTACGACACCATCTACCTGAAAATCATCGATCAGCTCATCCAAAAGATCCAGACGATTCTTATTTGGAGACATACAAGAACATCCAATGTTTAAATATTTTCTTGCGAGTGCATCATATACATCTGGATTCTCTTCATCTACCATTGCTAACGGTTTCATTCCAGTACAGTTTTCAAAACATACGACAACTCCACCATTATCCTCAATTGCACGAATGACTTTCAAGGCCGCACCGCCAGATGGAGATCCGGTTACAAGGATCCTTGGTTTTTTCCCTATATTTTTTCCTTCTGTATATTCTTTTTCAATTTTATCTGTTACTGCATTGATTCTGTCTTCAAGACCTTCTGTGTTAATGTCAAAACCACTTCCATATACAGTATTGATCACATCTAATCCATTGACTGGTGCAGGATCATTTGCCATTACATATTGAAGACATCTTAATGCTTTATTGATTCCATTTCTTAACTTGATCTGATGAAGAACTGCCTCATCTGTGATCGTTGTCTCAAATTTATCTTCTAGAACTTTCTTGAAACGAAGTAATTCTTTCTTATATAACTGGATTCCATCTTCTGTCTGACAGTTTGGAAGTTCTACGACATGAACTGGTTTAAAATCAGCAAGCATTTCGTACATTTTTTTCTTTCCATCGCATGTTGTTTCCCCTACAACCAAATCTGAAAAATAGAAGAATGGACATTTATCTGTTTTGGCAAATCCATAACTTGATTTGATCAATGGACATAGGTTTCTTGGCAGATCTTTTTCTGCATCTGGGATTGTTTCATCTGATACGGAACATAATCCGACAACTGCTGCACCCATGGCATTTGGAATCTCTCTTGGAAGATAGGTACAAAATACACCGACAACAGGTATTTCTTTTTCTTTAACCTCCTTGATCGCGAGAAAGGAATTCTTTCTCTGTTCTGCAAATTCCTCAAAAATCTCTGGTAACTCTTTCTTTAATTCAACCATTGTTTGAATCCTCCTGTAAGTAAAAATTATCGTTTTATTTTGCGGATGCCCAAAACGGCAGCTCCAATTGCTCCTGTGTATTGACATAATGAATCCGTTGCTACTTCTTTCACTCCTAAATGATTGGCTAATGATTGTTTGATCACATCGAATTGTGCTAGTCCACCAGAGAAAAATACTTTTGGATTCGCTGGCGCCAATTTCTGTGCAAATGCAGCGGTTCGCTGACAAATAGATTCTACACAACCAAGAACAATATCACCAGGTGCAATATCCTGTGCCAATAATCCAACGATTTCACTTTCTGCAAATACAGCACACATACTGTTGATCTTCGCAGGCTTGGCATCTTTTACAAAAGTGTCGATTCTTCCAATCTCACTTTCGACTCGTTTCATCGTCATCTCAAGGAAACGTCCAGTTCCAGCAGCACATTTATCATTCATTAAAAAATCTGTGACACATCCAAGATCGTCAATAGTGATCACTTTGCTATCCTGCCCACCGATATCTATGATCGTGTCACAATCTGGATTCATAAAAAATGCTCCAGCTGCATGGCAAGTAATCTCCGTGATCTTGAAATCTGCCTGATCTAACAGATTCCTTCCATATCCAGTTGTTACAATAACATCTATTTCTTTATGTTGTTTTTTTATCTCTCTGTAAAGAGCTTCTAGAGATTTCCTTGGACTGATTGATGTTGGGATCATCTTTGTATCTATTATCTTCGTATCTTCTAACAAAACGGCTTTTGTCATAGACGAACCAGAATCTAATCCTAAACTTATCACTGTACATTGACTCCTTTTGGAAAGTTTTTCGGGTAAATTTTATCATGAAAATGGTGTGGTTGCAATGTAAAAAAACATGCTTAAAAAAAAGAACTATACATTTTCATTCAAATCCTTTATAATAGTATGCTGTGAAAAATAGCAGTATAAAACTGCTCATCATGCATTAAAAAAAAGGAGACGAAAGAAAAATGAATCAAGAGAAAAACAAAGGTGCGGAATACGACTTTTACGGGAAACTTCCGCTGCAAAAAGCGATTCTCCTTGGTCTGCAGCATGTATTCGCTATGTTCGTAGGTAACCTTACTCCAGTCCTTATCATTACAGGGGCTTGTGGTATTGCTTCTGGAACCGAATTTGCAGACGTTCAGATTGCGCTTTTACAAAATGCAATGTTAATTGCCGGAATTGTTACACTGATCCAGTTGTACGCGATCGGACCGATCGGTGGAAAAGTTCCAATCATCATGGGAACGAGTTCAGGATTTATCGGTGTCTGCAGCAGTGTTGCATCTGTTATGGGTGGTGGAATCCTTGGATATGGTGCGATCATGGGTGCTTCCATTATCGGTGGGTTATTTGAATCTGTATTAGGATTTATGTTAAAACCACTTCGAAGATTTTTCCCAGCTGTCGTAACTGGTACGGTTGTACTTTCCATCGGATTATCACTGATCGGTGTTGGTGTGAATTCTTTTGGTGGAGGAAATTCTGCTAATGATTTCGGTTCAATCGAGAACTTGTTACTTGGAACAATTGTTCTTGTGATCATCATTGCATTAAAACATGGAACGAAAGGTATCACAAGTGCTTCTTCTGTACTGATCGGAATTATCGCAGGATACATTATCGCAGGAATCATGGGTGTTGTACTTCCTACAACTGCTGTCAATGCAGATGGTGTAGAGTATACAAAAGCATGGGTGTTAAACTGGGATAAAGTTGCTCAGGCTGGATGGTTTGCCATTCCAAAATTTATGCCTGTAAAAATCATTTTTGATGCAAGAGCGATCGTCCCTGTACTTATCATGTTTATCGTAACTGCTGTAGAAACAGTCGGAGATATTTCCGGAGTTATCGAAGGTGGTATGGATCGTGAAGCTACAGATTCTGAGCTTTCTGGTGGTGTTGTCTGTGATGGTATCGGATCTACGATCGCAGCATTCTTTGGTGTTTTACCAAATACGTCATTCAGCCAGAATGTTGGTCTTGTTACTATGACAAAGATCGTAAACCGTTTTGCACTTGCAACAGGAGCAATCTTCTTAATCCTGTGTGGATTATTTCCAAAACTTGCTGCATTGATCTCTATCATGCCACAGAGCGTATTAGGTGGAGCAGCTGTTATGATGTTCTCTTCTATCGTGATCAGTGGTATTCAGCTGATCACAAAAGAACCACTAACAATGAGAAATATTACCGTTGTATCTGTAGCTCTCGGACTTGGATATGGAATCGGTGCAAACAGCACAGTTCTTTCTGGACTACCTGAAGGAATTCAGTTGATCTTCGGAGGATCTGGTATTGTACCTGCGGCACTTGTTGCAATTATTTTAAATATTGCATTGCCAAAAGAAGATTAAATAAACTAATAAAAACAGCACTGCATTGGGAATTTTATTCCTGTACAGTGCTGTTTTTCTATATGCTTTCCTGCGTCTATTATCAGCTCATAACACCAATTTCATCCGGTACGATCACATCAGCTTCTGTGCATGCAAGGATATCTTCTACACTATATCCTTCTGCAAGTTCCCTTAACACGAGACCATCTTTTGTAACTTCAAAATAGCAGCGTTCTGTTACGATATCTGTTACACAATGAACTCCCGTCAAAGGAAGTGTACATTTCTTTAATATCTTAGACTTTCCACTCTTTTCACAATGGTCTGTTGCTACGATGATCTTCTTCACTCCGGCACACAGATCCATGGCACCACCCATTCCTGGCACCATCTTCCCTGGAATCGTCCAGTTAGCGATATTGCCTTCTTGGTCTACCTGAAGTGTACCAAGAACTGCTGCATCAATATGTCCGCCACGTATAAATGCAAAAGACATCTCATGATCATACACGCTTCCACCTTTGATCACAGATGCAGGCTGTCCGCCAGCATCAATAACATCAATATCTGCTTTATCCCAGCTTGGGGTTGGTCCACTTCCGACGGTTCCGATCTCTGCTTCCAGCCACAGATCCACACCTTCTGGGAGATAATTTACACACATCAGCGGAACTCCGATACCAAGATTTACAAAATCTCCATCTTTAAAAAACTTTGCACATCGTGATGCGATCAGCTTTCTTCCTGTCAATCCTGCCATATCACTGACCTCCTTCCGCTTTTGCTTTGGCTCGCTGCCACATTGGACACATTGGTCGTTTCTCACCGGTTCTTTCATAGATCATATCAATCACAGGTGCTGGAACATCGATCTCTTCTGGCCCTAGTTCACCCACTTCCACGATCTCTTCGACTTCAACGATCACCGTATCAGCAGCCATAGCCATCGTACTGTTTGTTGCTCTGGAATTCATTCGGAATGAAATATTACCTGCAGTATCTGCTTTCGTTGCTTTGATTAAAGCAACATCTGCACGCAATGGTAATTCCAGAAGATATTCTTTGCCATCGATCGTTAGTTTTTGTTTACCTTCTTCTACTTCTGTACCAAGTCCTGTTGGTGTCAGACAGCCACCTAAGCCTGCTCCACCACAACGGATTCTTTCTGCAAAGGTTCCTTGCGGACTAAATTCTATCGCAAGTTCTCCTGCAAACATCTGATCCTTGGCGATCGGGTTCAATCCAATATGTGTTGTGATCAAGCTCTTAACTCTGTGATCTTTGATCAGCTTTCCGACTCCTTGATCCGCCATTCCAGCAGATACAGCGATCGCATCAATGTCTTTGATTCCTTTTTCTAACATTCCATCAATGATCTCATCTGCTGCAAATTCTCCATGCCAGTCTCCAAACATGATCGTCTGTCCATCATGAATTCTTGAGAGCGCTTCCTCTCTTGTTACAACTTTTGACTTCAAAGGCGTGACCTCCCTTCTATGTTCATGGTTTGATCCTGGCTTTATTCTCCTTTGAATTCAGCCTTTCTCTTCTCCATAAAAGCTTTGACTCCTTCTATAAAATCAGAAGATGCCGCACATTCACGCTGTGTCGGAATCTCACATTCATCCAGGTATTTCTTATAATCAGCAAGCCCTGCCTGATAAATCTGTTTCTTGATATTCTTATAAGAAAGTAATGGTCCACTAGCAAATTTCTTAGCAAGTTTCATAACGGTATCATCTAATTCCTCCGCTGGAACTACATCATATACCATTCCGGCATCTTTTGCTTCCTGTGCTTTCATTGGTCTTCCTGTAACACACAGTTCCATTGCCTTCTGAATTCCAAGACTCTTAACAAACAGGTACGTTCCACCGGTATCTGGAACTAGTCCAAGATTCACAAATGCCATAATAAACTTCGCATTGTCTGCGCATACAACAAAGTCCCCTGAAAATGCAAGACTTACTCCTGCACCTGCTGCCGCTCCACTTACACTTGAGATCACAAGCTTACTCATACGCTTCAGACCATCGGTTACATTGCCAACTTTACTGATCAGAGAATCCATATTCACTTCGCCACCTTGTTGGATTAGGTTATAGAAGTATCCAATGTCTCCTCCTGCTGAAAATGCCTTTGGCATTCCTTTTAAAACAACAACTTTTACATTCGGGTCATTCTCACAAGTATCTACCACGTACATCAACTCGTCTGCCATCTGATCATCAATTGCATTAAGATTCTTCATATAGTTCATTGTGATGATACCAACTCCATCTTCTACAACGAACTGCAATTTCTCTAGCTTCATAGGCATATCCTCCTTTAAGTTGTTTTGATAACTATATTGTATCATTTTTTGTACAATTTGTGAAGCTTTTCGACAAAATTAAGGGGTTGACGAATCTCATTTTCTATAGTATCTTATAGCCATAAGGTCATATAACTGACGGAGCACGTGGAATTAACCACATGGAAGTATGATCATTAGTCGCCGACCGTCTGGGCAATCTGTCTGGACGTGCGGCGTTTTTTTATTCTATTTTTACAACACTTCATCGTTCAGATATTGATCCTGTTAACTTTTTACGTACTTGTTCTAAGTACGTATCATCCATAAGGAGGAATACTATGACAGTTGGTCATGTCCATTCCATCGAATCGATGGGTCTGGTTGATGGACCAGGGATACGAACCGTTATCTTTTTACAAGGATGTGCTCTAAGATGTCGTTTCTGCCATAATCCTGATACTTGGGAATTATCTGGCGGAACCGAATACACACCGGAAGAACTCGTTGCAAAGATCCGACGATTTAAACCTTATTTTAAAGAAGATGGTGGTGTTACCTTTTCTGGTGGAGAACCTTTATTACAACCTGATTTTTTAAAAGAGACTTTAAAACTATGCAAGAATGAAGGCATTCACACTTGCATCGACACTGCAGGTTATGGACTTTCTGATTATGATGAGATTTTAAATCATACAGATCTTGTTCTTCTTGATCTGAAACACATCCATAAAACGGATTATGAAAAAATGACAGGAAGATCAATGGATCGTTTTGAAGAATTTTTGAATGCTTTAAAAAAACATCAGACTAAGATATGGATTCGCCATGTCGTTGTTCCAGGAATTACTGACAGCGAAGATCATATGGCTCAGTTAAAAGCTTATATTCAAACGATTCCTAATGTAGAGAAAGTTGAGCTGCTTCCCTATCATTTACTTGGTACCAACAAATATAAAGTTATGGATATTCCTTATTCTTTAGAAGGTGTACCTGCCATGGATAAAAAGAAAACAGAGATGTTACAACAAACCTATTTTGATCATGTTTATTTTACGGAGGAAAAATCATGTTAAACGAATGGAATGGATTCAACGATGGTGTCTGGACAAAAGAAATCAATGTAAGAAATTTTATACAGAAAAACTACACTCTCTATGAAGGAGATGACTCTTTCTTAGCTGATGTATCTCAGAAAACAAAAAAAGTCTGGAATAAATGTGAAGAACTGCTTGCTGAAGAATTGAAAAAAGGAGGCGTTTTAGATGTTGAGACAGATATCATTTCTGGTATCACGAACTTCGCACCTGGATATATTGATAAAGAAAATGAGGTGATCGTTGGACTTCAGACAGATGCACCCCTAAAACGTATTGTCAATCTATATGGCGGTAAACGTATGGCGCACCAGTCACTGGAACAATATGGTTATAAACTAAATGAAGAGATCGACCGCCATTTTAATGAATACAGAAAAACACACAATGAAGGGGTTTTTGATGCCTATCCAAAACGTACCCGTCTTGCAAGAACTGCTGGACTTCTAACAGGACTTCCTGATGCTTATGGACGTGGACGTATTATTGGAGACTACCGTCGTGTTGCTCTTTATGGAATCGACCACTTGATCGAAGAAAAACAAAAAGATCTAGGCTTTGAAGATGGAACTATGACAGAAGACCGCATCCGTTTGCGTGAAGAAATTTCTGAGCAGATCCGTGCCCTTTCTAAAATGAAAGAAATGGCTGCATCTTATGGTGTTGATATTTCAAAACCTGCAAAAAATGCGAAAGAAGCTGTTCAGGCGGTTTATATGGGATATCTTGCGGGAACAAAAGAAAATAATGGAGCTGCAACTTCCCTTGGACGTACTTCTACATTCCTTGATATTTATCTTGAACGAGATCTTAAAAATGGAGTGATCACAGAAACAGAAGCTCAGGAATTGATCGATCAATTTATCATCAAACTTCGTCTGACAAGACATTTAAGAACTCCTGAATATGACGAACTATTTGGTGGGGATCCTACGTGGATCACGGAGTCTATCGGTGGAGTTGGTATTAATGGAAAACCTCTGGTTACTAAGAACTCTTTCCGTTATCTTCATACTTTATATAACATTGGAACTGCTCCAGAGCCTAACTTAACTGTTTTATGGTCTGAAAAACTGCCAGACAACTTTAAACATTTTTGCTCTAAAGTTTCTATTGATACGGATTCTATCCAATATGAAAATGATGATGTTATGCGCCCAGTCTATGGGGATGATTATGCGATCGCTTGTTGTGTATCTGCAATGAAGGTTGGAAAACAGACACAGCTGTTCGGAGCCCGCTGCAATCTGGCAAAATCACTGCTTTATGCGATCAATGGAGGAATTGACGAGAAAAAAGGAATCCAGATTGTTCCTGGAATCGAACCGATCACAGATGACGTTCTTGATTTTGACAAAGTATGGGAAAACTATAAGAAAGTTATGACTTATGTTGCTGAATTATATGTTGATACAGTAAATATCATTCATTTTATGCATGATAAATACGCATATGAAGCCAGCCAGTTTGCTCTTCATGATACAAACTTAGAGCGAATCGCAGCTTATGGAATTGCTGGTCTGTCTATTGCCGCAGACTCTCTATCAGCGATCAAATATGCAACTGTAAAACCAATCCGCAATGAAAATGGTGTAGCAATTGACTTTGAAACCATTGGGGATTTCCCTAAGTATGGAAATGATGACGACCGCGCAGATGATCTTGCAGTTAACACAGTAACATTCTTCTCTGACGAACTAAAGAAACATCCAATTTATAGAAATGCGATCCATACTTTATCTGCTTTAACGATCACATCCAATGTTATGTATGGTAAGAAAACCGGATCCACACCAGATGGAAGAAAACTCGGAGAACCTTTAGCTCCAGGTGCAAACCCAATGCATGGACGAGACGAAAATGGTGCTCTTGCATCCTTAAACTCTGTCGCTAAAATTCCATATCGCGATGTATGTCAGGATGGTGTATCCAATACCTTTTCCATCGTACCAGATGCTCTTGGAAAAGATCAGGAACAACGAGTACAAAACCTTACAACAATCTTAGACGGATACTTTGTTCAAGGTGCACATCATTTGAATGTAAATGTTATGCATAGAGAAACTTTGATCGATGCTATGGAACATCCAGAAAAATATCCAACACTTACGATCCGTGTTTCTGGATATGCCGTGAACTTTAATCGATTATCACGCGAACAGCAGGAAGAAGTGATTCGTCGTACATTCCATCAGAGTATATAGCTTTTTATGAAACAGCAATGGTGCCTGATTCTTATTTGAATCAGGCACCATTACTATTCTTCAAACATTTCTCCCTCTATATTACTTATCTGTTCAATAGGGATGATCGTCTGATCTGTCATAACAACTGTATGTTTATATTTATCAATTTTCTTTACACAACCAGAACAGGTAATATATGCTCCCCCATCTTTCTTAGCATCTGGTACAAAATACGTGATCTCAACCATTTGCTGTGTACCGATCGTTTCAGCGATCAGATATAACTTTTTATTTAATTCTTCTATAACTTCTTCACTCAGCACCTGTTTTGCATCTGTTTGTCTTACAGTTTCTTTAATAGCTGCTTCGTGTCCGGTAAGTGCCGCAAAAGGCGAAAACTGTGCTGCTCTGGCATAAAGTGACATACGAGGGTGCTTCTTTGAAGTTGGATGTGGCAGATTGATAATATCATCGTATTTATGATTGTACTGATCCTTCATAATTTTCCTCCATAAAGTCCCCTGAAAATGCAAGACTTACTCCTGTGACACTGAATACTTACTTTCTATGCTTTATGTCCGCCGATCTGCTCATTACGGTCTTTTGCTGTTGCTCCCTCCTGAAGGTTCATTCCTTTCAAGATAGCGTTCTTCCCAAACTTCTTTTTGATTGTGAGCATTGTCTGTTGCATCCGTTTCTCACGCTCTAAAACAGCCTCTTCTTCGGCTTGTTCCTGTTCCTTTACCGTATAATCTGTAAAAAGATCAAGCTGCTCATACGTTTCTTCTTCCTTTGAAAAACTTTCATCCACGAGCTTGTTCGCTGTGATATTGATTCTTCTGATCAGCAGATTTTTATCCACGATCCGATCATATAATTCCATCACTGCATCTGTGATCAGCATGGTAGATGATGTCTTCCTTTTCAGGTTTGTTGTTCCATGAGCGTGTTTTGGAACTTTCCTTCCATATCGGTCGATCGTAACAGATCCCTTGTACTTCCTATATCTATCTGGATCCGTTAGATTTTCTATATCATAACCTACGGTCAATACGATCTGGTCAGTAACAAGTCTCTTATCTACCAGATCAAGTGTCATAAGATCAGTCATTTCTTTTACAACTAACTTTGCCTTATCAAAGTCATAGGGGCAGTGAAGTACTTGCCCGGAGCATACACTGTTGGTTTCCGGTTTGTACGCTTTGACTTGCTCCATCGTACAAGGCTCATAGCCCCAGGCATGATCGATCAGCAGTTCCGCATTGATCCCAAACATCTTATAAAGCAGTTCTTCATTATGGAATTCATTTGGCTTTCCGACGGAACATCTTGCAACATCTCCCATTGAGAAAAGACCGTGTTCTTCCAACTTCTTCGCATAGCCTTTGCCTACTCTCCAGAAATCCGTAAGCGGTCTGTGATTCCATAGCTTCCTACGGTAAGACATTTCGTCTAATTCGGCGATCCTTACGCCATCCTTATCCGGTTTAATATGCTTTGCTACGATATCCATCGCAATCTTGCACAGATACATATTCGTTCCGATTCCGGCGGTTGCTGTAATTCCCGTTGTTTTTAAAACGTCTCGTATCATAGTCATGGCAAGTTCCCTTGCAGTCATCTGATAAGTATTCAGATAATCTGTTGCATCTATAAATACTTCATCAATTGAGTACGGAAAAATATCTTCTGGCGCAATATACTTCAGATAAATATTATAAATCTTGGAACTATATTCCAAATAGTATTCCATACGTGGTGGGGCAACAATATAATCAACCTTCAATGCCGGATTTGCATTTAATTCTGTGCTGTCATCCGACGAACCTGTAAATGTTCTGTTTAAAGCTCTCCACCTGCGGGTATTATTGACTTCTTTAATCTTTTGCACGACTTCAAACAAACGTGGTCTGCCTGGTATTCCATAGCTTTTCAGCGATGGAGATACCGCAAGGCAGATCGTCTTCTCCGTCCGGCTTTGATCTGCAACCACAAGATTTGTCGTTAAAGGATCGCGATTTCGCTCCTTACATTCCACAGAAGCATAGAATGATTTGAGGTCGATCGCAATATAAGCCTTTGTCTTTGTCATCGTTCTATGCTCCTCTATTTGCATAATGAATCAACCATCATAGCGAACCACATCATACAAAACATAAATAAAAAACACAATAGTACAGAACCACACCCAACATTTGATTTCCCATCATCGGATGATTCCTTCTTCCCTTGGCTATGCTTCGATGCATCATCTTCTTTTAATTTGTTATAAAGATAATATTCTCTGGCATTGTCTTTCCAATCTTTTTTCCCATTTCGATCATAGTCAAAAAAGGCCATATTGATCACTCCCCATTCCTTAATCTATTCATGTTTTTTCTATTTACTAGAGCTTGGAAAATATGGGCTTAATACTCCAGCTACATTACTGATTGGCATTGTTTGCAGCCATACTTTCCCAGGGCCTGTAAGTATTGTGTTAAACACTCCTTCTCCACCAAACAACATATTCTTTACACCCGGAACACTTTTGATCTCCATCGTACAACTTGCTGTCATCGCGGCCAAATGTCCAGTGTCTACAACAATCTGCTCTCCAGCCTCTAATTCATATTCCACAACATGACCATCAAATTCTGCAAACATGATACCATGGCCAGATGCTTTCTGCATAATAAAACCTTCTCCGCCAAATAATCCAGCTCCGATCTTTTTATTAAAGAATGCAGATAACTCAACTCCATTCTCACCGGCAAGATAAGTACTTTTTTGTAATATCATTTCCTGTCCAGGTGCAATTTCAAATGCCTTGATGGATCCCGGGAAGCATGAAGCAAAGGCGATCATCCCTTCTCCGCCTTGTGCTGTATAAACATTCTGGAACATCTTTTCTCCTGAAAACGCCCTTCCAAAGATCTTTCCTATTCCTCCATTCGAAGTTGTTTCCATTTTCATATTTGGAGACATCCAAGACATTCCTCCACCTTCTGTAACCATTTTTTCTCCAGATTCCAGATAACAGATAACTACTGGAAGTGTTTCACCTAAAATTTCATATCTCATAATGTTTTCCTCCTTACTCAACATTTGATTTGTTATTCTTCTTTGCATTTACAATATAAATTCCAACACATACAAGTGCGAGTGCGATCAGACTTCCGATATTAAATGCCTGTTTGACTTCTCCCAATACCAATGCCGACAAGATTACACTGCATAATGGATTCACAAATCCGAAGATTGCTACCTTTGACACGTCATTATATGCAAGTAATACAGACCAAAGTGTATAGGCAACTGCAGATACCAATGCAAGATACAACACGACCGTAATTCCACCAACTGTTACATGATCTAAATGTCCACCCATTGCGTTTCCGATTAAAAATAATACAATTCCACCAATAAAAAACTGAGTTCCACTTAATATAACTGGTGATACTTTTTTTGAATAGTAATTGATCAATATCGTGGATGTTGCATAGGCTAACTGTGAAATCAAAACGAATCCTTCTCCCATCATCGTAAAGCCGAAATCCAAAGAATTTCCAAGAAGATTGATCACGACAACTCCTGCAAATCCTAAGATGCATCCTGTTAATTTTCTTCCCGTTAGTTTTTCATTTCGTACGATCAAACATGACATTAGGATAGCGATAAAATTTCCTAAACCTGTAATGATTCCACCTTTCACTCCAGATGTGTGTGCCACGCCGATATAAAAGAAAAAATACTGTCCAACAGTCTGCGCAAGGCAGACAGGAACTGCATATTTTAGAATCTTTCCATCAGGCAGTGTCACTTTCTTTTCACGTATAGAAGCAAAAATCAAGACGAAAAGTCCTGCCAACGCAAATCTTATTCCTGCAAATACAATCTGACTGGCTGTGTTTGTCGTATCTACTTGTAACAGTCGATATCCTGTCTTGATCATTGGAATGGCACTTCCCCATAGAATACAGCATAAACTTGCCAGTGCTGCTACAACCCAGGTCTTTGTTAATGTATGATGTTCTGTTTTCATTATCTTTTTATTTATCCTCTCTTGTATAGTACTATATTTACATCATTTTATCATATTTTCATATCTTATCCAATCCATACATCATCGATATACAACAAAAGACTCAGAAGTCCACGGCTCCTGAGTCCTTTAAAATTATCATATAGCTATTGCATTACTGCATTCCGTTTGCCGTCTTATATTTATACAGCATTTCGGCATGATTCTGTTCTTCTACCTGAATGTCTGCCATCAACTTTCTAAGATCACTATCCCCAAACATAAATACATTTGTATTATACTCTCCGGAAACCAATTTCTCTGTTCCAATTGCATCAGTTGCAAGAAATGCATCATGCATCTTATCTTCGGACTGGCTCGCTGCTGTATAGATTGCTCTTGGTTCATAGTCTCTTCCATCACTGTCATTGCAGTCACTTGACGGTACTGTTCCATCTAAGACCTGTGTGAGTGAATCGTAATGTGTCTGCTCTTTTTTGTGTAACTGTTCAAAAAGATTTTTAAGTTCTGGATCGATCGCCTGCTGTGCGTATTTTTGATACTTTTCTATGCAGCTTTTCTCCTGTGTTCTTAGGTTTTCAATTGCTGTTCTTTCTGTCTCTTTTAATACCATGATATGAGTTCCTTTCTACTTTGGAAATTTTTATGATGGTATTATCTGCTGTTTGATGCATTTCTATGCAACAAATGGCGAAAATTTAATATTCAATTACATTGAAATTCCATCGTACCATCCGTCTGTAATTCTGCTTGATCGGATAAGTAAAATTCCAAAGTCATAATATTTTTTTCATTCAATTCCAGTTTTTTCACTTGATACTTTACCATTTCACTCACAGAAAATTTACCATCTTCTTTATAAATTGTTGTCAAAATTCCTTCTGTCTTTCCATTGTTGCTTTGTAATCGGATATTTGCAAATCCTCCGGAACTATTTTGCTGTAACAATGTTATCGTTGTTGGTTTTCCAGCTTTTGTTTTTTCATAAAATGTTTTCAATTTCTCACCATGACTTGTCTTGGATGGTTTGAATTTTACTGGTGCATTTTTTGTACTATGTTTTTCTTCCCCAATCTGGGCAACAGGATAACCTTTGGATGTTAATGTATCATATAACGTTTGTAAGTCTTTTTTTGTAACTTTATTCTCATTGATTTTTATGTTTTGACAAATGTCTGAAATTTGCTTAACTTCTTTTTGTGCTTGAGCTTTTTCTCGCTTTGTTATCACCAATGGTTTCCACTTCTTTGTCTTATGATCTGTTTGTTTTGTTGTTTCTTTTATATTTGATGATCTACATGCTGTAAGTGTTATGACACTTGCGAGTAACAAAATAGCTAGCATTAATTTACTACATATATTCTTCTGATATTTTCTTTGCTTTTCTGACCACATATTCTTCTGCCCTTTTAAAATTCTTATGAATAATCCCATATTTCATACCCCTGTCGATTTGTTTTACTTTGATTCCTGTATATTTTGAGGCTTCCTTACAAATCTCTTCGGATCCGTCAATCGCCGATACATTATAGTTTCGCTTTAGAAAATATTTTGTATCACGACCAGAACCGCACCCAAAATCTAAGATGAATGCGCCCGATGGAAGATAAGATAAAAATTTATTTTGTATGTTTGTAAAATCTACGGATCTTGTTGTTTGTATGAATGATTTAGTGTATTTGTTATAATAATTTATGGTTTTGTTGTTCATTGGAATCCTCTCTTAAGTACATTCTAATAACCATTTGACAGCTTTCGCTAATCTCTTTTGGGCATCAGCAAAATGTCCGCCGCTGTTAAATTCTAATGTTGTATGCTTTACCTTAGGATCATTGCGCAAAATTTGTTCCTGTGTTCTAGTTCGATCTCCAACTCTTGCCATGACCGGATTCTTTGTTTTTTCTTCTTTTCCTCCAAGGCTTAAGTAGATATTGCTTTCATGCTTTATTTGATGATGCAACACATATTCATCCCATTGTTCGAACCATAAAGAACCGGAGCAGCTTGCAATTGCTGAGAAGATATCCGTTTCATATGCTGTCCATAGAGCAAACAATCCTGCAAGGGAATATCCGATCAGATAAATTTCTCTGTCTACCCCGTAATCTGCTTTTAATTTCGGAATCAAATCATTCATTAACCATTGTAAAGTCTTTGGACCATTTCCTTTGAAATCATCATCTCCGAAGGCAGCAGGTGACTTCCATGGAGAAAAATCACCATTCCAATCTTTTACCTGAAATGCACAGAAAAGAAAATCCTGATCATTGACTGTCTCCATCAGACAATCCCACATATGTGCTATTTCATTTCCACGATGAGGATACATTCCCCATAAAATGATCGGACCGCCGGAACCATTTTGCTCTATATAACATGTTTTCTGTCTTATCTGTAATTTCTGCATAAATACATTCATCTCCATAAGTTTTTCTGCTTTTAATGGATTTATTTTCATGAATTTTGTCTTATTCCCTAGTTGTAGAATCCTCCAGTTCTTCTAACGCGTCCATATAATTATCCATCCATTCCATCTGCCATTGTCTGGGGTCTGTTTCTGATATCTGGCTTAACGAATCGATTTCGTCAAACATTCCAAGATTCTCTGCCATATCTAGCGGAAACAAAGTTTCATCTGGACCGATTATTACCTGATCTCCAATCCCTAGATTCCTGTCATAAGCTGTTAATTCTTCCATTGAAATTTCTTCTGGTTCATCCATAGAATCTTCTTTTACATAAAAAGTTAACATTGGAATTTCTGCTTCTTCTGCTTCTATTTTTATGATCGTATAAATTGGTATTTCATTCATTATCTTATTTTCCTCAATCATATCACAATCCCCTTGCAATGATCAATTTCATGCTGTATGATCTGTGCTGCCCATCCAGAATATTTCCCATGCTGCTCTTTAAAATCCTGGTCCAGATAATCTACTTCTATCTCCTTATATCTCTTACAAGGTCTCACTCCATCCAAAGATAAACATCCTTCTTCTGCCTCAAATACGCCTGATTTCTTTGTGATCTTCGGATTGATCATTGCAAACTGAAATGGTCCAACTGCTACTACGATAATGTTCTTTTTAACGCCGATCATATTTGCTGCCATTCCAACACAATGATTCAAATTAGCTCTTAGTGTATCTAACAGATCAACTACTACCTGCTGATCTGCTTTTGTTGCATCTGTTGATTTCTGTGCTAGAAACAGTGGATCTTTCATTATGTCTTTTATCATTTTATTTTTACCTCCTTTATTTCCTTTAAAAATTCTTCTGTAGAAATATATAAATTTTCTAATACTGGTATCAAATATTTAGATGACTTGAGTCTGTCTACTGCCCATGGTTTTGATGTGCAATAGTTTGTCCCATTTGTTGTCTTGTGTATCGTTCATAAATTGATATTCCTGCCTTCCTGTTTCAATTATTGCAGCAATCTAAAAGACCCAGAAGTCCATGGTCCCTGAGTCTTTTAGAAAATACATTATAATGGTCCTAATTGGTATGGGTAACAACCTAATGGTTATAATGCATAATCTTGATTGTTTGCTGTTAAACTAAGCTTTTCTGCTAACTCTTCATTCAATACCATTATTTCAATATTCCAAATTTTTCTAATCTGTAATAACCTGGCTTTTAATTCTGCAGATGGTCCTACTAACCAAGCAACATCTTCAGCATTCTTAATTACCAATACAAACTTTAATTTCATATTTTTCATTTCATCTACAAATTGTAAGCTATCTCCAACCTCTGAAATATCCGGATATCTACCTAAAATAGAAGCTAAATAAATATGTAAAGATGCAATAAATTTTTCTACTAGTGAAGAAAAATAAACTTCAAATTTATGTTCTTTCTCCTCTGTTTCATGCCGTTTCTCCGCATTAGGACAACTTTTCTTTGCTTCTAAAAATATAATACTGTCCTCTTTATATTTTAAAATAAATTCTACTGTCTTAATTCCATCACCAAGATCCCTATAAATTTTAGAATTTTCAATATGAAACAAGTTAGATTCATCAAATTCTCCAAAATTCATTTCCGATTCTGTTATTACTTTCACTATAATACCACCCCAATTTCTTCTCTATAAAGTTGACGAAAAGTATCCATAATCGTATTATGTTCCAGTAATTCAAATTCTTTTGCAATCTCACATTGCACTTTACTCATTTCATCTTTATACAGCGAAATATACTGAACATTACTGTCAGATTTCCGTTTTATTTCAATATACTTAGATAAAAAATAATCATGTGTTGAAACAAAAATCTGTACACCCTCTTTTTCCAGCATAATTAATAATTCTGCCAACACAGGAATATATTTCGGATTAATATTAGCCTCTGGTTCATCCCAAAATAATACAGATCCTTTCTCTAATGTTCCGTTCTTAATAAGCTGCCATAATAGAGCTATCTTACGTAAACCTTCTGCAACTAAATTAAATTCTAATTTTGCTTGTGTACCTGGTTTTAAATAAAAACGATCTTCATGTAAAGTAACTTTTCCACTGCTAATCTGTTGTAAAATCTTTAAATATTTCTTCCTTGCAGCGGAATCTACACCTCTGGAAATATCAATTTTAGCAGCTGCAATAATATCTAAATAGGTGTCATCAAATTCTACATTTCCCATCTTCACTGCTGCATCTAAATTCCATGCATTGGATAAAATTTCTTTTGCTGGAATAAACACACTTGTGAGATCAGACATTTGCTTTTCCCATTTTTCCTCTGTTGTAATCTCCGCATCCCATTTTTTGGTTTTCGTTGAAAATGTCATTCCAATCTTTGCTGTGTCTGATCCTACGGATACTTTTGCTGTATTTTTCCCATTTTTCTTTCTATTTACTAATCGTCCAATACTTGACTGATCTGGTCGAAAAAGCATAGTTGTTTTCTGTGAAAATGATACATCGTGTTTAGAAGCCTGACATGCTGCATAAGCTAATTTCATAACATGAGTCTTTCCCATACCATTCTCGCCTACTAGTATATTTAATCCTTTATTAAATGGAATTTTTATATCATCAAATACCGTAAAATTATCCGCCTCTATATTTGTTAATGGCATTTTCATCACCTCATTTATTATTTTGCTCTAGATTTTTGTGTTAAAAAGTGTATCTAAAGTTACATAATTTGTTGTATTATATCCGTTTTTCTTATATTTTATTTCATATTTTGTAACTATAGATGCATATTTATGATTATACATGATTTATTATTTTTCGTCTATTTATATTCATCTTCATTGAGCAATATTGATCAAATATTTAGATGGCCTAAGTCTGGCTACTGCCCAATCTCAAAAATCATAATGCGTTCTCTCTCACTATTTCCACCAAACAAATCGGAACAATCAATTTCATCGGTAAACATCATCTCATCCACCGTCATCAGATATGTAAGATATTCGTCAGATGGATAATAGAAGAAACATAAAATCTGTCTTGGATGTTCATAGTATGATTCCATGATCCTTGCCATCACTTTTCTCAAAATCTCTACGGAAAATGGATTAAAAAAATAGATGCGGTCTATCTGTTCTGGGAGTTGAAATTCTTCTGCATTCGCTAATGAAAATGATACCCTCTCTTTCGATATGGCTTCTTTCTTATTTTCCATTACTTTCTCATAAATGCGTTCGTCATATTCAACTCCGAGGCAACGGCATCTTGTCTGGTAGGATAAGAAAAAGTCTACTCTTCCTTTACCACAGCCATAATCTAAGAGCATATTGTTCTTCCTTATAAGTCCTGTATTTGCTAATCGTTGCAGTACAGAATATGGAGTTGGTTCGTATGGATAGCGGTATTGATCGGATTGAGAGTCGTCTCTGCCCATGGTTTTGATGTGCAATAGTTTGTCCCATTTGTTGTCTTGTGTATCGTTCATAAATTGATATTCCTGCCTTCCTGTTTCAATTATTGCAGCAATCTAAAAGACCCAGAAGTCCATGGTTCCCTGAGTCTTTTAGAAAATACATTTTTAAATCCAATTGCAGTCTCCACCCGTGATAGCAAGGCTTAGTAAAGCATCCATCTTTTCGACTTCTTCTTCACCCTCGATTTTCTGAAGTAACTGCGCAGTATCTAAAATATCTTCCATACTTTCATCTGGTCCAATCTCATAGTCGATCTCTGCCTCACAGTCTGGACATGGAATCTTCTCCATCGTCTGTAATGAGAGGAATCTATTCCCGCATTTTTTACATTCATAATATCCGCATTTTTTTGTTCCATCTGGTACATAATACATTGTTCCTATCTCCTTTTTTGCTTTATTATCACATATTATACATCTAATCTGGTCTGTTGTCTTAGTTTTTTTGTGAGATCACAAGCCCAATAAGGATTAATACAGTTCCAATGATAGAAATCACTGTTATTTTTTCATGTAAGATTAACACTGAAAGTATTACGGTTATAACAGGGGATACGTAAATATAGATACTTGTCTTGATTGCGCCAATCCATTTTGTCGAAAGATTCCATAACAAAAATTATAATACGTTCTCTCTCACTATTTCCACCGAATTTCTTGAAAAATAGAATATTCATGCTAAAATAAATGATTGAATTATGAAATCATTATAAATGAAACAATCGTCAAAGAAGGTAGTATTATGAAATCAAAACTTAAAAATTTTTCCTTACTTACAATCAGCACACTCATTATGGCTGTCGGAATTTACTTCTTTAAATTTACAAACAATTTCACATTTGGTGGTATCACAGGTATTGCCGTTTTAGTTGCAAAATTCCTTCCTATTTCTGCCAGTGATTTTTCTTTTGTTGTGAATATTTTATTGCTGATCATTGGATGGATCGTCTTAGGTAAAAGCTTTGCTGAAAAAACAGCTTACAGCACGATTCTTTTATCTGTAAGTTTATCTCTTTTAGAGCGAATTTATCCTATGAGTCATCCACTTACCAATGAGCCATTATTAGAGTTGATCTTTGCAATCTTATTGCCAGCGCTTGGTTCAGCAATCTTATTTAATATTGGAGCTTCTAGTGGTGGTACAGATGTTATCGCTATGATTCTTAAAAAATATACGAGTGTAGATATCGGAAAGGGCTTAATGATCTCTGATCTTATCTTTACTCTCGCAGGATTCCTAGTGTTTAACGTCAAAACAGGACTTTATTCTTTGTTTGGTCTGATCATGCGTTCTGCGTTGATCGACAACTTTATTGAAAGTTTTAACCGTTCTAAATACTTTCATGTTGTAACTTCTAATGCAACATGTATTTGTGATTTTATCCAAAATGATCTACAGCGCGGAGCAACCATTGTAAATGCGACCGGAGCCTTTACAGGGGATGATAAATATATTATCCTGACGGTTCTTAGTCCTTCGCAGGCAGTGAAACTCCGAAACTTTATCAAAGAACATGATCCAAAAGCTTTTCTTTTAGTTTCTAATACAAGTGAGATTATCGGAAAAGGCTTCCATTCTGTCTAGGATGGACAGCCTTTTCTCTGCTTTCTTCTGGTACATAATACATTGTTCCTATCTCCTCGTATAATATCTTTTATTGGATTTATTTTACAAAATATTTTTCTTAAATTATCACATACTAAGAAACGAGGAGGTTTCAATGCATGAATAATAAGAAGAAACGAGAACTTACAAACGAAGAAATTGATGAAAATATCTTCGAAATGTGCAATATTTGTTCTACCACGGATTGTACTGGATTGATCCAGGTTGTTCCAAGAACAGAAGCCGAGCTTGAATCTTACGAAGAATTGTACCCCTTCCGACCACCGTTTTTACCTCGTGATGATGATTAAGTCGTCATCCACTTTCTCCTGTAACAAGATCTTATGGCCTGTTATGACTATAAGGTCTTGTTTCAATGTCCACTTTCTCTTCTAATTAGTCTGACAAAAAATATCATCTCTTATTGATTCTAACATAATTGTTTGTGGTGTAGCATCATAATTTTCATCCATCCAAGCTACAGACTCATCGTCCAAATAATCCATGAAATCAATATATGTATTCTCATCATCCATTTCGAAAATTCCTTCTTTCTCAAAGCTCAAAACTCTCTGAATCAGCTTATTATCAGGATATGTCTTTTTAAGAAATTCAATGTGCTCTTTTTTAAGTTTAAATTTTATCATACTTAAAATCCTCCATTTCAATCCATACACCAAAATATTCTCTTTAATAATATCAGTCATTTTTATTGGATTTATTTGGATATTTTAATTTTCACCACTTTACTATAAGCTCCAAAAGTTTTCTTTCCAGAAGCAGTCTTTTTATATGCTCTTACTTTTATATAATATGTTTTCTTTTTCTTTAACTTTTTAATTGTGCAATTTGTTTTTGTTGTCATAACTGTAGATGCCTTTTTAAAGTTTTTATTGTTTGCATACACAATCTGATAACCATTTACATTTTTTATTTTATTTATCTGAACTATCACTTTTTTGCTTTTTTTATTTTTCAGCTTTTTAATAGATGCCTTTGCTATCTTCTTCTGCGTTGTCTTATTAGTTTTAGATGTTTTAGTTTTTTGTGTTGTTTTAAGACTGTTTGTATCATTTATTTTTGCCCTTACTGTGACATGCTTTGTTATCGCTGCTTCAAGGTAGCCATTATAATACATGATAATATCTGCTGTTCCTGGATTTTTTGCAATCAGTCTTTCTCCATTCACTTCACAAACTGAAGGATTGGATGATTGAATGATCAATCCAGAATCTTTTATACAACTTCTATTCCATATAACAGAAATGTCAGCAGTTTCTCCAACATTCAAATTATTAGATGAAAGCTCAATCTCCACATTATAATATTCTTTATCTTTTTTAACTAAAACACTTCTTGTATTATCTTTATCCGTATAAGCACTTGATGAAACAGACGTGTCTACATCTGTTCCGAAACACTGTACCCAATAATAAGTTCCCTGAATATAAACACAACCAATACCAATACTTTTATAAGTTGAGCCAAGGATATTTGCACGATGTCCAGAAGAATTCATCCAAGCATTCATAACTTGTTCTGGTGAAGTCTGACCGGTTGCAATATTTTCACCCATCATTCTGCTATTCGCACTAAAACATTTTTCACCATCCGGTCTTGTATGTGACCAATAAATAACATTTTCAAATCCTCTCAGCATTGCTGTTTCAAGTAGACTTTGATCCATGACAAGATCAGATAGGCCTTCTTTTCTTCTTTCTTTATTTACAAGTTCTAATACTTTAAAAGCATTTTTATACATTTCTTTTGCTGCCACATTTACATAAAATCCAATTGTAAAAGATCCATCTTCTAAACGTATCAGATTTTTATTTTGTGTAATTACTTTTGTATCTTTTTCAAATGGGCGAGTAATCTTTGTTATACTTGTTGGTAATGTAACAGATTCTAAGGAAGTACACCACCAAAATGCTGCATCTTCGATGGTCGTAATTCCTTCAGGAATTGTAACATTCTTTAACCCTCGATCATAATAACAACAGCAATACGGAATTGATGTTGCTCCCTTTCCGAAAATCAGTGTCTCCAAACTTTCGTTATATTCAAAAGCTCCGTCTCCTAATTCTGTTACTGTATCAGGAACTACAATTTTTGTTAAATTTGAATACGCAAATGCATCTTCTGCAATTTTGGTTACATTAGATGGAATCGTATATTCTCCTTTCCTCTTCGCCGGATATAAAAATAACGTCTTTCCACCATCGGCATAAAGGATACCATCTTTTGATTGATATAAATTACTTCCAGAAATTTCAATATTCTCTAAATCCCAAAGTGCTAAAAGACTATAATTTGTCAGATTTTTAATACTTGCAGGAAGTACTAATGTTTTAATACTAATTCCGTATAACGCATCCATTTCTATTGTTTCTACGGAATTTCCAAGAGTTAGATCAGTTAAACTGGCATCATTTGTAAATGCATATTCGCCAATTGATTTTACGGAATTTCCGATAACTACTTTTGTTAATGAATAGCAATCTGAAAATGCTCTTGCACCTACTTTAGTTACTCCATCTTTAATATAAACTTCTTTGATTTTACCTTTATCATTCTCCCATGGACAAGGATGAGATTCTGATTCTATGATTTGTCCGGTGTTGCCATCTTTAACTATTACAAAATCATCCATTGCTCCATTTCCAGAAATCGTTAAAATACCATCTTTTAATTCCCATGTAACATTATCGCCACACGTTCCATTAGCTTCTGTACTATAAGTAACAATGTCAGAATTTGAAGATTCTCCTGAAATTGATAACCTCTTACCTTTTCTATATTTTATAGATCGATTTTGCAAATGAGTTGTAGATTTTATTGTTTCAGATTTTGCAATCTTCGAAGATTTATTATTTTCTGCTGCATTTGTATTTACAAATATTAAGGATGTTAATAATGTAGTACATACTGATATTGCAAATAATTTTTTTAGGTTCTTTTTGAATTTTTTCATAATCTTATCCTTTCTGGAATACTTCTTACCTCAAACACATTTTTCTCCCCAACTTCAACAATCTCTCCTGTCTTCCGTCCATACTTTAAACCTCTCTCTACTGCTGATGTCAGCACATATTTTACTCTGATAGCGTTAACTTCATTTTCTCCTTAGGAAATGTAATCTGTATTTCATGTTTTTCATCACATGTCAATATTATTGCTGCCTCATTATGTCCACAATCTTTATTTAATTGCTCAACAAATCTATCTATATTGATCGTAAGAGGATCAATTTCAAGTCTCATCCAGAAATTTCCTATTCTTGCATCTCCAATAAGTTTATTCCCAATAACTTGAATATTAACTTCTACATCATCTTTTTCTATTACATACTCTTTTATGTGTTCACTAAAATCATGATTTAGGTAAAGCACTTCCTCTTTTAGCAAGCTTTCCACAACCTGTTGGTATGATTTGTAATCATTATAAATTTTTGCAATCATCGGTAATGCAACTTCATCAAAAATGGCCTTTGAGCTCTTCCTAATAGGATTGTTTTCCTCTTTTAAACTAAACTCTAACAATTTCTTATCTATTTCTGGAGAATATAATCCAATTGCCGTTCGCGACATACCTATTCCGGCCGAAAATAATTCTTTCTCTCCTAAAAAAACTGTCACTTCATTCTCATTTGAATGTATAAAGAATGGACACATATACTTTCTTCCCCAATCTAATATTGACATTTTATTTTCGCCTACTATATTATGATTCTTCCTAAATACCCTATCCCATTTTAAAAATTGCATTTGCCAGCCATTAACCTTCAGGTGAAATTTGTTCGTTGCTAACATAAGTAAAACTGATTCATTTTCAAAATCTCCACTATATGAAATATATTTTTCACAGTTCTCAATAACTGCAGAAAAATCATCTGATAATTGGCTTATTTGTGCTCTTACATAATATGCCTTTGGATATTCAGAATCTAAATACAATGCAATATCTAAATATTCTGTTGCCAATTCAATATCTGATGTATAGATTAATGAAGCCAAAAATACATATGCATCTATATTTTTATTATCTAATTCAATACTTTTATTCAAATCTTCCTTCGCTTTTTCCACATCTTCTAATCCATTATGGTTTATTCCACTTATATAGAAAAAAGTACTCTCCCATTTGCTTTTATCCACACGACTTAAGCAATCCAAGGACTGTGTAAACTCTTTTTTATACATATGTGCTTTTGCAAATTCCAAAATGCAATCTTCTTTTTTAGATAAATCCTCTCGTTCAATAACAGTATCATATTCTCCCATTATATTTAAAATCATAAGATATATTGCTTCTAGATCTTGGCACACATTTAAAATATTTTTAATTTTATTTTTAGCTTCTACTAATTGATCATTTTCTAAAAAATATTTTATTAACAATAATTTATCATCCAGAAGATCTTTGTATTTCATAATTAAGTCATCCATAAAACTTGCAATATCTTTTTTAGCTTCTTTTTCAATTACCGAAGAAATTCTATCTTTCTTAGAAATAAAAGATTCTATTTTACTAGTGTTATGTTTTTTAATAAGTTCCATTATTTCATTTTTAGATAATTTTCCTCCAGTTGTTCGAAGCCTATTACCAATTATTGCAATTAACTCATTAAATAAATTGTCTACATTAATATAAATATTTTTATTCCGTGCCCATTTTTCTATAGCACTTTTTGCAATATCAATCCTATTTGTACTTTCAACTACAAAAAAATCACAACGTAAAAATGATTTAACATTTATCTTTCTCTCATGACAAATATCTTTCATTTCTTTAAACAATTTTTCCTTGTCTTCATTTAAAATTCCTTGTTTTGCCTGCAAATAACGTTCTTTATATTGTAACAAATTTCGAACCTTATCATCATATCCAGAACCTATAAAAATTGTCTTCTCATGCATATTATTTTCTCTTAATAATTCAGACACTTTAGGTAATGTAAATTGATTAACTTTCACTTGAAAGTATAATCGTTCATCACCTTCAAGAACAATACAAAAATCATTTAACGATTCAAAGGATATCTCCTCTAAACCATTTTCAAGATATTCAAACAAAAATTTTATGCTTGAACAGTCTTGTTGTGACATACCAATACTATTTTGCATTCCTCCTATATTTTTACGTCCCTCTACATAATTCATTTTATTACATTCCTCCCATTCCCATTTTGTTCTACTCAATCCTAATTTAAACTAATCAATAATTCTGTAGCTTTTATACACACTCTTATTATATCAAAGCAACTAGTATATGTACAGAAAAACAGAACATTTGTTCTGTGTACTTGCATATCTCTATTCAAAGAGATATATCTTTTAATGTTCTGTTCTTATGTTAAAATGTATACTAGTTTTGCAATTTTTTGAATAATTCGCACTTAATATTTTAATTTACTTTGTAGACTGATATCTTAATGTCTACGGGATCCAATGTGATCACAGATCCCCTAAAGATCTATTTATAAGGTCTTCTCCTAATCCTGCAGAAATAATATAATACACATCTTAAACGTTTTTGAATTGTTTGTGATACTCCTATTTCCATTTGTACTTTCCTAAATTTCTCAAATAATCAATTCCACTTTTTCCAAACATCTGGTTGATATCCTAGTGTTGATTGCTTTCCATTTCGAACAACTGGTGTCTTGATGACTTGTGGATTTTCTAATACTTTTTCAAGTTTATCTTCATTGGCAATATATTTGATCAGTGCAAGCAAGTTCTGATCTTTGCCTTCCCAATTGATCATATGATCTAAACCACCATTTGCCTGAGCTACTGAATTGAATTCGCCTTTGCTCATGCCTTTTTTCTTCATATCAACAAACTGATATTTGATTCCACGTTCTTTGAAAAAACGTTCTGCTTTCTTTGTTTCGTTGCATTTTTTTGTTCCAAATATTTGTATGTTCATGCTGGTTTAAAATCCTCCATTTAGATATGCTCTAGTTTCTTTATCTCATTCATCATTAAGCGCTACAGCCTGCATATTGCAACTTTTTGACTTCATCTTTGTATTCAGATTTCACAAGGTTTCAACTCAAGAATGCTTAAGTTACAAAACAGCTTTCTCATCTAATCAGCTTTTATTACACCAGTAAAATGAGACTCAACAATCCTATCCATCTGTGCTGCAATTTCTACAAATGGCAAATTTAGATCAAGTGTCTTAACACTTATTTGACTGCCATGCATCTGATACACATTATCAGGCTGGATTCCTTCTTCTGTCTTAGCATAAAGAAGCATTCCTGAAACTGTATTATCTTCTTCTCCAAATTGATAGCTTCGATTTTTTACATAGGTAAAAATCTGATACAAATTGTTTGAATGAAGCTTATGTTTATCAAAATGAACCTGTGTAGTGTGACTGTAATATTTCGCATCAATGATAAGCACTGTATTGCCACGTTGCAAGTGAATATCAGTTTGCATAACCGGCAGCATCGTTCCAACACCATCATCTAGTGCCCACGGAATCTGCGATGCACTAACAGACAATTCTGGATAATGTCTGCTGTAATATTCCAGAATAAATTTTTCATACAGCCTGCACATACGCTGCTCGTCTACAAAGGATGCTAATCTATAGTTACCTACATCTGTTGTGATCAACATTCCTTCAATCATCAACTGACAAATACTAACTAACATTCTATATGTTTGATTATTACGCTGAAAACGAATCGATGACCATTTAATTTCTGTCGCTTCTATAGAATCTACATTCGAAAAATACAACATTTTCTTCTTCAGATCATCTTTGTATTTTGCTTTTACTTTGCCGTTTCGCAAAAGAAGCATGACTGTTGTTTTCAAGATTTGATTCAACGTATTATTTTCTGAAAGCTCATCAAAATCACAGGTAAGTACTTGTTTATGCAGCAGTTTATTTTTAATTGTACCTGGCATATTTATTTTACCACGCATAACCGTCAGCTCTTCCTGATGACTTATATATTCTCTGTAAAGTCCCTGCTTCAACTGCAACCCTATGCCCTTGGCTAGGATTGCAGCCAGCAGATTATACATCTCATCAAAAGATTCTACTGCAACATCATCATATGTCTCTTGCTTCAGTGTCTGAAAAGCATAGGAAAGCATATGGTAAATATTATTGATCCGAATACTCTTGTCCTTTGTCATTGAAATACCCCATGCAAAATGTTTTCCCAACGCTGTAGTTTATCTGTATCATCGAACCAATACTCTGCTAACATTGGCAATATATCAAAATCAACTACATCTTGCATCCACTCATCCGTACATTCCTTTGTATTACAAAAATAGCTATGCCCAATACAGAATCCTTTCCCTAGAGATTTGTCGTTTGCAATTTCTCTATTCAGTTCCTTAATGCGGTCAATCAACGTATTAAATGTATCATTTGCAAATGCTTCCTGATATTTAATAAATCCTTCCGAATCAAATCCCGGTTCTATATCAAAGAAACTAAATCGGCGACGAAGTGCATAATCAATCATTGCCAAACTTCTATCAGCAGTGTTCATCATACCAATGATATGTAAACGTTTTGGAACGGAAAAGCTGAGACCATTATAGGCTAATGTTGTCTTTGTCTCTCGATAGTCAGCCTCAATCAACATTAATAATTCGCCAAAGATTTTACTCATATTGCCTCGGTTAATCTCATCAATGATAAAGAAATAATCTTTATCTGGATGGTTCGCTGCTTTCTGACAGAATCTATAAAAAATTCCATACTTCAGTTCAAATCCATCCTCGACAGGCTTATACCCCATCATAAAATCTTCATAGGAATAATTCTGATGGAACTGTACAAACTCAATGCGGTCATCATCTTTCTCTCCCATTATCGAATAAGCCAGACGCTTAGCTGCATAAGTCTTTCCAACACCTGGTGCTCCCTGCAGAATAATGTTCTTCTTCCTTGTCAGAACAGCTACGAGACGATCGTATTTTGCTTCTGTCATGTAAACCTGATCTAAGAATTTTTCTTTCGAATACTCATCTTTATTTTCCTCAGCTGTTGGCACTGGATTTTCTTCACGGATCAAATCAATAATAAATTCGTATTCATCCTTTGTTAATTTAAATAGACTTCCCTGAATGATACTGAAATATTCCATTTTTTCCAGTTCAGGACAGGCTTTCAATGTTGCAAAATCAATTGGTGATGAGAGTCCTTCTAACTTTTCAAAATATATTCTCTCTCCATCCTGCTCTGCATTTACACGAAATATAGCTACAATTTGTTTCACCGGAGTAGACTCATATCCAATCACCATATCTCCCGCCTTTGCATCAAGAAAGTTTTGGAAGATTCTACGCTTATTTCCATTGTCATTAAACAAAGTATAATTCTGAACTTCTCCCACTGGCATACTGGACATACTCCACATTTTTGGATTTGCATTCAAGAACCAGTATTGCTGTCCATCATCTTCTTGAGATTGAGCATGAAGAGGAACATTTGTTGAATCTTCCTTGTTCCAATAACGAAAAATGAAAAATCCCACATCTATTGTAAGTGTCCGTAACTCGGGATCCGCATAACAAGTCGATGTGATCTGAGAATTAAGCAGACTTCTAAGCTCATCGTCCTGCTGTAATTCTGCACATATCTCATCATATAATGCCATGAAATTTCTAATATTATCTACATAAGCACCCTTCTTAAACCGATAGTCACTTTCAAGTTCCGATGATACAGCTTTTACTTCACTGAATTTGTAGATATAATATTTGTCTGGATAGCGCAGCCACAAATATGCCATAATCGCATTTTCATACTGATAGTGCTGCGCAGCTCCATTTCCGTAGCGTTCTAATAACTCATTTGATCTGTTTTTAAAGTTAGCAATTCTTTCACATAAATCCTTACTCTCGTCATATAGTTCCATATACATCGAGCGTACCTCTTCTGGAGCAGCCTCTGTAAAACCGATAATCATTTTTGCTGGAAAGTTATTCGCAGATGTAAGCAAATTACCAACCTGATCCAGAGATTTCTTAAGCATCTGTGCAAAATCAGGTGAATTAATATTCCAATTCTCTTGAAAGCATTGCACAGCTTCCCATTTGTATTTTTCGTCAGTCCACTGTTGCTGTGCAAAAACTTTTTTGTATTCTGCTAGTACTTGTTTTAATCGAATTTTGTTGAACATTGTTATTCACCACCTTTGTAATGATTCTTTGAAAATTTTATAGATTTTTTCATGATTTGGTAAAGTCTCAGAAGTCTTAAATTATACACTTGCATATCTCTGTTAAGGGAGATATATCTTTTAATGTTCTGTTCTTATGTTAAAATGTATACTAGTTTTGCAATTTTTTGAATAATTTGCCCTTAATGTTACAATTTACTTTGTAAGCTGATTTCTTAATGTCTACGGGACCTCTCTGTATTTTTAAGCACATCATAATTTTAGTACATTCACATCCATCTTTCTCCCAGAAAGATAATGATCATATGCAATTGTAGCCGGAATAAATCTAACTTTTATGTTTTGTAATCCAAGATTCGATAACATTTCCATTTCTACCTCTCCATGATTTTCAATATCCGAATTTTCTGTTGGCATCAAAAAACAGTTCTTTACATCTTTGAATCCATGATCAATTATAAATTTCTGATACGCCAACTGATATAAATACTGTTTGGTTATTGATTCAATACCCGGCTGGCCTTTAGGCATTACACCTGGGACAATTGTTGCATTATAATATTTTGCATCAAAAATAATAAATTTATTTTCTACAATAGTAATTAAATCTGGAATAAGAGTATCTCTTGCCCTTTTCCCTGTGATTGTCCACATCGGTTTCTCAATAAGTTCAATGAGTTTAGTACTAGAATTATACTCTGGTTTTAACTTCTGTGGTAACTTTAATACTCCCAATTGTTTATGTAATTGATTATCCATAATATCTGCACAGACATGCTCCCAGACCAAATTAAAACTATTAGTTCCAAACATAGAGAAACAATCTATATCATATAAATTTTCTCTATGATCAATATAAGCATATATTGTTTTTAATACAAGCTGTTTTCTCGTATTAAATTGAATATTTAACTCATTTTCTATTCTATATAAAATATACTCTTTATCTCCAAATTCATCTAATCTCTCATCTGTTAAATCAATCTCAGTAAATTCAAATAAATCTAATAAGCCAGCATCCATTAATTCCTTCGATGCTTTTGTAAGAATACATTCATGAAGTCTTTTAAAATAATCGAATTCATTGTTAATTCTTTTCTTCGTTTGAATGTCAATGTAATATGGGCGATTATTAGAGAGCAATGTAAACGTCTCATTTATCGTTTTATCCCATAATATTTCTCCAGTGCCATTACTCTCTATAATATCTTTAGTATTGTTATAAACTCCATTTTCAAAGTAATCTTGAATAAGAAACAATAAAACAGACAGTAAATTAAACGAACTACATTCACTACTATCATTAAAGATCTGAATAATTTGTTCTTTTGAATTATACTTTTCCAGAACCTTTAGTATTTGACTTAATTCCCTCTTAGGCTCTTTAGTATTAATAAGATATTTAGGATAACATTTAAGAACTCGTCCAGCAACAATTATTACACCAACAAAAGTGAATACATAAAGATATTCATTCTTTCCAACTTCAACATTAGTAATTTCTACATCCTCCTCAACAAGTTCTGTCATATCTCGCTGTGGATTAGAATCCTTTACTGTCTTTAATACACCAAACTCTTTAAGTTTTCGTATTATTGGAATCACCTTATCTTCCGAACACTCAAATTTTTTACAGAGATCCTTTTGCATATATCTTTCCTGCTCTTTTACAAATTTAGAAATCATATTGCAAAACCTCCTTATTCTTCAGTTTTTACCATTCCTGCTCCATCAAGTTTATGATTATTTATTTTTATATCCTGAACTTTGATTCTATTTTGAATATCTCCATGAAAAATACCAATTCCCTGCTCGTCAAAAGCTTCACATATTTTAGAATATCTACTTTGTCCTTTAGCACTACCTTCAAACAATTTATTTCTTTTTTGTTTTCCAGCATCCTCAAACAAATACATGAGTACCTTATGTTTGAAAACATCACAAAATCTATCTCTATCTATTTCATTTCCACCATCTAATGGAACAACTATACTTCTTGTAATAAAATATGGTCCAAGTTGCTTATCCTCATTTATTTTTTCACTAGCAAGAAATTCATTAATGGCCTTCCTAAGTTCATTCCACTCTATTCTCTGTTGTTCTTTTGATCCTACAACAACATATTTTCCACGAATATCTTTATCATTATCATCAATTCCAAGATATGTAAAATTCCATCTTCTCTTAAATGCTGTATCCATTGGAAATACCCCCTGATCAGCACTATTCATCGTTGCCCAGATAAACATGTTATCTGGAATTCGTATTTTAGAACATTCATCCAAGGAAACTTTCAATTCCTCTGCAAGATATTTCTTTATATCCTCAGATGCCTGTATAGGATATTCACTTATGTTTTCATCATTTCTATCAAGTAACTGAAAAACATCTCCAAATACTGCAGCTACATTCGCTCTATTTATTTCTTCAATAATAAGAAGAAACGGTTTAGGCTTATCAGAACGAGCACTCTTAAGAGCTTTAACATAAAGTCTCATAAACGGACCTGGCACATACTTGTAAGTTATTGTCTCTACCCCTTTTTCATCTTTGCATCCTGGAACAGGTTTATATGTTCCGACAAAATTAGCATAGGAATAATCTGGATGAAAAGTTACTCGTTCATAATCAATCTCATTGCCTTCTCCGATTAATTCCTTTCGTTCATTGTTTATAGTAAAACTCTTTCCTGTACCCGGAGCTCCGAAAACAATTCGATTACGTGGGAATGGAGATAGCAATCCTGTTCTATAATTTATAGATTGTTCAGTAACTGTACAATCTTTCTCATTACCATCTGTATGATCATAGTTTGACAAAAAAGTTTGTAAATCAAGTGGTTTTTCTATTACTTTTCCAAACGGATTATCTAAATCATCTATAAATTGGACTCTTTTATCCTCGATACTTAAAACACCTCTACGTTCCCCTTCAAATAAACATTCAAGTCCAATCCCTTCTGGCCACAATGAAGGCATTGTAGAAACATTCATAAAACCTGCATAATATTTCTTATAAGTTGTTCTTATGATTGTAATCAGAAGATTATCTATAATGCCAACAAAATTTCCCTCTGAAGTATATATTCCTTCATTATTTTTTTTAGGTTCTGGAAAACCATTTTGCAATGACCATGCGGGATGTTTATATTTCATGTTTTGGCGACTTATTCTGTAGTTATTACGTCCCTTTCTTGGTGCAAATTCTATAAATGCTTCCTGCGAAGAATCACCTAGTACATGGGCATTAAATGTATAAATTGAACGTTTCTCACCTACAAGTGGACTATCTGATATCTCAGCATAATTCAGAAAATCAACAATATTGTCATTGCTTATTCCTGCTGCTTCTAAGTATGTTTGTCCCCCACCACTTTTAGGTTTATCAATATTATACAGTTTCTTAAAATCTGATGGATTGATTTTTCTGTAAAAAATCCTATCAATATATTCCATACTTTTACCTTACCTTTCTACTGAGATTAAGTATTCTTTTAATTTTTGTGGTAATTTACTATCATTACTCTTAAACCGATTATAATCAATTTTTTCAACATTAACCTTGCCAATCTTACTAAAGCACTCTTCCAATTGTTCCAATGAAAAAAGACCATCTTCACTATAGCTAATTAAAAACTTATTACAATGCATCTCTGTCATAATCTTCTCAAAAGATTGTAATCCTTTTGTTTTGGTACATAACTTTGAATGTTGATCCCACCAATTTCTCAAGCCACTTTTTCCGACTGCATCTGGATAATCACCTCTTGCTATAGTTTCCAATATATGATAATTTGCAGCATATTGCCTTTTCATATATGGTGGATCGATATAACATAAATCAGCCGTAATCAAACTAGCAAGATTCTCAGCATAACCATGCATAACCGTATGGCCCTCACTATTTTCTCGTGAAATTTCCACTGGTGCTAACCATATGGGATTAGTAGCATTATTCTTAAATGTAGACATAAAATAACCATATGTTCCAGAAATATTAGCTACTTTATTCACAGCCATGATCAAGGTATGTTTTAGTAATGATTCCTCTTTAGCCGTGATACTTTTTGATTTAATCCAATCATTGATACATTCTCTAATTGCATCTATCTTAGCTGCATTTTCAGAAGTAAAATATTTTCGAGCTGGAGTTCCATTTAATGGTTGTCCTTCAGGAGAAAACTCTCTGAAAAAGAATCCTTCTTTGGGCTGAAGTCCATTTAGGAAATTAAGAACATTGATATATCTCTCATTATTGTCTAGCATTTGAATTTTATCTTTCAATCCAGTAAAATCTGGATACTTATCCAATTGCAAATTTGTAACCAAATGATGATATGAGTAAGTCATAACATCCGATGCCACAACAGTGTACCCATGTTTTTTTAATTCTAATGCCACAGAACCTGTACCAGCCATGATATCTGCCACTGTTCCATTTTTACCAATCATTTCTTCTACTCTACTCATTATATATGGAAGTAGTTTAGTCTTATTACCAATATATCTATACATACTGTTTAGGTCTCCTCCATTTTCATATTGTTAATTGCATTTAAATTCGGAAGCCTATTCATTTCCTCTAATATTAAACGTTTATCCTTTATATTCAAACCATATTTTTTCATTATAAGTAACTCCAGCTTCAAATCTGACACTCTATCATATTTCTTCATAAGCATCTTCGCTAAATCAATTATTTCTTTATCAATATCACTTCCTTCATATGGTCTTATAGGAAGGGAAAAAATAATCTTTTTAGTTAAGTATGGATGGGATTTCCATTCATTTTCTCCATACACTTTTAAATAATAATAATATACAACTCTTGAATTTATTAAGGCAAGATAATATTCTAATGGAATATCATTCTTTTTTGCATATTTTAAAATATATACTGTTTGACTTGTATAGGTTCCGTTATAATCAATCGCACCATAAATGCCTAATCCAGTTTTTCTGATGAGGAGTTTAGGTGGATCATACAACTCTGGATTTTTATAATTAATACCTTGTATATCAGGCTTTATGTAGCATTTTCCTCGTAAACTATATCTCTGTACATTTTCACCAACAAAAATTGCCACAGTCCCTTTCTCCTTTTTATCCACAATTAAACTGTCTACCATTTCATCATTAATAGGTATTTCTCGACCACAGTAAATGCATTTCTTACTACCCTTTGATAAATGTTTTTTTGTAAATCCCTGTGCCATGCCACAATAAGAACAATATACAACATTTCCAGATTTTGAAATCTCTACTCCTCTTCCAAAAACAAATTCCTTATCCCATTCAATACGTTTTGAGAATATTTTCTTAAGCAAATTTTCTTCATTTTCATGAGTGTCAATATCAAAGTTACATGAACCATTACTTGCAAAGCGAGATTGTTTCACAAAGTGAACTTTCTTTCTATAAAAACTTTCCAAAGTATTTGTTCCAGAAAGATAGGCTTTTCTATCATCTGTGGAAAGTCTAAAACACTCGGTCAACGATTTATCATCAGGTAATTTTTTTGTACAAACAATAACTGTCGTTGCCCGATTAACCTCACTAAATATTTTTTCTCCCAGTCTTGCTATTACTTTAATTTGCATATTTTTAGTCAAAAACCACCTTAGTCTCTCATTTTGCGCATCAAAAAGGGAATCTGGAATAATAAATGCCATAGTTCCACCTTGGCGTAAAATTTTATATCCCAATTCTAAAAACAAAACATAACTGTCATACTGTCCAGAAATCAAGGAAAACCCTGCATCTAACAATTCTTGTCTACTATATACCTTTTCTGAACTCCATGGTGGATTAGCAATAATTGCATCTATTCCATGGAGTTTTTCTCCCCAATAGATTTCTGTTTCTTTCTTTACATTTCGAGGAAGAATGGTATCATTATGAATTATCTTAAATTCGTTATCAATCCGATTCGTTACTTTTTCATCAATATCAATACCAATATACTGATTCGATTCTCCAAACACCTTTTTCGCTGCTCTTAATAATGAACATTCCCCACTTGCAGGATCTAAAATTAACGCATTATCTTCTGAATTAATATCAGAAAATTTGCGTAGCAATACAGCAACAAAATCCGCTAAGGAGTTTGGAGTATAGACTACTCCATATTTTTGATTTAGCATTCTGTTAACCTCCGTTGCTATGAAATTCCTAAATTACACTCTTTCCACACTTGACCCATAAATCTAATTCAGAACACTTGAATTTCCACTGCTTTCCAATTTTATTAGCAGGTATACCTTTCCCTTTTCGTATCCAATCACAAATTGTTTCCGATTTCACACCCAAATATTCTACGAGCTCATCTATATTTATCCAATTATCATTAATGTTATTCACCATCATTTTCCTCCCGTTTAACATATAATTTTGTAAAAATATCTATTAAATTATGATATATATAAATTACTAACAATTTTCAACCCATTCCTGTTACATTTGATTGATCTATTAATTCTTCTAATTTCCATTATGCATGACTGCAATTATCCGATATAAAAATCACTGTACCAATGCCAAAGTATTCTCATATATAGTTATCTTCTTTAATCTATGATTGTTGTTCCATTTTGTACAAGGTAATACAATACTTTTCCTATCTTATTAAATATAACAGTTGAATTAAGAATATATGCCTAATTAATTGATATTTTTTCCAATAATTCTCAATGTATTTTATCCAAAGAAACTCTTTATTTTCACTATTACATATGAATTCTTTTCGGATATAATCATCTGGCATATCATAGTTTGATTTATTATATAATTTCTGGGCACGTTTTAAAACTTTTGAAATAATATTTCTAGATTATGAAGCATTTGACGTAATATTTCAATAATTAAATTTTAGACTAAAAAATCTAAAATTTTCACAATATTTTGTTAACATTACAAACTTCTTTTATATATAGAAGAACTGTCTCTCTTTAAAATAGAATATTTTTTTAATTTAAGAAATATTTTATTTTCTTTCAAAGTTTAATACCATTTATTTTTTGAAATTCTTCTTTCCACCAACTTAGTTCTTATTCTTTCTAATTTTTTAACAATTGTTTTATCCATATCTCTTTCCAATGTTTTTGAATTAACAAAAGCAACTATATTTTCTATTTTGTCATCATTTTGAAACATTTGATTAAGCATATCTATATCTACCTTATCTATTTTATAATACGGTATAGGTAATTTTTTAAATTCTGTTGGTACCAATTCACTAACCCCACCACCATAATAGCGACCTTGAAACTCGCACTGAGCAAGTGTTAATGAATTATAAAAGCAGAATACTAAACTTTCTTTATCATAATCTTCCTTTAATCGGATATGATATCCTGCATCTGTAGTATGTATATTAGCTCTGTTTATATATACTCTTGGTACAATATGATAACGCTTAAAAAATACTACGTCCCCTTTATTTACAATAGGTACTCCATACCATGGTGTTCTATTTGCACACTTATAACATTCTATTAACTTATTATTACCTACTTTTTCATCCTTTATCTTGTTCAAATATTGAATTAATTTTTGAGGAATCTTTTCTTCTTGTACTTTAGATAAATTTAACAGATACATAGGTCTTTTCTTTTCCTTTAAATTATCAATTGTATTCTCATCTATAATAATCGAATTTTCACTAACATAAGAACTTTTTTGTAAAATAGTAAGTGTATATTCTTTACATCTTAACTCAGATACTTTATCTTCCGTAAGAATAAAAAACTTATTTCCACCAGTTACAATTCCTGGTGCACTTTCACCTATTTCTTCTATTTTTACATATTGTCCAGACATCTGCTTTAAAATTGCAATCTCTTCATCTGATAAAATAGCATTTGACCATTTTTTTAATGGTTTATTTTTCTGAATTTGGTTACTAAATATAGGGATACAACTATTAGCATCCTGATATACTTCATAAGAAATATAGGGAGTACTTTTTTTCTTATTTGTTAAATAAACTAAACATACTTCTTGCTCAATATCTAAGAAAATTTGTTCAGAAAATGATATTATATGTATAGTATTAAATTTATTTTCTAAATGTCCTCGAAGTTTTTCTGCATATTGTACTTGCAAAAATTCCATTGGAAGTACAAAAAATATACTTCCATTCATAGTTAACAAACGTATTGCCCCCACTACAAATGCAAGCCACATATTTTGCATAATAGATTCTTTTAAACCTTCTTTTTCACATAATAATTTTGCTTGATCAGTCTCTTTTTTTTCCATAACTCTCTTATTTATATATGGGGGATTTCCTATAATCAACGAATATTTTTTTGTTACAGTCATTGCATATTCAATGAAATCTTGCTTTATAACTTTCAATTTTGGATCTTGATATTTTCTACGAACATTTCCTACTTTTTCATCAAATAGCTCAACTGCATCTATTTCCTGACATTCTGGAAGAAGTACAGAAAGGAACCTTCCATCCCCAACAGAAGGTTCCAACACAGTAGAAAAGTCTTGTCCTTTTTCTTTTACATATTTAACCATAAATCTTACTAACTCATAAGGTGTGTAATAAGATCCTGTTTCCTTATCCGTACTCATTTATTCCCTTTCATTAAAAGCTTCATTTACATATTTTTTCAATAATTTATTTGTTTCTATGTAAAAATCCTTCTCTTGTTCACTTAGTTTCTTCTTATCAAATAATATTTCCAATTTTTCTTGCATTTTATAAAGATTATGTATTTTCCAATATAAATCTGTTCTTCTTATATGAAAATTTAAATTTATACAGATACTTTGCCCTAATAATGTCTTTCCATGTATATATCCATACTCATTTCTTTCAACATGTTGATCATATTCTTCTGTTGCAGGATCAACAAATCCTATATCCCCATTATTAGCAATTTCTTTATCTTCTGTTGGCCATTTATTAGATTTAACTAAATTACATTTAGGACATGCCCATACTAAATTATAGTAATCATTTTTACGTTCTGGATTAATGCTGACTGGAACAAAATGATCCATGTGAAATCGTTCATGCATTATTTTGCTATCTTTGCCACAATAGCCACAAATATTCTTGAAATCTTCTGCCAAAATTTTTCGTGCATCAGAATACTTTCCCAAATTTTCTATTCCTACTCGCCGTCTAATAATTTTATCTCCATGTACTCTCACTATTCTTTCACCTATTTTTCTTTATGTTTCTCAAGAATTGCATCACCTATCTCAAGCAAACGATCCAGCTTTTCTTCAAAGTTTACTGTCAATACCTCTTCAGGTAGTTTTTCTATCATACCATATGATGACAAAACCTTATATAATCTAAGATATTCTTCTTCTTCTTTTAATGACAATTCACCATGTTTTCTCTTCTCGTATAAAACTTGATACTCCTCTTTTTTTTGTTCTCTGCGTGTTCGAAAAACATCTGCACTCTCAATAAGAATCTTTATAAAATCATTAAATTTTTTTAACTTTTCCTCATCATCACCTTCTGTGTCAAAAATAGTTTTACTATAACGATTACGTTCTGCCACAAGGCCGTCTGCTACTTTATCTTGCTCTACTCCAGTTAAAATAAAACATTCTAAATCTCGTACTTGATCATTAATATAATTAATTAAAGTTGAACCATCAAAAGAAAATGTCCCTGCCATTTTATAATCAATCAACATTACATCTGCTTGTTCTTTATAAATACGTTCTAAAAATTGTTCTTTGGTTTTACATTCATCAAATAAAACCAAATCAATATCTGAATATCTACGCTTTATTTTTTTTCTATAATTTTCATATTGATCTGGATGATCATCAATATATCCTATTTTATACATATTTTCCTCCAATACTAATTACTGCTTTAAAACCTACCTTCATTGTTTTATTAGCATTTAAATCAATATCTCCATTATATTCAAGAATTGTTCTTTTTACAATCCACATTCCCATTCCTGTACCATCTTCATCCTCTTCTCTATTAGAACTGCTTCGATCACTTTCAAATGCCTCTGTTATAAGATCAGGTCTATTTTTATATTTAGAACTCAATCCCCAACCAGTATCTTCATAATATATTATAAATCCATCTTCTCTTTTTCTAACAGCAATATGTATTTCTTTTTTCTCTAAAATCTGATTATTTTCTTTATCAAACGAAAAAAGGCTATTAGAAATTAGATTACTGATAATGTTTTCAATATCAAACGCAAAACATTTAAAATTAATATTATCATCACAATCCAATATCAGTTCTACCGAACTTCTTTGTAAAATAGCTTTCCAATTTTCAAGAAATTCTTTTAACATCACGGAAATATTATGAATTTTTCTTTTTCTTTTATCTTTTCTAATAGAATCTATCGTAACACTAAACCATGATGCAAAATGTTTTTTAAATTCTATTGCTTGTTTAATATTTTTAAATGCTTCATCAATATCTCTATCATACTTTATTGCTTCATATGCTGCATCTAATTCTTGTCCTATATTATTTGTTAAAGTACGAATTTCATGCATAAACATATTAGTAATTATTCCTGCAGTTGAAAGTGTTTGCAACATTTTTAATTCATCCTGCAAATCTTTAATTTCTTCTTCCTGTCGTATCTGCATTGAATCTACCAGATCTTCAACATCTTCTGGATTAACTGCTGGTGGTTCGATTTCTCCTTCTGAAAAATCGTTCTGTTCTTTCTTTATTTTGTTCTTTTTTTCATTTTGAGCTTTTTCGGCCTCCCAACGTTTTCTTTCTTCTGCCAGCCTATGCATCTCTTCAATTCTAATTTGAATTTCGTCTTGTTTTTTTTTATATTGAGCCAATTTTCGACCAATATATTGCCTATCTTGTTCAAATTCATGGATTACTGTAAGTAATACTCTTTTTAATTGCTTAAGTCCCTCTCCCTCTTGAATTCCATTTCTATTCGCTGCATCTTCCAAATTTTTATTTTCCCTAGATATTTCTACTAATCCAATTATCTGTTCAGAAGCAACTCTCCATTTTCCTGTTAAATGTCCTAAACCAGCCGGAGATCTTCTTACTCTAGCTGCTAATTCTAACCAATCAAAATCATTACCACCATATTCTCCATATGGACGTACCCTAAAATGATCTCTATAAAGCTTAATTCCTCCAAACTCTTTTGTAAAATTTTTTCGCCCTTTTATATCTTTATAAAAGAATTTATTTGTATCATCTTTTGATGCTGTAATTTTATTAAAATACAAAATTCCATTATAATTTCCTATAATATTATTATGTTCCCCAATTTCCGGAAATGAAAATTGTAATGGTTTTACTATTCCATGAAAATATTTCTGTTCATCTTCCCCAATACCTGTTTCTTTAAGAATTTTATCTTCTTCATCTCCAAAATCAAATTCATTTCTAGTAATATCAATCCGTAATTGTTCTCCTTCAACCCAAAATTCAATCTTATAATCAAATGACTCTATATTCGCACTTATAATTTTTGCATCTTCTAATGCTGTAGTATCATCAAAAAAGTAAATATCAAAATCCTTAACAACATCTGGTGGAAGTAAATTTTCAAGATGATTTTTTAATTTAGTCATTGTTTTCTCATTCCATTCATCATGAAAATTGGATAATCTAAATACTGTTCCAGTATTTCCCCAATGTAATTTACAGAGTTCCTCTGCTACTATATGATTTTTCCATGAATAGATATTTGCATATTCTAACAAAGAATCATCAGAATCATATAATTTTGCCGTAACATCTGACAATTTTTTTGCACCACTAAAATCTTCCCAATTAACTATCCATTCCAATCCGCCCTGTTCTGTTATTGTCAACATTTCGCAACATTCTGAAATACGGTCAAGTGCAAATCTTCCAATACCTTTCGCTCCTGTTTGAATACGATTATTTTTAGTTTTGTACTCTTGTTTTTTCGAAGAATTTCCTATTGTCATCCAATGATCTCGCAATACCTCTTCTTTCATACCTGTTCCATTATCTATAATATAAATACAATTATTCTTCTCACTCCAATAAAAACAAAATATCTTTGCATCTGCATCATATGCATTTTTCACAATTTCAAGAACTGCACCTTCTAATTTTGATACATTTTCTCTTCCTATTAGTTTTGCCGTATATGCATCAACATTAAATTGAATATTCCTTTCATTTTTTCTCATATATTCCTCCAATATGGACAAACAAATTTGCTATATCATTTCACTACTTTTCAATTTAATAAAACTATTGATAAGTTAAGCTCGTGTTTTTATACAAAACCCATGTTCGATTATACCACAAATTCATATTTCTATAAAGAGATAATAACTAATCTATCCATTCTTGATCTTATTTTATTTGTGTTTTATATTTTTATACTATAAACAGTAGTTCTAAATTTCTATTATTTATTTTCATTTAAATCAAATTTTCTTCACCCACATAAGGAATTATCATATCCAACAAATGTTCTTCCCTAATAATTTCCTTTAATAAATCAAAATATATTTTCTGTAGCTCATATTCCGATACTTTCACCATAAGTTCATTTGCTTTTTCATTTGCCATATTTTTTTCTATTGCATCTCGTAACATATGAATAGCTTCTAATAATTCCGATGTTGGTTCTATATTATTATCCTTAAAATCATCAATTTCTCCATAATCATCATAATTTAAACATTGAACTGCCAAATCCACAATATCTTTTTTAAATTTTTTCTGTACGATTTTTATATTATCGATTGGATGACTTTGACGATAAATATTTTCCGCATACTCTCTAACCTTTTCAACAAATATTGGAAATTCATTTGCAGTAAAAAGATATTTTATCACTGCTCCATATTCGGATGCTAGGTGAAAACGATTAGCTTTGCCAGAAACTACATTTTTTATTGATTTACAGGTTTCTTCATCTATCCCCAGAAACTGGCAGGATTTTTCCATTTCAAATGATTCATAGTCTGTTTCTCCTGTAAGATATCCAATAGTCACTCCAAAGAATTCCGCAATATTTACCATATTTTCATAAGACGGAAAACCTATTGTTTTAACTACATCTCCCTTCTTTATAGTATTTCCTACACGTAACCAACGACTAACATTTGCTTGTGTTCCTCCATCATATTTATCTTTATACTCCTTTAAAAAGGTTTGCTGTGTATACCCATTATCTTTCATTAATTTACTTAATCTATTACACCAAATACTTGCTTTCTTTTTCAATATACTATTCATAATATACAATTCCTTCATTTTTATCTTTGTTTACGTCATATATATACAAACTGTAATATTTACATTTTATAAATTATCAGATAAAATAGAAACTGTCAACAACATCTAATATATACACTTATAGCAAAACAAACAATTAAAATATTTAATCAGGAGGTTTTATAAGCATGCACAATTCCACTACAATTCAAAACAACTCATCAACTCAATTTCTTAATGATTTTTCAAACATGATTTTTAATTTTTTAAATGATTCTAAAAATATTTCCGAAAAAAAATATGAAACCAATTTGAAACTAATCGAATCTGCTAAAGATATGTCTACTAACGAAAAACTTAATGCTGTAACATTAAACCATAAACTTAAGAAGCAAGAAAATTATGAAAATCTAGCTTTATCGTCATTTATAAGTCTAAGCTTATTTGTTTGCTCTTTAATATCTAAACAATAATTATCCGTCACATAATATTTAACTTTTTGTTTGGCAGTAAAAAAGAAAGAGAGACTTACAGCCTCTCCCATACCTGTAGGCTTCGTAAGTTTCTACAGAACAACCATTTCAATTATACAATATCATTTCTAAACTGCCAATACTACCTTACTCCTCCGTCTTAATCGAACTAATCACCACATCCCCCAACTGGCACCCCACCTTCCTCACAACAATATCCTCAATCTGACTCCTCTCAACCTTAGATAGATCCTTCTTATTTACCAACACATCCACCTTCCCATTCGTAATCGTAACAATACTATTCAAAAATCCCTTAGCCCCCAGCAGATTCTCCGCTGCTGTCTCCATCTCCATCTGTTCTGACAACATCGCCAGTTTATCCACTGCATCTTGTTTCACGCTATCTTTCACTGTTTTATCCTTAATAATCTCCTCCAATGTATCCTTCGCCTTGCTATGCACTTGTTCCCTCTCCAATTTCGCCTTCGCCACATAATTACTAACCTGTGCATTTGTAAGCACCGCTTCTCCAACATCGGTCACATCATCGGTTACTGCTGCCGCACTTTCTTTTGCCACGTTCTTTGAAACTGTCTTCGTCTTACTATTCTTCGTCCCAGCCGGATCGTATTTCTGACTATAATTTACATACCCTGCAACAGCGATCACAACCGCTAAGGTCATGATGATCATCTGATTTTTCTGAAATACTTTTTTCATGTTTAGGAATCCTCCATTTTTAAGACTTTCACTTTATAAGATGAAATATGAAATAACACAGAAACTGCTTCAACGATCTGATTCTTTATAATATCATTCCCGCCGCCTTGGGCGACAACGACCACTCCTTCGACAACTGGTTCTACTTCTTTGATCACGTATGGAACTTTTTTTCCATCTTCTTCGACTAAGACGGTCTGTTCCTCTTCTTTGACTGTTTTTTCTTTTTCACTGCTGCTTTGTTCGTAGGGACTGTCTTTATTTACGACAGCTTCTTTGGATGAATTAACGGTGATCATCACTTTTACTTTTCCGACTCCTTCTACATGTTTTAAAGCATTGACCAATCGTCTTTCCTGCTTTTTCACATAGAGATCTGTAGAATCTTCTTTTGCTGTGGTTTCAGTGCTTTGTGCGTTCTTCTTTGTCTTCCCGGATGGGATGCTTACGATGATCAGGCTGATGCCAAGAAGTAAGATCAGGCAAAGTTTTGGAATGCCGATATTTTCAATCAGATGTTGTAGTTTTTCCCTCTCTATCATATTTCTTCTACTCACTTATATTTATATTAGATTCCTTCATATTATAGAAGTTTGAAATTGCGGTTTTTAGTTTCTTTGTATGACGAAGCTTGTCTGTTTTGATGTCGATCTTCTCGATGGTTCCTTTTTCATTTACCTTTGAGTCAACGTCTAATACTTTGAGATCGTACTGTGAAAATAATGTTGTGATCTGTTCTTTGATTTGATTTTGTTTTTCTTCTTTTGCACCATCTAAAAATGTAGGGTTATTTTCTCCTTTGACTGCTGTTGAGATTGCCTGTGTCACGATATCTTCGTTGGATAAATAATAGGATATTGGCTGCATCATCAGGGAGATGAGCATAAATCCTGTCATTAACCGAAGGTATGGACGGTAGATGCTTTTGTCGCAGAGCTGATCGATCAGTGTTGTTAAGATCAGAAAAAATATGATCATTTTCAGATAATCCATAATCCTTACCCCGCATAATAATTAACGTTGGTTGAGAATGCGATCAATGCCACGGACAGGATAAATAATAGTGCCATCGTAAAGATCATCGAAAGCATTAATTTCCCGCTTTGAATGACTGCATCCATCGCTCCGGTGATCCTTTTGTCGGATATGGGCTGAATCATGATCCCTGCCAGCAGATAGGTAAGAACAACTGCTGTGATCTCTATAACTGGTGGCACGATGATTACGATCAGTACAAGGATTCCAACGGCTCCGATGCTGTTTTTGATCACAACTGCCGAACCGATGACCATGGTCATGGCTGAATTCAAACCACTTCCGATTCCTGGAATGGCACTCATTCCTTTTTGGAGAACTGTATTTTTCATGGAATCAACGGCTGGAAGGATCATCGACTGAATCAGCTGGACTCCTAACAGGACACTTAGGAATCCTTTGAGCAGAAACTTGATCACACCTTCGAGCGTTTTGCATAGTCTTGAAAAATGTTCTTCTTTTGATATATGGTTGATGATCTTTAGGACAAATAAGATCTTGATCATCGGAAGTAATACAACATTTGTAAGGGTTGTCATTGCATAGATCAGCAGAAGATAGAATTCATAAACTGTCGTTGATGTCGTGATCCCGGAAGTTGAGACAACAGCCAGTGAATATGCCATGATCATTCCTTTCATATAATCTGCCATTAAAGTAACGAGCTGCGTCACTGTTTTGTTTAAATAAAAAAAGGAATGTACCATGACACCGCATAGGATCACATAAGTAATATAAAATGCACTATTGGCTGTGCTTTGCTGAAAAAAGGAATCGGACAGATTTTTAAAGATGGCTGCGGTAAATGCGATCAGAAGGATTTCTCTGATCAAGTCTTTTTGGATCAACATACGGTTTAAAAAGACCTCTTTCATTTTGACTTTGATCGTATGCAGAACACCTTTTACATTTCCGTGGATCAGCTGTTTTACTAATTGTGTATAAGATAGATCGATCTCTTTGTCTTTTAAGGTGTTTTCCACATTGGTAAACATATCTTCGTTGAGTTTTGTTTCTTTGGCTGAGATATCATTTGTTCTTGTAAGGATCAGTAAAAACAGCAAGGTTAGCAGGAATATTCTTTGTTTCATGTGCCATTTCCTAATAGTTTCTGGATCGTTCCAAGCAGCGATTCAAAGACTGGAAGTCCAACGATCAGGATCGCTAATTTCCCTGCAAACTCGATCTGCTTTGCAATCGATGCCTGTCCTGCATCTTTGCAGATGTTGGATGCAAACTCGCAGATGAAGGAGATACCGATCAGTTTTAAAAGAATCTGGAAGTAGCTTTGTGGGATTTTTGAATAGGACCGGATCATCTCAAACACGGTTAGTATTTCCTCCATTTGTTTTAGTCCATACATTGCCAGAAGAATGCTTGAGATCACTGCGATCACGACTGCGATCTCTGGACGGATCGTTTTGATCTTCATGGCGATCAGACTTGCAACGATCCCAAAGACTGCGACTTTTATCATCTTAGTATCCGCCTCCAATCTCTAGGATATCGTAAAAAGTGTCTGGACGCTTTCAAACAGATCATAGATATACGGGATCACCCAGCCAAGGACAAGGATCAATCCGGCAAGTGTGATCAAAAATGCCTGTTCGTCTCTTCCGGAATGTTTTAAGACCTGCACAAGGATCGTTACAAGAATTCCAACGGCTGCGATCCGAAAAATGATATTGACACTCATAACCCCTCCTTGTCATAAAAATGTCTGGTAGTTGCTTTATAGTAAGATGATCACGATCAGAACGCTTAGTGATATACCGAGGCTTCGGTACATCTTGCAGTTCTTTACTACTTGATCTTTCATAAGGAAGATCTGGTCATCAAGTTGTTCGATCGTCAGCAGGATCGTTTTCTCCTGCATCTGTTGGTCAAGATATCCGATCGTTTCACCCATGTTTTTTAAGATTTCATAAAACTTTGGTTCATAGATCACTTGTTTTAATTTCTGCTCCGCGGTCTGCTGCCATATTTTAGCGAAAGATTCTTCACTGTGTGTCTCTAACTGCTTTGCCACCTTTTTTAGAAATGGCTGATATTCCTTCTCTGTCTTTGTCGATATTTTTAAAACAGCTTCTGGAAGTGGGGTAAATCCATAGCGGATTTCTCCTTGCAGAAGGTATAACATTCGTTTGATCGCAATTCCCTGTTCCAGACGTTTTTGTTCTTTTGCGGCTTTGTGAAATCCAAATCCGATTCCTGCGAAGATCACGATCAATGATCCTAATATCTTGATCAATTTAGGACCACCCCGTTTTCATCCATGATCTGTGCGATATAGCCTGGCTGGTTTCGTTGTTCTAAGATCACGTAGCGCTGAAACATCTTTTTGTTGATGATCTCCCGCATATAGGGATTCTTAGATAACGATTCTTTGTTCTTTCCATGGGCCGTTGCAAGAATGCTGCAGCCACGGTAGGCACAGAAAAATAAGGCTTCCACATCTTCTTTGCTTCCGATCTCGTCCACAGCGATCACATCGGGGGCCATGGATCGGATCAGCATATTCATGCCCTGTCCTTTTTCACATGCATCCATGATATCCGTCTGGATCCCGAGATCATTTTGGGCAACGCCTTGGTAGCATGCTCCGATCTCACTTCGTTCATCGACAACTCCGACGGTCTGTCCTTCATCAGAGATTTTTCGGATCATATCCCGAAGCAGAGTTGTTTTTCCACAGCCGGGTGGTGAGATGATCAGCGTTGGAATGAGTTTTCCCATTCTGGTGCAGCGTGAATATAAAGTGTCCGCACATCCTTTCACTTCATGTGCGACTCGGATATTTAACCCGGAAATATGTCGGATCGTTTTGACTTTGTCATGATCCATGACAACGGTTCCGCAGATTCCAACTCGGTGTCCGCCTCGGATCGTTAAAAATCCTTGTTTTAACTGTTCGATATAAGCATACATCGAGTAGCTGCTGATATATTCCATGGCTTGTCTGATCTCTTGTGAGGTTACGATATGTAATTGTTCTTTTCTTGTTGTGATCTTTCCCTGTTCGGATAGATAACAGGTTTTTGCGTTGTATTTTAAAATGACTGGCTTTTGAATACGCAGGCGGATTTCCTGAAGTTCGTCCCAGTTGATGCCTGCCTGCTTTATGATCGTTCTGATATGTAATGGAAGGATTCCTAAGATTTCTTCCTCTTTCATAAATTTAAAAACACCTCCCCATTTTGGTATAATCCAAATATATGTGATGGAAGGTGTTTTTATGAATGTTATTTTATTTTTTCTTCTGATAATATGGTGCGATCTGATCAAAGGATTGTCTGAGCTGATACTGGAAGTTATTTTGCTTGACGATATTTGTCTTCTGGGTGACAAACTTGTCTAACTTCTGCATATACTCTTCTTCTGTGACACTTCCTTCTGCCACATAAGTAAGACCTTTTTCCCAGCTTGCGGTTAAGGTTGGGTTTAAGAGTGATCCAATGGATGCACTGACAACATTGACGATCATCTCTCCGGTTAAGGTTGGTGTTACGATCTGTGTCTTTTTATTTAATGCAATGTATTTATTGGACACTAATTTCTTTACGATCTCTGCTCTTGTCGCACTCGTTCCAATCCCGCTTCCTTTGATCTGTTCTCTTAAATCTTCATCTTCGATCAGCTGTCCTGCATTTTCCATCGCAAGGATCAGGGAACCTGAGTTGTATCGTTTTGGTGCGGATGTTGTTCCATCTTTGATCGTATAGTCTTTCACTGGAAGAGGCATTCCTTTCTTCAAAGATGAGATCGCATGGATCTGTTCTTCTGTTAATTGGGCTTCTTTCTTCTGTCCGCCCATTCCTGTGACTTTTAAATATCCTGGGTCTTTTAGCATCTTAAAGTTTGCAAAGAATGCTTCGCCTTTGGTCTGTGTCTCTAATTTGATCTTTAAGTACACAGCTGGCGGCATAAAGATGCTTAGGAATCTTCTGGCGATCACATCGTAGACTTTCTGTCCCATCTCTGAAATTCTTGATAAACTGCCTACTGCCTGTCCGGTTGGAATGATCGCATAGTGGTCGGTAATTTTCTTGTCATCTACGTATTTCGACTTGATGATTCCCTGATACTTCTTGCCCTGCATGATCTCATTTGCAAATCCTGATAATAGAGTGTAGTTGTTTAATCCCCCGATATTTTTATAAATCTCTTTGGCGACCGCACTGGATAAGACTCTGGCATCGGTTCTTGGATATGTAACCAGTTTCTTTTCATATAGGTCCTGGACCACTTTTAATGTCTCATCTGGACTTAGCTTGAATCGTTTGGAACATTCATTCTGAAGTTCTGCCAGATTATATAATAACGGCGGATTCTTCTTTTCCTGTCGTTTGGATGAGGATACTACGATTGTCTCATTGTTGCTTCCATCTTCTAAATATTTGATGAATTCCTGTGCATCGTTCTTGTCCAGGAATCCGTTATCCTTATATAGTTTCTTGGACTCAAAGTACTTTGATCCTTTCACTGCTTTCCATTCGGCTTCCACTTCAAATCCCTGGCAGTCAAAGTGTCCTAAGATTCTGTAAAACGGTGTTGGCACAAAGGTACGGATCTCTCGTTCTCTCTTGACGATCATTCCGAGAACACAAGTCATCACTCGTCCGACTGCTACCACTAAGCTTCGTTTCTGATTTAAATAGTTACCGAGTGTCCAGCCATATTTGAGTGTCAGGACTCTGGAGAAGTTGATCCCCATCAGATAGTCTTCTTTGGCTCGCAGGTATGCGGCGGCTGCTAGGTTGTCGTATTCACTTAAGTCTTTCGCTTCTTTTACCCCGCGGATCACTTCTTCTTTTGTCTGGGAATCAATCCAGACACGTTTTTTCTTCTTGTCTTTGCTGACATTGGCCTGCTGGTCTACCAGACGGTAGATGTATTCTCCCTCTCGTCCGGAGTCAGTGCAGACGTAGATCGTATCAATGTCTTCTCGATTAAGGAGTGACGATACAATATCAAACTGTTTTTGTACTCCTGGGATCGTTTCATATTTAAATGTATCTGGAATAAATGGAATGGTTTCTAAGTCCCATTTCTTCAGTGCAGGGTCATACTGGTCTGGATAAGACATGGTAACTAAATGTCCGACGCACCATGTGATGACTGCCTTGTCTCCTTCCATGTATCCGTCTCTGTTTTTTGCATTTATATTCAGTGCCGCTGCGAATTCTCTTGCGACACTTGGTTTCTCTGTGATAAATAGTGCTTTCAAAAAATTACCTCTTTCTAAAAGTTTTACGATATATTATAACATAACCATTGAAAACATGATATAATTAAATCTAGTTCTTGTGGAATTCATATCTGTAGAATCATGATTCCACATAAAATTTATACTGAAAGGATGATGAGTATGTTTTTAAATGAAGCAACCAAACTTCGTGCACAGACAATTATCAAGGGACTTGAAAAAAGAAATATGCATGGTGTTTTCTGTGCAACCAAGGAAGACGCCCTAAAACAGGCTCTTAGTTATATCAAAGAGGGTTCTTCTGTTTCTTGGGGTGGTTCTATGAGTGTTTCTGAGATTGGGCTGATGGATGCCTTAAAGGAAGGAAACTATCATCTGATCGATCGTTCTGTTGCAAAGAATTTTGATGAGCAGCGTGAGATCTTTTCTAAGGCTGTCTTATCTGATTATTTCCTGATGAGCTCTAACGCGATCACTTTAGACGGAGAACTGATCAATATCGATGGAACTGGTAACCGTGTTGCGTGCTTAAGTTATGGTCCTAAACATGTGATCATGATCGTTGGTATGAACAAAGTTGTCAATGATGTGGAAGATGGTATTAAGAGAGTTCGTAATTTTGCCAGCCCTCCAAACACCCTTCGTCTCGGACTGAAAACCCCTTGTTCTATGACTGGACGTTGTGGTGACTGTTATGGAGATACCTGCATCTGCAGTCAGATCGTTGTGACAAGACGTCAGAGTGCAATGATGAAAGATCGTGTCAAAGTGATCCTTGTTGGTGAATCTCTAGGTTATTAAGGCACTCGCTCTTTCTATCAAATATCACAGAACACAGACATTTTATCAGGCATTTTCACTGGATATTTTATCGCCATTCCAATGAAAATGCCTTTTCTATTCTTGAATTTTTATAACAATCATAGTAAAATCAAACTATATTATGACACAATTCGACATTTTTTATAACAATATTGATATTATGAGGTTTTTCTATGAATTATGATATTTACCATTCATCTATCACTTATTTTCCACTGCTTCCGCTTTCTAAAACCGTTTCATTTGAACGCAAGGTACTGGATATCCGACAGATGCCTGCTCAGGTTTTGTTTCCTCATTGGGATGATGAATTTGAGTTTATATATGTTCTCTCTGGCATGATGGAATTTCGTGTCCGGCAGAAGGCTTTTCTGGTTTCTTCTGGGGAAGGTTTCTTTTTAAACACTGGGGAGATTCATTCCGCTTGTGTATATCAGTCTTATGACTGCCGCTTTGTTATCTACCGGATCTGCCCTTCTGTTCTTTTTCAGGCAGAAGATAATCCTTTATATCAAAAATATATCAAACCTCTGGTCGATCATCCTTCCTTTGGATTTTTAACGTTCGTTCCAAAAGTCCCTTGGCAGAAATATATCCTTGAAATGATCCGCAAAATGAATGATATCTGTGACCGTCCTGTTGATGGTTATGAATTGAAGATCAACCATTTTGTAAACGAGATCTTTTATTATATCTTTCATAATGTGAATCTCTCCAAAGAACTGTCCTTAAAAGAATCCAGAGATTTGGAACGTATGAAAGATGTGATGATATATCTTACTAAAACGATCGACCAAAAGCATACACTTGCTGATATTGCTTCTTACTGCCATCTAAGCAATAGTGAATGCTGCCGACTCTTTCAAAGAAATGTTCATCTAAGTCCTGTGGATTATCTGAATCAGCTTCGTATTCATATGAGCTTGTCTGAGATCATCAAACATGAGAAGAAGATAACAGATATCGCTAAGATGTATGGTTTCTCTGGCAGCAGTTATTTCTCTGAAATGTTTAAAAAGGCCCTCGGCATAACGCCAAGAGCCTTTTATAAATCTGTTCTTCAGCAACAAACTCTTTCTTCTAACGCTGATCCCATTCACGGAAGGCGATGAATTTCGTCTTCCAAAGAAGGCTCAATGCTGGTGTTAATGCCCAGATCATCTTTGTCTCTTCTTGCATGATCAGATTGATCTTTAATATCCCCGCATACTGAATTACCAGTAGTAACGTAAAGATCACTAGTAATCCATATGCAACAGAATAAGAATTATGCACTTTCTGCCCGATCTTCTCACTAAAGTAAAAGCGATCCAGCGTCAGAGAAATGATCGAGATCACTGATAAAATGATATTGATCGTATAAAATGTATGCATATCCATATGATTAAACCAGGTTGCCAAAACTCCTAGAAAGATCATGATCTGTGCATACCATAATACTTTTTCCTGTTTTTCATATTGATTTCTCATCGATTGAAAACCTCTTTTTCTTTCTTTTAATAATGAATAAATACAGGATCTCCGATCTTCGTCAGGTTATATACAGATCTTGCATCTGATAATGTTAAGTTAACACATCCATGAGATCCATTCGTCTTATAATACGTTGGTGACCAGCTTCCCCAGTCTCCTCTGCTGCTGTAATGATATCCTGTTCCTGTCCACATGATCCTTGTCCAGTATCTTGTTGGAACACTGTAATCCGCACCTGTTAATGTCTTTGTAAGTTTCTTCTCTTTGATGTCATAAACACCGGTTCTTGTGATACGATCTGGTGTTGCTTTTCCAGTGATACAGGTTGTGCTAAATACAAGTTTTCCTTTCTTGTAGACGAAAACTTCCTGTGCTGACAGGTCAACTTCACTGTAGTTTTGTGTATCCCAGTCATTTTGCTTGTTCGTATAATCCATACGATATCCTTTGTGGCTGTAGACTGGTTTTAAGCTTGTAAGTAAAGCCTGTTCATTCTCCTTGGAAGACTCTTTCTCATAGGCTTTGATCGCAGATTCTTCTGGTGCTTTCTTTAACGCTTTCATTGTCTGTGCGATAACTTTATCATAATCAATACGCCATCCATAGTCTCCACCACTGACTTTGATCTTCTTGCCAGAATGTGTCTTAAATGTTCTTGCGATTCCCTGTGTCTTGTATTTTAAGCAAAAGCTTTCTAACCATTTCTCGACGGCAGGCTGATCTAATTTTACAGTATGTCTCTTTGTGTTTACTTTGATGCAGTCTTTTAACGCATCTGGACCTAATGTTTCTTTGACATTATTGCCCATATCCCACTGAATGAAATGTAATAAATACTCATTGTAGGTTGTCTGCATCTGTTTTAATTCTTCATCATCATGATACAGACCAGGCTTTTTATAGACGTCCGGATTCTTCTTTTCATCTGTCAGATTCAGTGTGTTACTTAAAGACTCTATGGATTTCTCTACTGCGTCATAAAATGCTTTACGGTTTAAGTAATTTCCTTCATCTTCCTTCTGGATTACACCGTATTTCTTATCTGCAGAATATACGATCGTTGCATCCACTGGTTTTGTGATCTTATATGTATCACTGCCTTTGATCAAAACGGATTGTTTTAATTTGGTCTTTAATTTCTGCTCTGATAATGCAACTGCTGTCACTTTGGTTTTTTTGCCACCAAAGATCGTTGAAAATACACTTTGGCTGTGCTGCTTTTTGTAAGCATCCTTTACATGTGATTCTGTCTTAAATGCAAGATCGATCTCCTTACCGGAAATCACTTCCTGTCCGTTATTTCTTCCCTTGATCTTTAACTTGTAAGAATCAATGGATTTCTTTACTTTCTTCACTGATTCTTCGTATGTCATTCCTGACACATCAACCTTGTTAAATGTACTCCCCGGATACCAACGGTTCTGATAATGGGCATGGACACCGATAGCGGCTGCTATTAAAACAACCGCTACGGCACCTCCTATGATTCCCCCTTGTTTCTTTGTAATCCTCATATTGATTTCTGCCTCCAAATACGACTCTGTGATGGATTATTCATAGAGTGGATATTTTTCTGTTAATCCTAATACTAATTCGTTTGCTTCATCAAGTTTCTTGTCTAATAATGTCAGACGAATAGCTTTTGCGATCACTTTCATATCGTCTTCTTTCAGTCCACGAGTTGTAACAGCTGGTGTTCCAAGACGAAGTCCTGATGTTACGAATGGAGATTTTGGATCGTTTGGTACAGTATTCTTATTACATGTGATATGTACAGAATCCAGTACTTTTTCAGCTTCTTTTCCTGTCAGATCATATTTCTTAAGATCTACTAACATTAAGTGGTTGTCTGTTCCTCCAGATACGATATCGAATCCTTCTTCGATCAGTGCATTTGCAAGAGTATCTGCATTCTTCACAACCTGTGTCATATATTCTTTGAATGATGGGTCTAATGCTTCTTTGAATGCTACAGCTTTACCAGCGATCACATGCATTAATGGTCCACCCTGGATTCCTGGGAAGATTGCTTTGTTGAAGTTGTATTTTTCGTTCACTTCATTGCTGCACATGATCATTCCACCACGAGGTCCTCTTAATGTCTTATGTGTTGTAGTTGTTGTTACATGAGCATAAGGGATTGGGCTCTGGTGTAATCCTGCAGCTACTAATCCTGCGATATGAGCCATATCTACCATTAAAACTGCCCCAACTTTGTCAGCGATCTCACGGAAACGTTTGAAGTCGATCGCTCTTGCGTATGCACTTGCACCAGCAATGATCATCTTTGGTTTGCATTCTAATGCGATTCTTTCTACTTCATCATAATCGATGAATCCTTCATCATTAACTCCGTATGGTACGCAGTGATAGTTCTTACCAGACATGTTGACTGGGCTTCCGTGTGTTAAATGTCCACCGTGGTCTAAGCTCATTCCCATGTATGTATCTCCGACATTCAATACTGCGAAGAATACTGCCATGTTTGCCTGTGCTCCAGAGTGTGGCTGTACATTTACATATTCGCATCCAAATAATTCTTTGGCACGTTCTCTTGCAAGATCTTCTACCACATCTACATACTGGCATCCACCATAGTAACGTTTTCCTGGATATCCCTCTGCATATTTATTTGTTAAATGACTTCCCATTGCAGCCATAACAGCTTTGGAAACAAGGTTCTCTGATGCGATCAACTCAAGATTTGTTCTCTGTCTTGTTAATTCGTTTTCCATTGCTTCTGCTAATTCTGGATCGTAGTTCTTTACTTCGCTAAAATCAAACATTGTTTTCTCCTTTATATATTTATGTAAAATAATATTGTGTCTCGTATGTTGTGTCTTATTCTTATGATCATTCGATCACTTGATCTATCTGATTATTCCTGGAACTGTTCTTTTAATGCTTCTACTGCACGTTCTACACGACTCTCTTTGATCAGAACAGTGATCTTGATCTCTGATGTGTAGATTAAGTGAATGTTGATTCCACGATTATACAGTGCTTCAAACATCTTAGAAGCTGCTCCGCTGTTAGACATCATTCCAGCTCCGACGATAGATACGATTCCGACTTCTTTATCACTGATGATATCTTCGTAATCTGCTTCATCAAATGCTTTCTTTAATGTTTCAACGGCATGATCTGCTTCATCCTGTGCTACAACGAAAGAAATATCTTTATTCTCTCCACGTCCGATGGACTGAAGGATCAGTTCCACGTTGATTTTTTCTTCTGCAATGGCACCAAAAACTTTTGCTGCGATTCCTGGCTGGTTTTTGATTCCTTTGATTGCGATCAGTGCAACTTCAGAGTTAGACTGAACACCGCTAAATAACATTTTCTCCATCTGATTATTCCTCCTCTGGTGTTGAAAGTTCAATTCCAAGTTCTTCTAGCTGTAATGTATCAACCGGTCCTGGAGCCTGTGTCATCAGGCAGGAAGCATCTTTTACTTTCGGGAAGGCGATGACATCACGAATGCTGTCTTCTCCTGTTAACCACATAACAAGACGGTCAAGACCATAAGCTAAACCAGCATGTGGTGGTACTCCAAATTTGAATGCATCTAATAAGAATCCAAAACGGTTGTAAGCATCTTCTTTTGTAAATCCAAGAGCTTCAAACATCTTCTCCTGAATATCATCCTGATGGATACGGATTGATCCACCACCAAGTTCTGTACCATTTAATACGATATCGTATGCTTTCGCACGGACATCTCCTGGTCTTTCATCAATGAATTCAAGATCTTCTTCAAATGGCATTGTAAATGGGTGATGCATTGCTGTGTAACGATTCTGTTCATCGCTCCACTCAAGTAATGGGAATTCTGTAACCCATAAGAACTTATACTGGGATTTGTCGATCATATCGTACTGTTTCGCAATGTGAAGTCTTAAGTTACCAAGTACATCAAAGACAACTTTGTCTTTGTCTGCGGCAAATAGTAATAAGTCTCCTGCCTGTCCATCCATTGCTTTGATCAGTGCATCCATCTCTTCTTCTTTCATAAATTTAGCGAAAGATGATTTCACTGTTCCATCGCTCTTTAACTGAATATATGCAAGACCTTTCGCTCCGAAGTCTTTGGCGTAGTCAACGAATCCATCGATCTTCTTACGTCCAAGATCTCCTAAACCTTTAGCGTTTAATCCTCTTACAGATCCACCATTCTCTAATGCTCCTTTAAATACCATAAAGTCGCATCCGGCAACTGTATCGGATACATTCGTAAGTTCCATTCCAAAACGCATATCCGGTTTATCAGATCCGAAACGGTCCATTGCTTCTTTATAAGTCATGCGAAGCATAGGAAGCTGTACATCAATATCTAATACTTCTTTGAAGATCTTCTTTAACAGACGTTCATTTACATCGATCACATCATCGACATCAACAAATGAAAGTTCCATATCGATCTGTGTAAACTCTGGCTGGCGGTCTGCACGTAGATCTTCGTCACGGAAACATTTTGCGATCTGATAGTAACGGTCGAATCCAGAGCACATTAAAAGCTGTTTAAACAGCTGTGGTGACTGTGGAAGTCCGTAAAATTCTCCTGGATGTACACGGCTTGGTACAAGATAATCTCTTGCTCCTTCTGGTGTACTCTTTCCTAAAACTGGTGTCTCGATCTCTAAGAATCCTTCATCCCCTAAGAAGTTACGTACCATTCTTGTTACATCATTACGAATGCGTAAGTTTCTCTGAAGATTTGGTCTTCGAAGATCAAGATAACGGTATTTTAAACGAAGTTCATCTTTGACTGTCTGATTCTCGTCAATTGGAAATGGAGGAGTTTCTGATTCTGATAAGATACGTAATGTATGTACCTTGATCTCGATATCTCCTGTCTTCAAGTTTTCGTTGATCGCTGCACTTCTCTTCTCTACAGTACCTACTGCTGCAACGACATACTCACTTCTTAAAGAGTTTGCCTTATTATAGTCTTCCTCAGATAATACTTCCTGATCAAAAACTAATTGTAAGATTCCTGAGCGGTCTCTTAAGTCTACAAATATAAGACTTCCTAAATTTCTTCGTTTCTGTACCCATCCCATGACAGTGACTTCTGTTCCGATAAGTTTGTTGCTTACCTCTGTACATCGGTGGGATCTGGCTAAACCTGACATTGATTCTGCCATGATATTTCCTCCTTCATCCTTTTCACTTTGTACGAAAGGCAGAGCCCGTATCTTCGGTTCTGCCTTATATATTCTTTTATGAATCTTTTCTTACAAGGATCTGTTCGATCTCTGCAGCGTAAAGTACGTGATAATCCTTCTCTGGATACCACTGTTCATCTAAAGATTTATCAACAAATCCTTCTGGATCCATTGGCTGAGAATATAACTTCTTACAGATCAGTACGATCTTTGCTTCCTCAAAAAATGGAATCCCATTCGCATCTGTTGGTGTCAGACGTGTCTTCGCGATCTTGTCTTCATCTCTTCCAGATACACTTCCAAGATAGCTTAAATCCTTCTTAAAAGTATCATCATAGAAAGATAATGTAAATGATTCTGACTGGTCAATGAATTCTTTTGTATATCTTTGTGGTCTTAAGACTGTCACAGCAACATTCTTACCCCACATAACACCTAAACCACCCCATGAGGCAGTCATTGTGTTAACTTTTCCTTCCTGATTCTTTGCAGTAACAAGCATCCATTCCTTACCAATCAGGCGAAATACGCTTTGGTCGAAATCTTCTGGTGCCACGATCGCATATTCACTCATGCATGTTACCTCCTTTCTTGTAATTATTACTCATTATATATGATTTTGTCAAAAATGTCACGAACTAGTATAAGAAAGCATGATTTTATTTTAAACAATCTGCGATCTTATCAAGCGAAATGGTCGTAACTTCTCTTGTTTCCATATTTTTGACATTTCCTTCATTCTTCGCTAATTCGTCATCACCAATGATGATCGTATTCTTGGCATTCAGCTTATTTGCATATTTCATCTGTGCTTTTACGCTTCTTCCAAGATAATCTGTTTCTACGACAAATCCCTGATCACGAAGATCTACAACGATCTGGTAAGCTTTTGCTTTTGCTTCCTGTCCAAGAATTCCTACATAAAGGTCAATATCTCTTGTGCATGGAAGATCTACTTTCTCTTCTTCTAAGAAATAAAGGATTCTCTCTACACCCATACCAAATCCAACAGATGGCATAGAAACTTTTCCATCGATCTCATGAACAAGATTGTCGTAACGTCCACCACCACATAAAGTAAATCCATCTTCATTTACAAATTCGAATACGGTCTTTGTATAGTAGTCTAATCCACGAACGATTTCTGTATCAACTTCATATGGAATATTTAATGCATCTAACAGACTCTTTAATTCTTCAAAATGTGCTTTACATTCATCATCTAAATAGTCAATCGTTCTTGGTGCATCTTTGACGATCTCTTTGCATTCTGGAACTTTACAATCAATGACACGTAATGGATTCTTTTCCATACGTTCTCTGCATGTAGGACATAAATGTTCTTCATGTTCTTTTAAATATGCTAATAATGCTTTGTTGTATTCTTTTCTACAATTTTCACATCCAATGCTGTTGATGTGTAATTTTGCATCTTTTAACCCAATTTTCTTAATAAAAGTGGATACTAATGTGATCAGCTCTACTTCTGCTAATGGACTTTCCGCTCCGACAAATTCAACTCCGAACTGGTGGTGCTGTCTTAATCTTCCACTCTGTGGTTTTTCATAGCGGAATGCTGGTGTGATATAGAACATCTTGATCGGCTGTGGCTCATTTGCCAGACCATTCTGTAAATATGCACGGATCGCTCCTGCTGTTCCTTCTGGTTTTAATGAAATGCTTCTGTGTCCTTTATCTTCAAATGTATACATCTCTTTCTGGACAACGTCTGTTGTTTCTCCAACACCTCTCTGAAAAAGCTCTGTATGCTCAAATACTGGTGTGATGATCTCGTGAATATTATAGGATGCGCATAAATCTTTGAAAATATTCTCTAAATATGTGCGCTGGTCCATATCTTTTCCAAACCAGTCTTTTGTTCCTCTTGGTGCCTGTGTAATCATTCTTGTTCCTCCTCAAATAATTCATCCAGATTGCCTTTTTCCATCACAGTTTCCATAACTCCGTCTGAAAATGCGACTCTCTGGAATGCTAAAAATACTTTCATATCAAAATTCTTTACTTCATCGATCATGATATCAAGTGCAGTCTCAACATCAAATCCTTCTCTATAATCCCTGTTTGAGATCAATGCTCCGAAAATATCACATACATGCATGATCCTTCCAACCAATGGAATCTGTTTTCCTACCAGATTATGTGGATAACCGGTGCCATCATAATGTTCATGATGATATAGAACTGCGTCTAAAACCGTCTGGTTATAATCGTAATCTGCAAGGATCGCATATCCAATGGATGGATGCATTCTCATATATCTTGTTTCGTCAACAGCCAGAATCTCATCTTCCACTTTCTCATTCATATAGAAATTAAGTCTTACTTTCCCAAGATCATGTAACATTCCTGCAACCGCAAGATCATAACACACTTCTTCTTGTAATCCTAATTCCTTGCCAACAAGATAAGCCAAATTACTGACAATGATACCATGACTGATCGTTTCTTTTATATCCGCATGGATCGGTGTCTCAATATCTGTTCGTCCATAACTGATTGCCATAATCAAACTCCTGTTTATATCATCTTTAATTCTTTTCTATGAATGATCTCATCAATTCGTGTAATGTATTGCTTTATATCTTTAAGATTTTCGATGCGGTCCACCTGATGGTCTTCCTGATGGACAATCTTTGAAGATGTACCAGCACCAACTGCTATAATATCATGTAATTCCTCCATAATCAAAATATTATAGAGACATTCTTTTCCTTTTTTTGAAAAACCGACATTCTCAAGGTTCCCTGGAATGTTTTTCTGCCGGTATAAATAATATGGTTCCATATTCATATCTCTTGCACATGAAGCGGCATAAGATACCATCTCTTCACTCGCTCCAAAGTGATATGTATCTTTCATTCGATTCAATCTCGATGAACGCTTGACTGCAAGTGCATGAACCGTTAAACTCTCTGGATTAAGTTTTTTGATCTCATCTAAAGTATAGGAAAGTTCTTCCATGCCTTCTTCTGGAAGCCCACAGATCATATCCATATTAATGTTATCGATCCCAGCCTGTCTCGCAAGATTAAATTTCTCTTTGATATCTTGTGCGAAATGATTTCTTCCAATGAGTTTTAATGTCTTATCGTTCATTGACTGTGGATTGATACTGATCCTTGTCACACCATATTTCTTTAGAATCTTTAATTTCTCGAAATTCAAGCTGTCTGGCCGTCCTGCTTCCACAGTGATTTCCTGGATCTTTGAAAATGGGAATCTCTTATTAACCTCATATAACAGATATTCCAGATCTTCTTCTTTTAAAGATGTTGGTGTTCCACCGCCAATATACATCGTTTGAAGTTCTTTGTGCGCATAAGTCTTTGCCACAAAATCCAGTTCTTTCAATAAAGCTTCAAGATAGTCTTGTACAATATTCTCAAATTGATCGATCGAATACGATGCAAAAGAACAGTACAAACATGTGCTTGGGCAAAATGGGATTCCTATATATAGACTGTATCCTTCTTTGTATGGAAATGCTTTTAGAAGTTCTTTCTCTTTCTGAACGGTTTCTGTACATAATCTTGCTTTTTCTTCGGATGCCAGATAATCCTTTTGAAATCTGTGAATGATCTCTTCACTGCTCTCACCCTTTTCATATCCATCAAAAGCAATCTTTGTCGGACGGATCCCAGTCAACGTTCCCCATGGAAGCTGTTTGTCTAATGCTTTGGAAAACAACTGATAGATTCCTTGTTTCATCCGGTTTTTAAAAATCTTCTTATTTTCATAATCACCAAATAACTGGATCTCATCTTCTAACTCGCCCTTTTTATATAGATTCATGACGATTTCCTGATCTTTATAATCCACGTCCAGTATAAAATCATAGATAGAATCAACGTGATCCGTCAATTCTATCTTCTCTCCAAGCATAAATGCCAATATTAAACTTCGAATGTCATATTCATAAATGGTCTTGTTCTGAATTAATCCAATCATAATCTATTGCAGAAACGGATTGCATCTGCTTTCCTCCTCGATCGTCGTTGGTGGTGTATGACCGGATAGTACCTTTGTCCATGGTGGGAGTACGAATAATTTCTCTCTGATCGCTGTCAGAAGATCATTCAAATTGCCTGTCGGAAAGTCTGTTCTTCCAATGCTCATCTGGAACAGTGTATCTCCAGAGATCAGCCATCCATAATCTGCAAAATAATAACATACTCCACCTTTTGTATGTCCTGGAACATGGATACATTTTACCTTTGTTCCTAATACATCTATGATTTCTCCATCTTTCACTAGATGATTCGCTTTTAATGAGAGATCCATTCCCATCATCGCTCCGAGATTGAGCTGTGGATCTGCCAGAACATCTGCTTCATCTTCATAAAGATAGATATCAAGATCTGGTTTTTGTTCCATCAGATATGGAAGGGCCATTACATGATCAAAATGCCCATGTGTCAGACATACGCCTGCCAGTTCCATTCCATCTTCTTCTAATGTATTCATAATACGTTCTCCCTGATCTCCCGGATCAAAGACGAATGCCTGATTTGTTTTTGTATTCTCAACAATATAGCAGTTTGTCTGCATCTGCCCAAGACAGATCGTTACCATCTTAAGAGGTCTGTCAAGTCTTAATGTTGTTTCGCTCATATTTTCACCTATCCTGCTGTTCTTTCTATGTCGATCACGCCTTCTACATTCCTGATCTTCGCAATAATACGGTTCAACTGCTCTACGCCTGTAATATCAAAGGACATACTAAGCGTTGCTCTTCCTTTCTTATTGTTTGATACGTTGATCGTTATGATGTCAATATCTAATTCTAAGAAGATCTTTGATACTTCTGCTAACAATCCCTTTCGATTATTGGCATAAATATTGATCTCTGTCGTGTAAGTCTGTGTTGTATCTGCTTCACTTACCTGCCATTCAGCTTCAATAAGTCTTGCCCTGTCAGATTCTGGCATATTCAGAAGGTTCACACAATCTGTTCTGTGAATCGAGATTCCTCGTCCTCTTGTAATAAATCCAACGATCTCATCTCCTGGTACTGGATTACAACACTTTGAAAAACGAACAGCAACATCATTCGCTCCACGTACAACAATTCCTCCTTTGGATTTCTCTTCCTTTTTCTTCTCTGGATTCGCTGCTGCCGCCTGTGCTGCTTCTGTTGTTTTCTGCAAGATCTGTTCGTCCGTGATCTTTTGTTTCTGGATCTTACGGTCTTCTTCCTGCATCTTATTGATAACCTGGCCTTCTTTTAAACCACCATGTCCAACAGCTGCACATACAGAATCCCAGTCTTTGAATCCGTATTTTAGTTCAACCTTCTTAATGTATTCAGGTTTCATGAGTTCTGGGAGCCTGATACTCTTGCTCTTACAGTATTTTTCTAACAGTTCCTTACCTCTGACGATATTCTCTTCCTTGAACTGTCGTTTAAACCACTGATTGATCTTACTTCTTGCCTGTGCTGATTTTACGATTCCTAACCAGTCTCTGCTAGGTCCTTTTGAATTCTGTGATGTAATGATCTCTACACGATCACCATTCTGCAAATGATAATCAAATGGTACCTGTCTTCCATTGACCCTGGCTCCAACCATCTTATTACCGACTGCACTATGGATTGAATATGCGAAATCGATCGGTGTTGAACCATTCGCAAGGTTTTTGACATCTCCATTCGGTGTAAAACAATATACCTGTTCTGCAAAGAGATCCAAGTTCGTCTTCAGCAAACTTAAAAACTCTTTGTTATCATCCATATCACGCTGCCATTCCAGCACTTCTCTTAGCCAACTTAACTTCTCTTCCTCTTTGTTAAGTCCCTTGGTATTATTATTTTCTTTATATTTCCAATGGGCTGCGATACCATATTCAGCAACACGATGCATCTCAAATGTACGGATCTGAATCTCAAATGGATGTCCTTCTGGTCCGATCAATGTTGTGTGAAGTGACTGATACATATTCGGTTTTGGCATCGCGATATAATCCTTGAATCTTCCTGGGATCGGTTTATACATCTCATGAATGATCCCAAGTGCCGCATAACAGTCCTTAACCGTATCAACCTTGATCCGGACTGCAAATAAGTCATAAATCTGATCGATCGTCTTATGCTGATTGACCATCTTCTTATATATACTGAACATGTGTTTCACACGGCCATCAATCTCTGCCTTAATTCCAGCGCGGTCAATATGTCCTTTCACTTCGTCAACGATTTCCTGAATGAATGCTTCTCTTTCTTCCTTTGCAGAATCAAGAGAGCGTTCTAAATCTTCATAAACATCTGGTTTTAAATATCGAAGTGCCAGATCATCTAATTCAACTTTGATCTTGGAAATACCAAGACGATGTGCGATCGGTGCATAAATATCCATCGTCTCTCTGGATTTCTCTTTTTGCTTCTCTGGACGCATAAACTGCATGGTACGCATATTATGCAAACGGTCAGCAAGTTTGATCAGGATCACTCGGATATCTTTTGCCATTGCAAGAAACATCTTTCGTAAGTTCTCCGCCTGAACTTCGATCTTGTCTTTGGAATAGCTTAATTGTCCTAACTTTGTTACGCCATCAACTAACTGGGCAACTTCTTCCCCAAAATCTCTTACAATATCTTCATGGGTTGTTTCCGTGTCTTCTACTACATCATGAAGCAGTCCTGCCATAATCGTTTCTTTATCAAGTTCTAATTCTGCCAATATGATCGCAACACAAATAGGATGAATGATATATGGCTCTCCAGACTTTCGTTTCTGTTTCTCATGTGCCTTATATGCTACTTTATAGGCACGTTCTACAGCCTCAATATCTTCTTCATCATAAATGCTTTGCATGGTTGTGATCAGCTGTCGTTTCAGTTCCTCAGGCGGTGTGAAACTATCTGGACTGCTGATATCCTTCTTTACACGATTAATGTTTGTTCTGCTTTCTTGTTTCATGCACGGATACCTCTTGTTTCTTTTGATTATTTTTTAAGCTTTGATTCGCAATAAATACAGCGATATACTTGGTGTTCTCTGTCTGTCAATTTAAACACATGATCGATTTCTTGTTCTACAGATGTAATACATCTTGGATTCTTGCATTTTGCAATATTCACGATCTTCTCTGGAAGTTCTACTTTGTGTTTGGACTTTACACTGCCATTTTCAATGACACATACCGTAACTTCTGGATCTATATAACCTAAAACATCAAAGTTCACTTCAAATGCATCTGAAATCTTAATGATATCTTTCTTGCCCATTTTGCTGCTTTTTACATTCTTAATGATCGCAACACTGCAATCTAACTGATCTAATCCAAGACTATTATAAATCTGCATTCCGCGTCCTGCACGGATATGATCTAATACGATTCCATTCTTAATGCTATCAATGTTCATCTGCACTTACCCCCAGTAATTCCATGATCAATGCCATTCTTACATGTTTTCCATTCAATACCTGTTTAAAATAGCAGGCTCTTGGATCGTTATCAACTTTTACAGAAATCTCATTCACACGAGGTAATGGATGTAAAATAGAAAGATCCTTCTTGGCGATCTTTAATTTATCCATATCTAAGATATAGCTATCCTTCAATCTTACATAATCAGCTTCATTAAAGAAACGTTCTCTCTGTACTCGTGTCATATAAAGAATGTCAAGCTGTGGCATCACATCTTCCATCTTATCAACTTCTGTAAATGTGATTCCTTTCTTCTCAAAAACATCTTTCTTCAAATACTCTGGAATCTGGAGTTCTTCTGGAGAAATTAAAATATAATTGATTCCTTCATATCTTGATAATGCTTTGATCAGAGAATGCACTGTTCGTCCAAATTTTAAATCTCCACAAAATCCAATCGTGAAATTATTTAAACGTCCCTTTTCTCTTCGAATTGTTAAAAGGTCTGTCAATGTCTGTGTTGGATGATTATGACCACCGTCTCCTGCATTGATCACAGGGATATTTACATACTGTGACGCTACATATGGCGCTCCTTCCTTTGGATGACGCATCGCAATGATATCTGCATAACATTCAATGACTCTTGCTGTATCTGCAACACTTTCTCCTTTAGATGCAGATGATGAATCAGCAGAAGAAAATCCAAGAACACTTCCCCCTAATTCAAGCATTGCTGCTTCAAAGCTTAATCTTGTTCTTGTACTTGGTTCAAAGAACAGCGTTGCTAATTTCTTGTGTTTGCACACTTCCTGATACTTCTCAGGATTCTTTGCGATGTCATCAGCGCGGTCTAATAATCTATCAATATCTTCCACGCTTAAATCCATCGGATCAATCAAATGTCTCATTACATATTCCTCCTAATGGTTTGTCCTACCTTCAATTCTACATTTTTAGGCACCTAGTGTCAATTCTTTACTTCTGATTTTAGACGAAGAACGCCCTTGTCTACCATAAAGACTGGTCGATACGATAATTTTGACTTTCTAAGTCCCTCTTCTCCAGCATCGTCTTCTCTGTTCACATATTTGAAATCTTCCATCTCATGGATCACAAACTGTTGATTGATCATCGGATAAGCTCCTTGGATATCTGCAAAAGCTTTTTCAATATGAACGATAAATGTATCTTCATTTGATGCACGTTCACCGATTGAAAATCCTACGACCTTTCCTTCCGCACGCAGAACACCTCCGACAAGTCCTAATTCTTTATAATTGATCACACAATTTTTAGAAACACAGATCTCGTCATGTTTCTCTATATCTTCTGGATCACAATTTTGCATCTTCCATTCCATCAGCATTGCCAGTACTTCTAACTGATTTTCATCGGAAAGTGGTTCATAGGACCATTCATGATTTTCTTTAAAACGATTGATATGATTTCTCTTTCCATGAAGTTTCTTTCCTGATAATGTTGCGAGTTTTTCTCTGTCATAAATATATTCTGAGATATCTCTGTCATATTCAATCTCATAAATATCTCCAAATATCTCACGAAACTCTTCTTCCATCTCATGAGTTACACCATGTAATACAAACGGAATCTTTTTTTCTTTGCAATCATCCATAAAATATTGCAATACTTTCTTTTTATCTCCTTTTCCAAGTGGATAACAAAAAGAACCTCCCTCCTCATCAGTATGAGATACAAATAATCCATCTATGATCGCATACTTTACTTGATAAAAAGGACTCCATAAAATAATATTCGCTGTTGCATAATCACAACTTCTTGTATCATCTGCTAAGATACATCGATCAATTTCTTCCTTATCTTCAATTGTTGGTGTTTTAAACTCCATCTTTATCAACTCCATTCTAGTGTTTTCTCGTAATATTTTTATTTGTGATATGGCTGATGATTCAAAATCCGATAAGCACGATAAATCTGTTCTAATATGATCGTGCCTGCCAGCGAACCACTTTGTGTAAATGACGATACATGAAACGGCTTTGCTTCCTCTGATCCTAAATCTCCAATATAAAAATGAAACTTTGAAATTCCCTGTACAGAACTTTCATTGATCAGTTTTGCAAGCCCCGGACTTGTCATACTGTCTCTTCCAGGCAGGATATGATAATGTTCTCCCGGTTCTTTTAATATTTTCTCTACTTGTTTTGCATTCTTCTTATATACTACAGAAACTTTCGCGTATGCACCGAGACGTTTTAGATACTCACCCATTGCTTCCTGATACATCTTAGGATCCTGTGATTTCTTCTGCAGAATATAAATTTCAAATTTCATCATATGTTTTAATTTCCTTCAAAAAATTGTTTTAATTTTTTATCTTGTTTTAAAGCCAGCTCATATCTTTTGTTGATCTGTTTTGTAAGTTTTTTAATTTCTTTGCTATTCTGGCTTTCTTTTTTTGCATCTGTGATCTCATCCGTATCATGTTTTTGATTATTATAGATACAGAATGTATTCCCTTTCTTCATCACATAATACGATGTCATCCCCGGTGCAAGTGTTTTAATCTTGCGGATCTTCATCTCATATGTTACATAAACGATATAGGATTCATCGTCTGCTCCTTGTTTGATCAGATATGTAAGATTCTTATATTTCTTCACATACTGATGGATTGCCTTTTGATCCTCAGTTAATTCATTCGTATCTTCTACCATATTCTTAAGATTTTCCAGATCATTTTTCTGAACTCTCTCATAATATGTTTTCATAAAATCCTCAACTGCTTTTTTCTCAGTCTCTGAATCTTCCTTCTTCGTTTCCGCTGCATCATTTGTTTCTCTGATCACGCCTTGTGAGGTATTCTTTTGTGTTGTTTGTTGAAAAATCTTTTCATTTGTAAGTCGTTCTTGTTTCATCTGGTCCAATTTCGCATATGCCAAAAAAGCTACAATAAAAAATAAGATCCAGCTTGTAATGATAACAACAACTGTAGATTTTCTAAGCTTCACGCACATCCCTCCAATCCACCTACAGCAAATTTACAGTATATTATACCTTACCTTGCGAAGCAAGTCCAGTCCGAAGGACTATGCATTCACGAATGCCCTGTGGGTATACCTTATCGAGCGAAGCGAGTCCAGTCCGAAGGACTATGTTATTGTATTAACGACGTTTGATAGAATCAAGGAAATGTGGTACACTTTGTGTAAAAAATAAAAGCAAAGATAAAACTACCCAAACCGTTGGAATATAATTATAAAGGAAGGTATCGAAACACATGAAAATCCAAATGATCTGTGTCGGAAAAATCAAAGAAACATATTTAAGAGAACTGATCGATCATTACACAAAGATCATCCGTAAAAAATATAATTTTGAGATCATAGAACTCCCTGATGAGAAAACTCCAGATAATGCCAGTGACAAAGAGGAGTCAAAGATTAAAGAAATTGAAGGTCAAAGAATTCTTGATAAGATTCCAGAAGAATCTTTCGTAATTCCTCTCTGTATAGAAGGAACTCCTTACTCCACCGAACAATTCCAGAAGAAATGGGATCAGTGGAACAAGGAGTCCATAAACAATATTACATTTATTATTGGTGGTTCCCTCGGATTATCACCAAAGGTTGTATCCAAAGGAAAATTAAAATTAAGTTTCAGTAGAATGACATTCCCACATCAACTAATGCGGTTAATTCTAATTGAGCAGTTAAGTTATCTTTAATCCAAAGCATTTTCGAACATTCGGTAAATTTCCGGATGTTCTTTTTTTACGTTGATCGGTTTTAAATCTTTTGTCACCATACCATGCGTTGTTTTTCCAGTAGCGATCAGGTCCCCATCTCTTGTAACCTTATAAGAGAATTCCAGACGAACCGGAGACAGCTTTGTAAGACTTGCATGAATCTGTAACTGGTCTTCATAGAAAGCTGCTTTTTTGTATTTACATTCAAGACTCGTTAATGGAGTGATGATTCCTTCTTTTTCTACATCTGTATAAGAAATGCCAGCAGCCTTGATAAAATCAGTTCTGGCAACTTCAAACCAGATGGCATAGTTGCTGTGATGAGCAATTCCCATCTGATCTGTTTCTGCATAACGAACTTCAACGGTTGATATATGTCCCATAAATTTTACGCTCCTTTTTTCTTTTTGTTTATTGTAAGCGTTTCTTTACAATCTGTCAAAATTTAGTCAATTTTTCTTTTCCTGATTTTCCGATCAACTGGTAATAAAGAATAAAAGCTATTACAGCTGTAATGATTTCAGCAATCCAGAAAGCATGCCATACACCATGCACTCCAACTGTTTTGCTTAATACAAATGCAGCAGGAATGATCACTACAACATAACGTAAAAATGAAATCAGAAAAGACTGGATACCTTTTCCTAACGCTTCAAACGCACCTGCAGAAACAACAGAAACGGAAGAAGCTATAAATCCTGCACAAATAATACGAAGAGCGATCGCACCTTCTGTCAATGTTTCAGGATTGTTTGTAAACATACTCATCAGTGTCTGTGGCACCACAAAACAAATAACCGTTCCAACAGCCATGATTCCAACAACGATTTCAAACGTCATAAGATAAATCTTACGAACACGATCTGATTCCTTTGCTCCATAATTATAACTCATGATCGGACGCATTCCCTGGATCATTCCATTTGCTGTTAGATATAAGAATGTTTGTAATTTGTAATAAACACCAAGCACAACAACATATGTTTGCGAAAATGATGCTAAGATCGCATTTAAAGCAGATACTAAGAAAGATGGCAGTGCCATATTTAAAGTTGCTGGAATGCCGATCGCATATAAACGCTTAACACAAACAGCTTCTAGCTTTAAGTAATCTTTTCTGATTTTTACATGAATTGGGCGTAATATATATACAATCAGATAAAGGATCAATGTACTGCTTTGTCCGATACCTGTTGCAAGTGCTGCACCCTGAATTCCAAGTTTCGGAAAGAATCCAATTCCAAAGATTAAAAGCGGATCTAACACAATATTTACAATGCAGCCAGTCATTAAAGCAATCATAGTGATCACCATATTTCCAACTGCTTGAAAAATCTTTTCAAAGGAAATACTTGCCATAATGATCGTTGAAAACATTAATGCAATTGTCGAATACTGTAATCCCATCCCAATAACAGTTTGATTATTCGTAAACATTGCAAGAAATGATGGCATGATCATTAATCCAACGATTGTAAGCAGAATTCCATGAATGACATTTAAAAATAATCCCTGAGTTGCAGTTTTATCGGCTTCCTTTGCTTTTCCTGCACCAAGAAACATGGCAATGACTGCATTAATTCCAACACCGAATCCAACTGCAATTGAGTTGATCAGATTTTGTACTGGATATACAAGGGATAATGCGGTCATTGCATCTTCGCTGATCTTGGCAACGAAAATACTGTCAATGATGTTATACAATGAGTTTACAAACATTGAGATTACCATTGGCAGAGCCATTGATAGTAATAATGGTAAAATTGGTTTTTCTTTCATATACGTCTGATCCATAAAATGATTCCTCCTTAATAACAAAAAAAGAGACGATAGACCTTGCTGTTTAATAATCAGAAACAGTAAAATCTATAGTCTCTTATAAGACGATATTAAATTGTATTCGTTGATTTTATCTAGATAAAGCATGCACCAGGCGGGAGTCGAACCCGCGGCCAACAGCTTCGGAGGCTGCCACTCTATCCACTGAGTTACTGGTACACAAGCTATATTATATTACAATAAATATGATGATTTTTCAAGAAATATTTTTATTTTTGGTAATTTTATTAAAAGATGGCACTTATGAAGATATCATTCCTCATTATCTAACTTTGATCCATTCCTGATCTTCTTTTTTCTCAAAGCTGCCATCCCCGATTCCTAATGCAGATTTTGCTAACATATCAGCATAATCATTATATTTATCATTAGAATGTCCTTTCACTTTCACGAACTTGATCTGCACATACTGTTTCATTTCTTCATAAATTCGTTGATACGCCTGTGTTCCTTCTTTTTTCGCTGCCCATTCTCCTGTGCACCATTTCTGGATCCCTTCATAATCATAATGAATCGCCAGCTTTTTATAGCCATTTTCTTTTGCAAAACGCATGGCCGCTTCAGAACCTTTGATCTCGCCTGCTACATTGCGCATGGTTGCTAATTCTTTATCCGCATAAGGATATGCAAAATAACGTTCTACCCCATCATGCATTAATACCATACCATAAGAAAATCTCTTCTGAGAATGATCATAACTTCCATCAACATATGCAACTAATGTATCTTCATCAATCTGCATCAATTCATTTGCATCTGGATTTAAGAACGCTTCTGCTTCTGCCTTTGTCTTAAATCCTTTGTATCTTGCATTTGGAAATCCCATGACCTGTGCTTTACATGCATCCCATGACATATAGATTCCTGGTTTTCTTCCTTTTTTTACTGCGTAAAATTTTCCTGCCATATATTTCCTCTTACTTCTTTAATAGTCTTAATCCTTATATTATAATTTTCTTTGAAAAGAAAAAATCCTGCATTGCAGGATTTTCCCTAACCTTATGATTCTAGTCGTTATCTCTTCCACCAAATAAAATGACCAGACGAAGCAAGCTCAGAAGTGCTGATGCTGCACCTGCTACATATGTCAGTGCAGCTGCTGATAAAACCTTCCTTGTCTGCCCCACTTCATCTTCGTACATGATCCCTGTACTTCCAAGAATTCGTAACGCTCTTGAAGAGGCATTAAATTCCACCGGAAGTGTTACTAATTGAAAGATCACCGCTAATGAAAATAATAAAATTCCAACATTCAATAATGTCTGATTCATTCCAAGGATCACTCCACCTAGAATAAACAACCAGGAAAGATTGGAACCAAGATTCACAGCTGGAACCATAGCCCCACGGATCTTCAATGGTGCATATCCTTGCTGATGCTGTACAGCGTGCCCACACTCATGGGCTGCAACACCGATCGCTGCGATCGAATCAGATCCATAAGTTGCATCTGATAATCTTAATACTTTATTCTTTGGATCATAATGATCTGTAAGATTCCCGCTGACACGTTCTACCGAAACATCGTAAATTCCTGCCTGGTTTAAAATACGTTCAGCAGCCTGAGAACCCGTCAGTCCGCAATGACAACGGACTCTTGAATATCTTCGAAACGTTGAATTCATCTTGGAAGATGCGATCATCGTGATGATCACTCCGATGATGATCAAAATATACGTTGGGTCAAAATAATAACCATAACCGTATGGATACATAAATATCTCCCTTCTTTCTCTGTAACATGTAGATGATTATATCGTTCCTCCTACATGAAATCAAGGCAGTTTAGAAATATTTTATAATCATTTTATTGAATGATTAATTCTTCATATTTTTATAACAAAGAAGCTCTTAATTCGTCTCCTGATTTCGCACTTAAATATGCTGGTGCGATATCAAATACAGTCTTACATCCACTCTGTCCTTCTTTGGAAAGTTTATATGCAGCTCTTGCATATGCAACTAAAACACTTGATGTAAATTCTGGGTTAGAATCTAATTTTAAGCTGTACTCAATGATATGTTTGTTTTCTTTTTCCCATCCTGTACATCCACTTCTTAATACAAATCCACCATGAGGGATCTTGCTGTGGTCACGATCTAATTCTTCCTGGCTGATGAAATGTACAGTTGTATCATAGTCTGAGAAGTAGTTCGGCATTGTCTTGATCTCTTCTTCAACTTTCTTCGCATCTGCACCTTCTTCAAGTACTACAAAGCATTCTCTTGTATGCTTCTGTCTTGTTGTAAGTTCTGGATCTTCCCCATTACGAACTGCTTCTAAAGCTGCTTCTACAGGAATTGTGTACTGTTTACCGTCTTTGACACCTTCCACACGACGGATCGCATCAGAGTGTCCCTGGCTGACTCCTTTTCCCCAGAATGTATAATCTTTTCCTTCTGGAAGGATCGCGTTTGCATACATTCTATTTAAAGAGAACATTCCTGGATCCCAACCTACAGAAATGATTCCAATATGTCCATATTCTTTCGCTGCTTTATCTACATTTGCAAAATGTTCTGGAATTCTTGCGTGTGTATCAAAGCTGTCTACCACGTTAAATAATTTGGCATATTCTGGTGTCTGAACAGGAAGGTCTGTTGCACTTCCTCCACATAACATTAAAACATCAATCTTATCTTTCCAATCTTCAACATCTTTGACATTACATACAGCTGCACCTTCTGTTAAAATGCTGACTGTCGCTGGATCTCTTCTTGTAAATACAGCTACAAGCTCCAAATCGTCATTCTGTTTGATCGCGCATTCAATTCCGCGTCCAAGGTTACCATAACCCATAATACCAATTCTAATCATTGATTTTCTCCTTTTTGACTTTATTAAACATAGTATATCATTTCTGTGTTTTGCGTTCAATGTATTCTTTTTATGATTTTTTTGCTATAATGATCTTAAAAATTCCCGATGATTCCTGATCCTTCGGGAATATTCTAACAGAAATGAGGAATTTTATCATGTCATTTACCGGCATTTTCAAAGCAAAAAACGGCATTGTCGCTGTCGTTGATTCAAAGGCATCCAGAGTAGAAAACGGGCAATCTTGTGAAGACGTTCACAGGAATCCAGAAAAGCTCTTTGTATTCCAAAACGGAATTGCAACAACTTTTGGTGCTAATCAAATTTTAGTCCAGAATCCTTTTGAATTTTCCTCAAAAGTCATTGCCATCGAAGATCTGGTTTATGAATATCTTCATTTAAAGAATATCTTAGATGCTTCTTTCTTCCAATCTCTGCTTGTAAAAATGACATCCAACCCAGCCAATACAGAACCTGTAAACTTTCTGGTTGGACGCAAAATCCGTCAGGAAGAATACATCTTAGAACATCATCAAGTACGTTATTGTGCCTACGCACAACGGCTCGCAACCCCAATGGAACATTTCTTTACTGGCGGAGATGAAAAATATCGGGAACACTTTGATAACCTTCCATATCTTTCACAGATCACCTCTGTTGATATATTGCAGAAAACTGTTGCAAAAGAATTGGATGGATTGATTCAATATTATGACCAGCAATCCGAATATAATCCTGTAGGAAAGCCTGTGAAATCTTATGTTTTAAGATAATGCTACTTTATAGTTTTATCTTCGAAAAAGCCTCCGCAAATGCATTATTGATCGGCGCCTGTGCTTCTTTTTGCTGTTTTTTCAAATATCGGTTCACTTCTTTTTTACTCATTCCAGAACCTTGTTTTTCTTTTCTTTGTTTAAATGCAGACAGTTTTTCTTTATACCCACAAACACATACAAACTTCTGTCCTTCACCTTCTCCGACCATCTCCATCTTCTTGTGGCATACGGGACATCTGGCGTTTGTAACTTTTGAGATCGTCTTTTTATATCCGCAGATACGGTCCTGACATACTAGACGTTTTCCGTGTTTTCCATTGACTTCCAATAAAAATTTTCCACATTCCGGGCAGCGGTGTCTTGTAACATTATCATGTCTAAATTTACCATCCGATGTTTTAATATCATTGATCAATGCCTGTGTATAGTCTGAGATTTCTCTCATAAATTTCTGATCATTTTGTTTTCCTTTAGAAATTGCTGTCAGTTTCTTCTCCCAATCAGCGGTTAATTCTGCTTTCTTAAGATCTTCCGGAACTAGTTCTAATAACTGCTTTCCTTTGGATGTGATATGAATTTCATTTCCTTTTTTCTCAAGGAGATAGCTGTTAAATAATTTATCAATGATATCGGCTCTTGTCGCAACCGTTCCAAGTCCTTTTTTATCCATCTGATCGATCAATGTTCCTTCTGTGTAACGCCCTGGTGGATTCGTTGTTCCTTCTGTCATGGAAATCGTTCCAACCGGATATTCTTTTCCTTTGACTGGGATATTTCCTGCTTTGATCGTGTCTTTTGTTTGAGTTTCCTCTTCGTAGAGTTCTCTCCATCCCAGCTGTTTGATATTCTCTGCTTTTGCACGGAAAAGTTCTCCATTTATGTTTGCTTTCACAGAGAGTTGTTCAGAAATTGCTGGTGCTGATAAAACAGCTAAAAATCTTGCAACAACCATATCATAGATCTTTCGTTCATCGGAACTAAAACTTGTCAATGATGCATACTGCTCTGTTGGAATGATCGCATGATGGTCAGATACTTTTTTATCATTGATAAAACGGCTGCTTGCTTTGATTTCTTTTCTTAATAACGTTGCTGCTGCCTTTTTATATGATCCATTCTGACATGCTTTGATCCTGTCTTTTAATGTGTCTGTCATGTCATTGGTCAAATATCTGGAATCTGTTCTTGGATATGTCAATACTTTGTGATGCTCATAAAGACTCTGCATGATATTTAATGTCTGTTTTGGTGAAAAGCCGTAACGTTTACTAGCTTCTTTCTGCAAAGTTGTCAGATCATAAAGTTCTGGAGCATAGTTCTTTTTCTCTTTTTTTGAAATCTCCGTGATCACAAGATCATGACCTCTTAATTTCTTACCAAGTTCTTCTGCCCATTTCTTGTCAGAAATTCTCTGATTTCCTTTCTGATTCTCCCATGTGAAATTCATTCCTGTTGCAAAAATCTTATAACCGTAATATTTCTGCGGTTTGAAACTCTTAATTTCCTGCTCTCGATTCATGATCATTGCCAAAATTGGGGTCTGCACACGCCCACAAGATAACTGAGCATTGTATTTACATGTCAAAGCTCTTGTCGCATTGATCCCGACTAACCAGTCTGCTTCAGCTCTTGATCTTGCTGCACGGAAGAGATCTTCATATTCTTTTCCCGGTTTTAAATGTGCAAAACCATCTTTGATCGCTTTGTCTGTTACCGAAGATATCCACAAACGGTAGATTGGTTTCTTATTTCCAGACATCTGTAAGATCCATCTGGCAACTAATTCTCCTTCTCTTCCTGCATCGGTTGCAATGATCACATCTTTGATATCATTTCGAAGGAGTAATTTCTTTACTGTCTGGAATTGTTTGGATGTCTTCTTTAACACTGTTAATTTCCAATGTTTTGGCATCATTGGAAGGACATCCATATTCCACTCTTTGTATTCCTTTCCATACTGCTCAGGATCCGCCAGAGATACTAAATGCCCTAATGCCCACGTTACAATATGATCATTTCCTTCGATATAACTATGCGTTTCCTTCTTACAACCAAGAACTCTCACAATATCACGCCCAACCGAAGGCTTTTCTGCTAATACTAATCGTTTCATTTTATTATTTAAACCTTTCTAAAATTGACATCTCAAATTTATTATCCCGACCATTTTAACATATTTTGTGGTATACTGGAATAAAGATATTTTATCGTATTTTTACAGAATTGAGGTATTTACATATGAAATTAATGATCGCATCCGATATTCACGGATCTGCTTTTTACTGTAAACAATTAATCGAAACATATAAACAAGAACAGCCTGATAAACTACTTCTTTTAGGAGATTTACTTTATCATGGCCCAAGAAATGACCTTCCTAAAGATTACGCACCAAAACAAGTCATCGAAATGCTAAACGCTATCAGCGACCAATTGATCTGTGTCAGAGGAAACTGCGAAGCCGAAGTCGACCAGATGGTACTAAACTTCCCTGTCCTAAGCGAATCCTGCATCCTATACATCGATGGACAAACCATCTACGCAACCCACGGGCACATAAACTCTCCAGCAAATCCTCCAAAATTACATAAAGGAGATATTCTGCTGACTGGCCATACCCATATCCCAGCCTGGGAAGAATATGATAACTTTTTATATTTAAATCCAGGATCTGTGTCTATCCCAAAAGAAGGATCCGAACATGGGTATATGATTTATGAAGATAAGACGTTTTTATGGAAAACTTTAAAAGGTGATGTGTATCATACACTTTAATTCCTTTTATAAAAAAGCGAAGTGCTTCCTATAATGGCACTTCGCTAAAAGCCTAATCGGGTTGAGCATAAAAGCTTGATTAGGTCTGTATATATATTTTATGCAACGTAGATTACTTTATGCGTTTAAATGTTCTATTCTCGAATTATGTGCACACATATTGCGTAATATAGAAATTCCTTGAACCCAAGATGTAAACATTTTCTGCGAGGGTCTTACCAGATTTCCTTTTTTAGATACATATTTATAGTTATTTGCTAAAATTACATATGCACTATCTTATATATGTTTTATTATATTTGTCAAGATAGTAATTTTATTTTGTTTTCTTCGGCAACACCAAACTAAGTATCAATGACACTACGAATACGCCCGCAACCGCATTCCCATTAAAGATATCTCCAACCTCTTTCGGAAATGCCGCAAAAAAGTTCCCTGATGTCTGTGTTAGTCCAACTCCAATACAAAATGCTAAAGATACGATTACCATCGTGCGATCATCAAACTCACATTCTTTTAACATCTTGATTCCTTCATACATGATAGAACCAAACATCATAACCGTACATCCACCAAGCACTGCCTGTGGAAGAGAGTTAAAGAATGCTCCAAGTGGTGGAAATAATGATGCTAAAATTAAGATCAGTGCTCCCATTAAGATTGTAAATCGATTGATAACTCCTGTCATTGTGACAAGTCCGACATTCTGGCTAAACGATGTTAACGGAAGACAGCCAAAGCATCCGGAAATTGCACTGGAGAATCCATCAACTGCCAGTGATCCCTGCAATTCTTCCATCTCAATGTCTCTCCCGATCGCACCTGTGCAAATAGCCGTCGTAGCACCTGTCGTTTCTGCGGCTGATACAAGGAATACGATCGCAATCGTAAAGAATGCCCCAAGATCAAATACTGGTTTATGACTTGTAAAGAATACAAGCTTTGGGATACTTACAACTCCAACCTGAGCGATCGTTTTTGAAATTCCAGAAAAATCAACAAGGGGCGCAATCCCTGCAACGGTAAAGATAACAGAAAGCAGATATCCTAAGATCAGTCCAACTAATACATTTAAGTTTTTATATACACCTTTTAAAATATATCTGGCTGCAAGGCACACGATCAATGTAAATGCTCCAATAAAAAGATGATACCATGCTCCAAAATCTTTGGCTCCATCTCCGCCACCCCAGGAATTCATTCCAACAGATAGTAATGATAGTCCAATCGCGATAACAACACAAGCTGAAACAACGGGTGTTAAAAAACGTTTCCAGTATCTCGCACTTAAACCTACGATTCCTTCAAAGATACCTCCGGCAATGACGGCTCCAACCATTCCTTCATATCCAAGATCTGGATTTGTACAGATCATTAATAGACTTCCAAGGAAAGTAAAGCTGACTCCCATAACGATCGGAAGCCTTGATCCGATCTTCCAGATCGGATATAACTGAAGACATGTACCAATTCCTGCAACAAACATCGCGCATTGTAATAACTGCGTGATCTCTGCTCCTGTCAAATGATCGTTCGTTCCATGTACAAATGCCGCACTACACACGATCAGTACTGGTGCAAGATTGGATACAAACATTGCCAGCACATGCTGCAGACCAAATGGAATTGCCTTGGATAATGGAACTCTGCCATTCAGCTTGTAAATATTGTCTGCACTGACATTCTGATTCTGATTTTCCATATAAATTTTAATCCTCTTTTTCTTTCTTAACCCTTAATGATATCATCGATCGTGTCAAATGGGATTCCCTCATTTTCCCCGTTGTCTTTATGCACATGTACAATATCATCTTCTTCTAAGCATCTTGCAAATTCAATCTGCATAAAAATACCTTTGATCTCTCTTCCATTTAATGTCTTTACGATCACATGATCATTTTGTGAAACAAAAAGTTCTTCCTCATTCCCAGCTTCATCTTGTTTTACCAATTTCACTCCTGGTAATACATTTGTAAATTCCATAAAAGTTGCTCCTTTATCTTATAATTTCAGAAAAAATTTCATCAATTGTTCTTTAGCTTTGTTATATGGCATATAACGAACTGGAATATCAATCTTATCTGATTTCTTTATGATACTCTTTTCATGCGTAAATATATCAAAACTTTTCTTTCCATGATAAGACCCCATTCCGCTATTCCCAACTCCTCCAAATCCTAGATATGGAGTTGCAAGGTGGATGATCGTATCATTGATACAGCCACCGCCAAAAGACAACTGTGAAAGTACATCTTGTTCTACTTTATCATTTTCTGTAAATAAATACAATGCCAAAGGTTTGTTATGATCTCTGATATACGAAACTGCATCTTCTAATTTGTCATATGTCATTATAGGAAGTAATGGACCAAAAATCTCTTCCTGCATCACCGTGGATTCTTCTTTTACATTCACAAGTATCGTTGGTGCGATCTTTCGAAGTCTTATATCTCCATAACCGCCTTCAACGATCTTTTCATGTTTCATCAATTCCATAATGCGATGATAATGTCTCGGATTTATCATAGATGAATAATCTTTATTCGACAAAGGATGTTCCCCGATCATTTTATTGATCCAGTATTTTAAGTAGAAGATCAGTTCACTTTCTGCTTTTTTATCTACGAAAATGTAATCTGGAGCAACACAGGTCTGCCCACTGTTTAAAAATTTTCCAAAAACAATTCGTTTTGCTGCCAACTTAATATTGGCACTTTCTTCTACAATGCATGGACTTTTTCCACCTAATTCCAAAGTCACTGGTGTTAAATGTCTCGATGCTTTTTCCATCACGATCTTTCCAACTCGTTCTCCACCAGTATAGAAAATATGATCAAATGACTGTTCCAGAAGTTTTTCACTGATTTCTACTCCTCCATTGATCACAGCAACGTAATGAGAAGGGAAAACTTCTCCAATCATCTTCTTTAAAAGACTGGCACAATGTGGTGCGTGTTCAGATGGTTTTAAAACACAACAATTTCCTGCTGCGATCGCTCCGATCAGCGGCTGTAAGGATAAAAGAATTGGATAATTCCATGGGGCTATGATCAATACCTTTCCGAGTGGTTCTTTGATCTTATAACTTTGGGATGGAAACTGGGCAAGCGGTGTTTTTACCTGCTCTGTTTTCATCCATTTTTTTAGATGCTTCTTTGCATAAGAAAGTTCACTTTTTACCATGCCAATCTCTGCCATATAGGCCTCAAAAGATGATTTCCCTAAATCTTTATATAATGCATGTTCCATATCTTCTTCATGTTGTTTGATTGCACATTCCAAGCGCAATAATGCTTTCTTTCGAAATTCGTATTTCTTTGTCTTCTGGCTCTGAAAAAAATGTTCGTGTCTTTTTAACATTTGATTGATTTCCATGATAACCTATCCTTTCTTTCTCTACCTTCACCGCGTTTTATCTTAATTTTACCATATATAGTAAACTACCGCCTCTCTTTTTTATTTATTGCCACTTTTTAAGAAATTCGCTATAATAAATTTGTTTTACAACAACCATATCTTTACAATGAAAGGATTTATACATATATGAAACGTAATATCAGATTAACAATTGAATATGATGGTTCCCGCTATCAGGGCTGGCAGAGGCTTGGCGGTGATTCCAATGCGAATACGATTCAAGGAAAATTAGAGTCTGTTTTATCAAAGATGACTGGAGAAGATGTCAATATCAATGGATCTGGCCGTACCGATGCTGGTGTTCATGCTTATGGTCAGGTTGCCAATTTCCATACAGACTGTATGATGTCTGTTAATGAGATCAAAAACTATCTTACCAAATATCTTCCATCTGATATCGGTATTGTGGAAGTTTCTGAAGCTTCCGAACGTTTTCACAGTCGTTTAAATGCGAAAGAGAAAACTTATCTTTACCGGATTGCAATTCCTGGTGTATCGAATGTTTTTGAACGTAAATACCTTTGGTATTTCCCGGAAACTTTGGATATCAAAAAGATGGAAGAAGCTGCATCATTACTGATCGGAACGCATGATTTTAAAGGATTTTCTTCAATTAAGAAAACGAAGAAATCTACCGTCCGTACTATCTATAACATCGAGATCAAAAAGACAAAAAAAGAAATCCAGATCTCTTATACAGGAAATGGCTTCCTTCATAACATGGTCCGGATTCTTACTGGAACTTTAGTAGAAGTTGGATATGGAAAAATAAAACCAGAGGATATTACAAAAGCACTGGAAAGTACAAAAAGAAGGAGACTGTTTCAAGTTTTGTGTAAACACAAAAAACTGATATAAGATTAATCAATA
>OCAT01000108.1_pt1 | contig 80627 bp, 68 predicted proteins | sample 1538311 | NCBI WGS metagenome assembly OCAT01 (sample SAMEA2580287, study PRJEB22360) | human gut metagenome | biome: human gut; feature: human-associated habitat; material: faeces | place: Denmark | collected 2008/2010
CATATCTGTGCAAAATCTAAGTAACAGGCGTATCCGCCGATATTTGGTCTGCCGCTTAAAGCGGCCGGAAGCACGTGACTTTAGTCATGTGAGGTTCACGAACTAATGTTCGCATCATATATACAATTTTAAATTTCCATGATATAATATCTCTTACATTTGAGTGTTAATTCGTCCACGTTAGTTTTACTACTTTTTATCAGTCTATAAAATATCGGGTGGTGAACAGAATTCGTCGAGAGGCATATTCGGCTAAAATCAGAGAATGTGCTTCGACGAATTTCTGACTGATAGACGAACTTTTTTGATATAAAAACCAGGAGGTGCTTTTTTGCAGAATTCACAACAAATATTCAAATTACACTCCGAATACCAGCCTACAGGCGACCAGCCCCAGGCAATCGAAAAACTGGTCAAAGGCTTTCAAGAAGGCAATCAATGCGAGACTTTGCTGGGCGTTACAGGTTCCGGCAAGACCTTTACCATGGCAAATGTTATTGCACAGTTAAATAAGCCAACCTTGATCATAGCGCACAATAAAACACTTGCAGCACAGCTGTACGGTGAGTTTAAGGAATTCTTCCCTGAGAATGCAGTAGAATATTTTGTCTCCTACTACGACTACTACCAGCCGGAGGCTTACGTGCCGTCTTCGGATACGTATATTGCAAAGGACTCTGCGCGGAACGATGAGATTGATAAGCTGCGGCTTTCCGCGACTTCTGCACTGAGTGAGCGGAACGATGTCATTGTGGTTTCCAGTGTTTCGTGTATCTATGGAATCGGAAGCCCGAAGGACTACATGGAGATGATTATTTCGCTCCGCCCGGGAATGGAAAAGGACCGGGACGATGTGATCCGGCAGTTGATTGATATTCAGTATGACCGGAATGATATGGATTTCCACCGCGGTACGTTCCGCGTGCGCGGTGATGTATTGGAGATTTTTCCGGCGGAGGAGACGGACAAGGCGGTGCGCGTCGAGTTCTTCGGGGATGAGATTGACCGTCTGGTACAGATCGATACGCTGACGGGTGAAATCTTATGTGAACTGAACCACATCGCAATCTTTCCTGCCTCCCACTACGTTGTGCCGATGGACACGATCCTGAAAGCAACAGGCGAGATTGAAAAGGATATGGAAGAGCAGGTGAAGTTCTTCAAGCACGAGGGAAAACTGATCGAGGCCCAGCGCATCGAGGAGCGGACCAATTTCGATATTGAGATGCTCAAAGAAACCGGCATCTGTTCCGGCATCGAAAACTATTCGCGTTACCTCTCCGGATTAAAGCCAGGCGAGCCGCCCTACACACTGATGGACTATTTCGGAGATGATTTCCTCATCATCGTGGATGAGTCGCATAAGACTGTTCCGCAGATCCGCAGCATGTATGCCGGCGACCAGTCGCGGAAATCGACGCTGGTGGACTATGGATTCCGTCTGCCGTCCGCAAAAGACAACCGCCCGTTGAACTTCGGCGAGTTCGAGGACCGGATCGATCAGATCCTCTTCGTATCTGCCACGCCGGGCGACTACGAGGCAGACCACGAGCTGCTGCGCGCCGAACAGATCATCCGCCCGACCGGCCTTCTCGACCCGGATGTCGAGGTGCGCCCGGTGGAGGGACAGATCGACGATCTGATTTCGGAAGTAAAGAAAGAAACTGAAAAACACAACAAAGTTCTCGTGACGACGCTGACGAAGCGTATGGCAGAGGATCTGACCGACTATATGAAAGAGGCCGGCATCCGCGTGCGCTACCTGCACTCTGATATCGACACCCTGGAACGGACCGAGATCATCCGTGATATGCGTCTCGATGTCTTCGATGTGCTCGTCGGCATCAACCTTCTGCGTGAGGGTCTCGACATCCCGGAAATCACACTCGTGGCGATCCTGGATGCCGATAAAGAAGGTTTCCTGCGTTCCGAAACCTCCCTGATCCAGACCATCGGCCGTGCCGCGCGAAACAGCGAGGGCCATGTTATCATGTACGCCGATGTGATGACCGATTCCATGCGCCTCGCGATCGACGAGACGAAGCGCCGCCGTGCCCTGCAGGAAGCCTACAACAAAGAACACGGCATCACTCCGACCACCATCAAAAAAGCCGTCCGCGATCTCATCAGCATTTCGAAAGAAGTGGCAAAGACAGAAGAAAAGATGGAAAAAGACCCGGAGTCCATGAGCCGCGAAGAACTGGAAAAACTGATCGGCCAGGTACAGAAACAGATGAAAGCCGCTGCCGCCGAACTCAACTTCGAAATGGCCGCCGAGCTGCGTGACAAAATGATCACACTGAAGAAGAGCCTGGATGACATGGAAGAATAAAAAATCAGAAATAAAAAAGAAGAAAAGAGCATGAAAAAAGCGTGCCGGAAAAGCGACAGAAAACTTTCCGGCACGCTTTTTTGCGTCCGATTTTGATTCCTTCTTGTTCAGAATTGACGCAAAATAAGAATACCATTATAATATAAAATACGACCAAACAGTCGTATCAAAACGCAAACACAAAAATAAAAAAGACAACAATAAAAAAATCAATCGCCGAATTTTCTCTTTTTACTGGAGACACCCAGCAGATAGTCGACCGAGCAGTCATAGAACCGTGCAAGCTGGATCACATAGTCGATCGGGATGTCGCGGATTCCTTTTTCGTAGCGGGAATAGACGTCGCGGTTGCATTCGAGCAGGGCAGAAATCTCTTTGATGGTGAGATCCTGATCGATCCGCATATCTTCAATTCTCTGGTATTTCATACGTTGTACCATCCTTTCAGATTCAAACCCATACTACCAAACGGTTGGATGGACAAAGTTAAATCAGATCATATGGTCGCAAATTGGAGAATGGGGCGGGAGAGAGAAACGGCGGGTGAAGACAGCCTGTGCAGAAAACAGAAAAATATGTACGGCAGAAATGGGGGAACGAATGGGAAAAGCAGAAAGAATAGAAATAGAAGATTTTGTCCAGAATATAGTGGAACGGATGGAGACGCCGGAAGCGTTTGAAAAAATGATCAGCCGGGAGGAAGAATGCGGAGCGCAGGGGCAGGAGAGCCGTCTGAGGGATGTGCTGAAGAAAGAATGGCCGGTGGACGAAAAGGGAGAGCGCATCTATCAGATCACTAATATATATGAAGAAAAAGCAGAAGAACTCCTCATTGTAGAACTGTATACCGGCATCCACCTGGAAAACGGAGTCCCGTGCGGGCATTTTACGCTGTATCTCTGCGGGGAGCCGGACGGATGGAAACTCAGCGAAACGCGGATGATGGAATATCTGCAGAATCTGTAAACGAAAAAGCAAAACAGGGAGGACAGGGAAAAGAAAAACTGTCCTCCTGCTTTTGCTGCGGCGGAGACACCGGAAAGTCAGGATCCATACGGCCGCTTCTCATCGCTGATGCCGACCAGATAATCCAGACTGACCTGATACAGCTCCGCCAGACGGATGGCAATGGAGATCGGCAGCTGCCGGACGCCTTTTTCATATCGGGTATACACATCGCGGTTGCAGCCGAGATAGTCGGCAACCTGGCGGATCGTCAGATCGTGGTCCGTGCGCAGATCCTCCAGTCTCTGATATTTCATGATTCATCACCTCTGAGAAAATGCTACTAAATGGTCGTATCGAAATGGCAGAATCCTACCATACGGCTATAGCGCCTTTGAAACAGTAGAATGCAATAAAAAAGAAAAGTCAGATTCCTTTTCAGAAAGAAAACGGTTTATACTTTTTTCACAATTTCTTCATAGAAAAACCGGGAAAAGGTGTTGACAAACAAAAGGCAGAGTGCTATCTTAAGAACATAGATGTTAGCACTCCACTGAAACGAGTGCTAACAGGACTATACAACAGGAAGGAGCTTATCTTAGTGGATACAGAATTGGATGAAAGAAAAAGAAAAATATTAAAAGCGATCATCCAGACGTATCTGGAAACGGGCGAGCCGGTCGGCTCAAGAACGATTTCCAAATACACGGATTTGAATTTAAGCTCCGCCACAATCCGGAATGAAATGTCCGATCTGGAAGAGATGGGTTACATCTTACAGCCCCACACTTCCGCAGGACGCATTCCTTCCGATAAAGGCTACCGCCTCTATGTAGATGAGCTGATGCGGGAAAAAGAACAGGAAGTTGCAGACATCAAAAACATGGTCATTGAAAAAACAGACCGAATGGAAAAAGTTCTGCAGCAGGTTGTCAAAGTCCTCGCTTCATCTACCAACTATGCAACGTTGATTACAGGACCGGAATATCACAGAAATAAAGTGAAATTCATCCAGCTCTCAAAAGTCAATGAAGAGCAGCTCCTGGCCGTCATCGTCGTAGAAGGCAACCTGGTGAAAAACCAGATGATCGACCTCGACGAGACCATCAACGATGAACAGATATTAAAGCTGAACCTGCTTCTGAACACACAACTCAATGGCCTGACCATTGAAGAAATCAATCTTGGCATGATCAAGAAGATGAAAGAGCAGGCAGGCATCCACTCCGGCATCATCAGCAAAGTGGTCGATACCGTAGCGGAAGCCATCGCAGTCAGTGAAGAAGATGTGCCGGTGTACACCAGCGGCGCAACCAACATTTTCAAGTACCCTGAGCTTTCCGACAGCAGCAAAGCCAGCCAGCTGATCTCCACATTCGAGGAACGGCAGAAACTGGTCGATATGATCAAAGGAGCTGCCGAGGAGCAGGACGGAGAGGAAAATACCGGTATTCAGGTATACATCGGAAATGAATCTTCGATGGAACCCTTACGGGACTGCAGCGTGGTCACCACCACATACGATATGGGAAACGGTATGCGCGGAACAATCGGTATCGTGGGACCAAAGCGGATGGATTACGAAAATGTGGTAGATAACCTGAAAACATTAAAAGTTCAACTGGACGCCGTCTTCAAAAAGCCGGACACAGGTGAGTAGAAAGGTGGAATGATCAGTGAGCGAAGAAAATAGAAAGAAAGAGGAAACCATGGAAGAACCTACACGCGAGATGGAAAAAGAAACCGGAGCAGAGACCGATCTGCCGGAAACCGAACCGGCTGCGGAGCAGGAAGAAGCAAAGAAAGCAGCAGAGGCAAAAGAAGCGGAAGCTGCAGAAGAAACTGCTGAGGATGGCAAAGAACGAAAGTTCTTCAAAAAGAAAAAAGATAAAAAAGATGAGAAAATCGAAGAGCTGACTGACCGCCTGACCCGTCAGATGGCAGAGTTCGATAACTTCCGCAAACGCACCGAAAAAGAAAAAGCAAATATGTATGCCATTGGAGCAAAAGACATCATCGAGAAGATTCTTCCGGTTGTTGACAGCTTCGAGCGCGGACTTGCAACGGTGGAAAACCCGGAGGAAGATCCGTTCGCAGACGGCATGAATAAAGTATACAAACAGTTTACCACAGCACTCGATGAACTCGGTGTAACCGTGATCGAGGCCGTTGGAAAGGAATTCGATCCGAACCTGCACAACGCAGTGATGCATGTGGAGGATGAGGAAGCCGGCGAGAACATCGTCGTAGAAGAGTTCATGAAGGGCTACATGTACAAAGGTTCCGTAGTCCGTCACAGTATGGTCAAGGTGGCTAACTAAGCCTTGAAGATAAATAAATAGAAATTAAACCATTTTTTAGCATAATTCATTGAGGAGGAAACAACAATGGGCAAAATTATTGGTATTGACTTAGGAACAACAAACAGCTGTGTAGCCGTTATGGAAGGTGGAAAACCAACCGTTATCGCAAACGCAGAGGGTGAAAGAACAACTCCATCTATCGTAGCATTCACAAAAACAGGTGACCGTCTGGTCGGCGAGCCGGCAAAACGTCAGGCTGTAACAAACGCAGACAGAACCATCCGTTCCATCAAACGTGAGATGGGTACTGATTATAAAGTAGACATCGAAGGAAAGAAATACTCTCCGCAGGAGATCTCCGCTATGATCCTTCAGAAACTGAAAGGTGATGCAGAGAACTACCTTGGTGAGAAAGTAACAGAAGCAGTTATCACAGTTCCGGCTTACTTCAATGACGCACAGCGTCAGGCAACCAAAGATGCCGGTAAAATCGCAGGTCTTGATGTAAAACGTATCATCAACGAGCCTACCGCAGCAGCTCTGGCATACGGACTGGATAACGAGAAAGAGCAGAAGATCATGGTATACGACCTTGGAGGCGGTACCTTCGATGTTTCCATCATCGAGATCGGTGACGGTGTTATCGAAGTTCTTTCCACAGCAGGAAACAACCGTCTGGGCGGCGATGACTTCGACCAGAAAGTAACAGATTACATCCTTGCTGAGTTCAAGAAACAGGAAGGCGTAGATCTTTCCAATGATAAAATGGCTCTGCAGAGAATCAGAGAAGCAGCAGAGAAAGCAAAGAAAGAGCTTTCCAGCGCAACTACAACCAACATCAACCTGCCGTTCATCACTGCAACCGCAGATGGCCCGAAACATCTCGATATGAACCTGACAAAGGCTAAATTCGATGAGCTGACCCACGACCTGGTAGAGAAAACCGCAGAGCCGGTACAGAGAGCACTCTCTGATGCAGGTCTGCAGGCATCCGAGCTTTCCAAAGTCCTTCTGGTAGGCGGATCTACCCGTATCCCGGCTGTACAGGATAAAGTAAGACAGCTGACCGGACACGAGCCGAGCAAGAGCCTGAACCCGGATGAGTGCGTAGCACTTGGTGCTTCCGTACAGGGCGGTAAACTTGCAGGAGATGCCGGCGCAGGCGACATCCTTCTTCTGGATGTAACTCCGCTGTCTCTGTCCATCGAGACGATGGGAGGTATTGCAACTCGTCTGATCGAGCGTAACACCACAATCCCGACCAAGAAAAGCCAGATCTTCTCCACCGCAGCTGATAACCAGACAGCAGTAGATATCAACGTAGTACAGGGTGAGCGTCAGTTCGCGAAAGACAACAAATCCCTCGGCCAGTTCCGTCTGGATGGAATTCCGCCAGCAAGAAGAGGCGTTCCGCAGATCGAGGTTACCTTTGATATCGATGCCAACGGTATCGTAAATGTATCTGCAAAAGACCTGGGAACAGGAAAAGAGCAGCACATCACCATCACCGCAGGCTCTAATATGTCCGACAGCGAGATCGACAAAGCAGTCAAAGAAGCTGCTGAGTTCGAAGCTCAGGATAAGAAACGCAAAGAAGCAATCGACGCAAGAAACGATGCAGACTCTATGGTATTCCAGACCGAGAAAGCAATCGAGGAAGTCGGCGACAAGCTGGATGCAAACGATAAGACAGCAGTAGAAGCTGACCTGAACGCACTGAAAGACCTCATTGCAAAATGCAATCCGGAAGAGATGACAGATGCACAGGTAGCTGACCTGAAAGCAGCTCAGGAAAAACTGATGACAAGCGCTCAGAAACTGTTCGCAAAGCTGTATGAGCAGCAGGGCGGCGCAGCAGGCGCTGGTGCCGGAACAGCTGGTGCAGGCCCGGATATGGGAAATGCAGGAGCAGCAGGCGGCCATGACGACGATGTCGTAGACGCTGACTACAAAGAGGTTTAATTTTCAGCATGTCACACTCCGTGAAAATACCGACTGTGAGTTGAAACAATAAGTAAATAAACGCAAAAAGCCCTGTGAGGCGAATGTTTGCAGGGGACGGAAAATACATTCCGCCCCCTGTATTTATGCTGGTATTGCTTTCGGAAAAGTGCTATACTGGAGCGTGCGGAAAAACATTTCTGCAAAGATGAAATTTGTGGAACAGAAATGAAAAGGTGAACATAAATGGCAGAAAAAAGAGATTATTACGAGGTCCTCGGCGTAGACCGCGGAGCGGACGATGCAACATTAAAAAAAGCATACCGTAAACTGGCCAAGAAATACCATCCGGATATGAACCCGGGCGACAAAGAGGCCGAGGCAAAATTTAAAGAGGCGACAGAAGCCTATGGCGTGCTGAGTGATCCGGACAAACGGCGTCAGTACGATCAGTTTGGCCACGCTGCATTTGAAAACGGCGGTGGCGGCGCAGGAGCCGGCGGATTCGGCGGCTTCGACTTTGGCGGCGGAGATATGGGTGATATCTTCGGCGATATTTTCGGCGACCTGTTCGGTGGCGGCGGAAGCAGAAGAAGAGCAAACAATGGACCGATGAAGGGAGCAAACCTCCGCGCTGTTGTCCACATTACGTTTGAGGAAGCTGTTTTCGGATGCCAGAAAGAGCTCGAGATCAACCTGAAGGATACCTGTACAACGTGCCACGGAACCGGCGCAAAACCAGGAACTTCACCGGAAACATGCTCCAAATGTAACGGTACCGGTCAGATTACGTACACACAGCAGACCATGTTCGGTTCTGTGAGAAACGTGACAACGTGTCCGGATTGTAACGGAACCGGAAAGATCATTCGCGATAAATGTACCGCATGCCACGGCACGGGCTATACATCCAGCAGAAAACGCATTCAGGTCAACATTCCGGCCGGAATCGACGATGGACAGAGCATCCGGATCCGTGAAAAAGGTGAGCCGGGTGTAAACGGCGGACCGAGAGGAGATCTGCTTGTCGAGGTTCAGGTAACCCGTCATCCGATCTTCCAGAGACAGGATATGAACATTTTCTCCACTGCACCGATTACGTTTGCCCAGGCAGCACTCGGCGGCGATGTGAAGATCAGCACCGTTGACGGAGACGTTCTCTACACTGTAAAACCGGGAACCCAGACCGATACGAAGATCCGTCTGAAGGGAAAAGGTGTTCCGTCCCTTCGCAACAGCAATGTGCGCGGTGATCACTACGTAACACTCGTAGTCCAGACTCCGACGAAACTGAATGAGAAAGCAAAAGAAGCCCTCCGCGCCTTCGACGAAGCCTGCGGAAACCGCCCGGCAGCAGAAGAAAAAGCAGCCAACGGCGAAACTGCAGAGCAGCCGAAGAAGAAAAAAGGCTTTATGGATAAAGTGAAAGAGGCCTTTGAGGACATCGATAAATAAAGAACGGCGGCAAGCCGGAAAAGAAAGAAGAATCTGTGGAAAAAGCAGGTTCTTCTTTCTTTTCTATGAAAGAACCATGAAAATTTGGTGAATTTATACACAGAATGGTCGGATTTTGATATAATGTGGAAAACTTAAGGGGAGAGAAAAGAAAGGAAACGGGGAAAATGAGATTTCGACCATGTATTGATATTCATAACGGAAAAGTAAAACAGATTGTCGGGGGATCGCTGAAAGATCAGGGAAATCAGGCGAGCGAGAATTTTGTCTCGGAGCAGGATGCGTCGTACTATGCGCAGCTGTACGAAGAGCAGGGCATTACGGGCGGCCATGTGATTCTGCTGAACAAGAAAGGTACCGAGTTTTACGAGGAGACGAAGCGCCAGGCATTGCTGGCACTCTCGACGTACCCGGGCGGCCTGCAGGTGGGAGGCGGCATTGATGCGGAGAATGCGTGCGAGTTTCTGACAGCGGGGGCAAGCCATGTGATTGTGACTTCGTATGTGTTCCGCGACGGCCATGTGTTCTATGAAAATCTGGACAAGCTGGTGACGACGGTAGGAAAGCAGCGGCTGACACTGGATTTAAGCTGCCGGAAGCGGGACGGAAAATACTATATCGTGACGGACCGCTGGCAGAAGTTCACGGACGAAGAAGTGACAGAGGAACTGCTGCATCACCTGTCAGAATACTGTGATGAGTTCCTGATCCATGCCGTGGATGTCGAGGGAAAGGCTTCCGGCATTGAGACGGAGCTGGTGGAACTGCTTGCGAAGATGAAAAATTTTCCGGTGACGTACGCCGGCGGCGTGGGAAGTTTTGAAGACCTGGAGCTGCTCAAAAAACTGGGAAACAACCACGTCGATGTGACAATTGGCAGCGCACTGGATCTGTTCGGCGGCAAAATGAAGTTTGAAGACGTACTGGCAGTATGCCGCCGGTAAGCGGAAACGGACGTTCACCCGCGCCATTCGCAAAACCGCGCTTTCAGCGCTCTCCGCTGCTGCGCAGCTCCTTTTGCTCATAACCAGGCGCTCCCTTTGTATCTTATTCTCGACAGATTTTCATGCGAGCATGAAATCTGTCAAAAATAAGATACAAGTGAACTGTAACAGAAAAAACTCTAAAATATTCATGAATTTTCTAAATACTATTGCAAATAGAGACAACTATTGCTATAATTAGAGTTACTTACAGGGGAAGTGAAAAACCTGTAAAATTTGAGAGCAAAGGGGTTGGGCATAATGAAAATTACCATCAGCGGAAAAAATATTGACGTGACAGAGGGATTAAAAGCCGCGGTCAATGAAAAACTTGGCAAACTGGAGAAATATTTTACGCCTGACACAAATGTCATTGTAACATTAAGTGTAGAGAAAGAAAGACAGAAAATTGAGGTTACCATTCCGGTAAAAGGAAACATCATCCGTTCCGAGCAGGTAAGCAACGATATGTACGTATCCATCGATCTGGTAGAGGAAGTCATCGAACGCCAGCTTCGCAAATACAAAAACAAAATTGCCGACAAACAGCAGGAAGCAGGAAACTTCCAGAAAGAATATCTGGAGCATGACTATCTGGAGGACGAAGACATCCAGATCATCCGTACGAAAAAATTCGGCATGAAACCAATGTATCCGGAAGATGCCTGCGTACAGATGGAACTTCTTGGACACACCTTCTTCGTATTCCGCAATGCAGAGACCGACGAAGTAAACGTCGTTTACAAGAGAAAGAACAACACCTACGGTCTGATCGAGCCGGAGTGCTGAAAAGTAAATAAAGAATGAACAGTCACCCTGTTTCCAGCTTAGAAAAGCTGTGAAACAGGGTGATTTTTTCGCGGAAAGGGCCGGAAAGTCCGGGAAAAGCCGTAAAAACAGCGGAAAACCGGGGAACGGCACCAAATGTTTACGAAAAATTCATTGTTATCTTGTGCCAGAAGTGGTAAAATAATACCATATGTTAACATGGCAATTAATAGAGAAAGCAGGAGCAAACATTCTATGAAATTCACAGAAAAACTTTTTGGTACGCACAGTGAGCGCGAGCTGAAACGAATCTATCCAATCGTAGACAAAATCGAAGCTCTCCGCCCGACCATGCAGGCGCTGACCGATGAAGAGCTGCGTGCCAAGACAAAGGAATATAAAGACCGTTACAACGGAGGCGAATCCCTGGATTCCATTCTCCCGGAAGCATTCGCAACCGTCCGCGAGGCAGCAAAACGTTCCCTCGGTATGGAGCACCATCGCGTACAGCTGATCGGTGGTATTATCCTTCATCAGGGCCGTATCGCTGAGATGAAAACCGGTGAAGGAAAAACCCTTGTTTCCACCCTTCCGGCTTACCTGAACGCACTGACCGGACGCGGTGTCCACATCGTTACCGTCAACGATTACCTGGCAAACCGAGATGCTGAGTGGATGGGCAAAGTCCACAGATTCCTCGGTTTGACCGTTGGTGTCGTTCTGAACGATATGAAGAACGATGAGCGCCGCCAGCAGTATGCATGCGACATCACCTACATCACCAACAACGAACTTGGTTTCGATTACCTGCGTGACAACATGGTGATCTACAAAGAGCAGCTCGTACAGAGAGAGCTTGCTTACTGTATCATCGACGAGGTCGACTCTGTCCTGATCGACGAGGCAAGAACACCTCTGATTATTTCCGGACAGAGCAGCAAATCCACCAAGCTGTACGAGACCGCAGATATTCTGGCACACCAGATGCAGCGCGGCGAGGCAAGCGGCGAGATGACCAAGATGACCGCGATCATGGGCGAGGAGATCGAGGAGACCGGAGACTTCATCGTCAACGAGAAGGACAAATTCGTTACCCTGACCGATGACGGTGTGAAGAAAGTCGAGAACTTCTTCCATATCGAGAACCTCTCCGATCCGGAGAACCTGGAGATCCAGCACAACGTGATCCTGGCGCTGCGTGCCAATTATCTGATGCACCGCGACAAGGACTACGTAGTCAAAGACGACGAGGTTCTGATCGTCGATGAGTTCACCGGCCGTATCATGCCGGGCCGCCGTTATTCCGATGGTCTGCATCAGGCAATCGAGGCAAAAGAGCACGTAAAAGTAAGAAGAGAGAGTAAGACTCTGGCAACGATCACGTTCCAGAACTTCTTTAACAAATACGAGAAAAAAGCCGGCATGACCGGTACTGCCCTCACCGAGGAGCAGGAGTTCCGTGACATCTACGGCATGGACGTTATCGAGATCCCGACCAACCGCCCGGTCATCCGTGTGGATATGGACGATGCCGTATACATGACGAAAAAAGAGAAATTCCACGCAGTCGTAGAGGAAGTCAAAGAGGCACATGCCGTGAACCAGCCGGTTCTGGTTGGTACCATCACCATTGAGACTTCTGAGCTGATCAGCAAAATGCTTCGCCGCGAGGGAATCCCGCATCAGGTCTTAAATGCGAAGTTCCATGAGCTCGAGGCAGAAATCGTAGCCCATGCCGGCGAGGCAGGAGCCGTTACCATCGCGACCAACATGGCCGGCCGTGGTACCGATATCAAGCTGGATGATGTGGCAAAAGCTGCCGGCGGCTTAAAGATCATCGGCACCGAGCGTCATGAGTCCCGCCGTATCGACAATCAGCTCCGCGGTCGTTCCGGCCGTCAGGGAGACCCGGGTGAGTCCCGTTTCTACATTTCCCTGGAAGACGATCTGATGAGACTCTTCGGTTCCGAAAAACTGATGGGCATTTTCAAATCCCTCGGCGTACCGGAAAATGAGCAGATCGAGCACAAGATGCTTTCTTCCGCCATCGAAAAAGCGCAGAAGAAGATCGAGGGCAACAACTACGGAATCCGTAAAAACCTGCTCGACTATGACCAGGTCAACAACGAGCAGCGTGAGATCATCTACAAAGAGAGACGCCGCGTTCTGGACGGCGAGAGCATGAGAGACACCATCTTCAAGATGATTGCCGACACCATCGACAATACTGTGGATCTCTGCATCGGCGAGAACACCGAGCAGTCCGAGTGGGATCTGACCGAGTTAAATGAGATGCTGCTCTCCATCATGCCGGTGAAGGCAGTGACAAAAGAGCGCGTAGAGAAGATTTCCAAAAACGAGCTGAAACAGCAGTTAAAAGAGGAAGCTGTTAAACTCTACGAGGAGAAAGAAGCAGAATTCCCGGAGGAGGAGCAGATTCGTGAGCTTGAGCGTGTCGTTCTTCTGAAGGTTATCGACCAGAAGTGGATGGATCATATCGATGATATGGATCAGCTCCGCGAGGGTATCGGCCTGCAGGCATACGGCCAGAGAGACCCGAAGGTTGAGTACAAGATGGCAGCTTACGACATGTTTAACGAAATGCTCGAGTCCATCCAGCAGGATACCGTCCGTCTCCTGTTCCATGTACGTGTTGAGCAGAAAGTAGAACGTGAGCAGGTAGCCAAAGTGACCGGAACCAACAAAGACGAGTCCGGCCCGAGAAAACCGGTACAGCGCGCAGAACGTAAGATCTATCCAAACGATCCATGCCCGTGCGGAAGCGGCAAGAAGTACAAACAGTGCTGCGGAAGAAAACCGGTTTGATAAAAGCAGAACAGCAGTGAGACGGATGAGCACGATCCGTTTGACAAAGCACGCAGCTTCCCTACCAGAAGCTGCGTGTCATACAAAATATAAAACAGAAAGCAGGTGAAGCTTGTGGTAGTTGAATTAGACCAGTTCAAAATGGAACTTGGCACATACGATAAACCATTAGTGGAAGTGAGGGATTCACTTTGACCTCGCTAACAAAGAGCAGAGGATCGAAGAATTAGAGCGTAAAATGGAGGAACCCAATTTCTGGGACAACCCCGAAGAAGCGCAGGAGCAGATGAAACGGCTGAGCAGCATGAAAGAGGACAGAGATACGTATCAGAAACTGGTATCCGCCAAAGAAGATATGGAAACTCTGATCGAGATGGGACAGGAGGAGGATGACGATTCCGTTGTTCCGGAAATCGCGGAAATGATGGAAGAGTTCAAGGCATCCTTCGATGCCATCCGCATCAAAACCCTGCTGTCCGGCGAATTTGACAAGGACAATGCGATCATCAAACTGAACGCAGGTGCAGGCGGAACCGAGGCGTGCGACTGGTGCGGCATGCTGTACCGTATGTACACCAGGTGGGCAGAACGCAAAGGCTTTACGATCGAGGAACTCGACTTTCTGGACGGTGATGAGGCCGGTGTGAAGTCCGTGACATTCCAGGTCAACGGCGAAAATGCTTACGGTTATCTGAAATCCGAAAAAGGCGTTCACCGTCTCGTCCGTATTTCTCCGTTCAACGCGGCAGGAAAACGCCAGACATCGTTCGTATCGTGCGATGTTATGCCGGATATCGACAAAGAGATCGATGTTGAGGTTCGTGATGAGGATATCCGTATCGATACGTACCGTTCCAGCGGTGCCGGCGGACAGCACATCAACAAGACGTCATCGGCGATCCGAATCACGCATATGCCGACCGGCATCGTGGTTACGTGCCAGAATGAGCGTTCCCAGTTCCAGAACAAGGACAAGGCAATGCAGATGCTGAAAGCAAAATTGTATATGCTGAAACTCCAGGAGCAGGCAGATAAGCTGAGCGACATCCGCGGCGAAGTAACCGAGATCGGCTGGGGCAACCAGATCCGTTCTTACGTTATGCAGCCATACACCATGGTCAAAGACCACCGTACCAACGCAGAGACCGGAAACGTCGATGCAGTCATGGACGGCGGAATTGATCTGTTTATCAACGCATATCTGAAGTGGATTGCCCTCGGAACCGGAGCGAAAGAGGAAGAAGCATAATTCGGCTGTGGGCAGAGCACAGTGACAAGTAAAATAAGGAGCATTTTCACCAACAGAGGACGGAAATGCTCCTTTCTGTTTTGAAGCCAAAGGCAAACAGGAGGTAAAAGTATGGGTATTATCAGAGCAGCAGTCAATGCAGTACACGGCAGTCTCGCCGATCAGTGGCTGGAGACCGTGGAACCGTATGAGATGGGGGAACATACGGTATTTACAGAGGGAATTCTGGTAAGAAAAGGCCAGAATAAAAAGGGAAGCCAGACGATTTCAAACGGTTCTGTGATCCATGTCTATGACAATCAGTTCATGATGCTGGTGGACGGCGGAAAGATCATTGATTACACCGCAGAGCCGGGCTACTTTACTGTAGACCAGTCATCGTCTCCGTCGATGTTCAGCGGATCGCTTGACGCGGCAGTAAAAGATACGTTTGAGCGCCTGAAATTCGGCGGCCAGACCCCGCATGAGCAGAGAGTTTTCTATATTAATCTGCAGGAAATCAAGGGAATCAAATTCGGAACGAGAAATCCGGTCAACTATTTCGACCAGTTCTACAATGCCGAGCTGTTCCTTCGGGCACACGGTTCCTATTCCATCCGCATCGTCGATCCGCTCCGCTTCTACGCAGAGGCTGTGCCGAGAAACACATCCCGCGTAGAGATCGAGGATATCAACGAGCAGTATATGAACGAATTTTTAGAGGGCCTGCAGTCCTCGATCAATCAGATGGCAGCCGACGGCATCCGCATTTCGTTCGCAGCATCCAAGAGCGCCGAGCTGTCCCGCTACATGGCAGATGCGATGGATGAGAGCTGGCGGGCAATGCGCGGCATGGAGATCCAGTCCGTGGCAATCGCAAGCCTTTCCTACGATGAAGCTTCCCAGAAACTGATCCAGATGCGCAACGAAGGTGCGATGATGTCTGATCCATCGATCCGTGAGGGCTATGTACAGGGAGCGATGGCACGCAGTATGGAGAAAGCAGCAGCCAACCCAAACGGAGCCATGAACGGCTTTATGGGTGTTCAGATGGGCATGAATGCCTTCGGTTCCTCGTTTGCATCGGCGTCCGCTTCGAATCAGCAGCAGATGCAGCAGCAGGCGGCAGCCAAGACACAGCAGGAAGCTGCAAAAGGAGTATGGAAATGCTCCTGCGGAACGGAAAACACCGGCAATTTCTGCTCAAACTGCGGCAGCGCTAAGCCGATGGTGTGGATCTGCGGCAAGTGCGGAACGGAGAACAGCGGGAAGTTTTGTTCGAACTGCGGCAGCCCGAAACCGGAAGCGGCAGGAAAATGGGTCTGCGCATGCGGGACCGAGAATACCGGCAAGTTCTGCTCGAACTGCGGAAAACCAAGACAGTAAAAGAAAACAGATAACCATCCAATACAACAGCGGCTCCGGGGAAGGAGGGATAGAATATGGAGGTTATTACATACAAATGCCCGAACTGCGGAGGCGATCTGACCTTCGATCCGGCAAGCGGAAAGTATAAATGCGAGTACTGCCTGTCCTCGTTTACACAGGAAGAAGCCGAAAAGGCGAACCCGAAAGCAGCGGAAGCGCTGAACGGGGAGGACGATGCTGCCGGTGCACAGGAAGCATCCGATGCACAGAAGGAAAGCAGTACGGAGGAAACAAAAGGGGAAACAGAGCAGGGCGAAGCAGTTGTCTACATCTGCCCGAACTGCGGCGCCGAGATTGTGACCGATGCGACGACGGCAGCGACATACTGTTTCTACTGCCACAACCCGGTGGTGCTTTCCGGCCGGCTTTCGGGAGAATATATGCCGGATTTCGTGCTGCCGTTTAAGATCAGCAAGGAGCAGGCAATCGAGAAATTTTTGTCATTTGCGCGGAAGAAACGCTTTATTCCGAAGGACTTTTTCGAGAAAAACCAGGTACAGAAGATGACGGGTGTCTATTTCCCGTACTGGATTTACGGCGGAGACTTTGAGACGGATTACATGGCACGCGGCCGGAAGGTGAGAGTCTGGCAGACCGGTGATGTGGAGTACAAAGAGACCAGCATCTACGATGTCCGCCGGGAGGGCGAGGTCCGCGTGGACGGTCTGTCGCGCAATGCACTGAACAAGGCCGACCGCGATCTGATCGAATGCGTGCAGCCCTATCGTCTGGAGGAGATGCAGCCGTTTTCTATGGGCTATCTTTCCGGATTTCAGGCGGAAAAACGTGATATCGAACAGGCGCAGATCGCACCGGAACTGAAAAAAGAACTGGAGACGATGGCGCGCGGCGCAATGCGGAACGAGGCGAACGAGTATATTTCCCTCGAACAGGAGAAAATGAAGCTTTCTCCAAAGCGGGAGGACTGGCGTTACGTACTGTTTCCGGTCTGGACACTGACGTATCCGGGAAAAGACGGGAAGGTTTACTACTATGCGATGAACGGCCAGACCGGAACGATCAACGGCGATTTTCCCTATGAGCGGAAGAGAGCCCTTCTGACGTCGGCTGTGAGTGCTCTTCTGGTTCTGATTGTGATGCTGATAGGAGGGTATTTCGCATGAGAAGAATGAAAAAAGCAGGACAATATCTGCTCGGGATTTTTGCGGCCCTTCTGCTGTGCGGGATTTTTTCTGTGAATACCGTAAAAGCCGAATCCCAGCATATCTACGACAATGCATCGCTTCTTTCTGATGCGGAGGAGCAGGACCTCGAGAGATCCTGCGCGGAGTTCGAGAACAATACGGAAATTCATATGGTCATCCTGACCGAGCGCAGCAGCGGTTCCGAGGACTGTCAGGCGATTGCAGATGATTTTTATGACAAAAAGTATCCGAAAGAGCCAAACGGTGTCTGCTTCCTCATCGACATGGGACAGCGCCAGATCGTGATTTCGACGTCCGGTATTATGCAGTATTATATGTCGGACACGGAAATTGACGATATTCTGCAGGCGGCGCAGGGGTACGCGAAAGACGGCGACTATGCGGGAACTTTTGCAAAAATGATTACGATGACGCAGGAATGCTTCGACCGCGGCGTTTCCGATGCGGACTATCTGATTACAGAAGATGGTTCCATTATTCATTACCGTAAGATCAACAGCACGGAGGCTCTTATTGCTGTTATCGCAGCTGCTGCGACAGGAATTCTTGTTTATTTTGGAATTTGGAAAAGCTATCGACGAAAGAAAAACCGTGGTGCAAAGAGCTATGCGGATCTGAAACGTGTAAACATTAGAGACCGCAGGGATGCGCTGATCGACCGTCATGTATCGATGCACAAAATCCAGAAGGATGATGGAAACTACGGCGGAGGCGCTTCTGGCGGCGGAGGTGGCGGCGGAAGCACCGTTCACACTTCGTCGAGCGGAAACAGTCACGGCGGCGGAAGCATTGGCTTCTGAAAACCGATTCGAAAAAATTCCTTGCGTATTGTGTCGGAATATGATACGATCTTTCCTGTGAAAACAAATGTATTTCCTGGAAAGAGTATAAAGGTAGAGGATTGCCATGAGAGAAGAGAAAACAAAGTACTATGTAATCAAAGAAAAAGCGGTTCCCGAGGTTCTTTTGAAGGTCATCGAGGCCAAACGGCTGATGGATATGCAGGAGCTTACCGTGCAGCAGGCAACGGAAAAAGCGGGAATCAGCAGAAGCTCTTTCTATAAATACAAAGATGATATTCTTCCTTTTCATGACAATGCAAAAGGAAAAACGATTACGTTTATTCTGCAGATGGACGATGAGCCGGGACTGCTTTCCGATGTGCTGAAGATTATCGCCGAGTTTCACGGAAACATTCTGACCATTCATCAGACGATTCCGTTAAACGGCGTGGCGTCACTGACAATCAGCGTGGATATCGCGGAAGACCGGGGAGACGCCTCGGAGATGATCAACGAGATTGAGTCCAGACAGGGAGTTCATTATTTTAAAATCTTAGGACAGGAGTCCTGAAAAAGAAAAAGCAAGAGAGGGACAAAAGAGATGATTCAGATTGCAGTATTAGGATATGGCACCGTTGGTTCCGGCGTGGTAGAAGTCATCAACACGAACCATGACAGCATCAACAAGAGAGCAGAGAACGAGATTAATATCAAATACGTTCTGGATTTAAGAGATTTCCCGGGAGATCCAGTGGAAAAAGTGCTGGTACATGATTACGAAGTGATCGCAAACGATCCGGAGGTTGATATTGTTGTCGAGGTCATGGGCGGCGTTGAGCCGGCTTACACCTTCACAAAACGTGCGCTGGAGGCTGGAAAGAGCGTCTGCACATCCAACAAAGAGCTGGTGGCAAGACACGGTACCGAGCTTCTTGCAATTGCAAAAGAGCACGGCGCAAACTATCTGTTTGAGGCAAGCTGCGGCGGCGGTATCCCGATCATCCGTCCGTTAAACTCCTCCCTGACTGCAGATGAGATCGATGAAGTAACTGGCATCTTAAATGGTACCACGAACTATATCTTAAGCAAAATGGCAAGCGACGGTTCCGATTTCGCGGATGTATTAAAAGAGGCACAGCGCCTCGGCTACGCAGAGCGCAACCCGGAAGCAGATGTAGAAGGGTACGATGCGTGCCGTAAAATTGCGATTCTTTCTTCTCTTGCTTATGGAAAAGAAGTCAATTACGAAGAGGTTTACACCGAGGGAATCACAAAGATCACCGCAGAGGATATCAAATATGCGACCTCGATGGGAACCGCAATCAAACTGCTCGCAACAAGCCGCAAGGTGGGTGATCAGTATTACGCCATGGTAAGCCCGGTGATGATTGACGCGAAAAACCCGCTGTACAGCGTAAACGGTGTCTTCAACGCCATCTTCATCCACGGAAATGTACTGGGTGATGCGATGTTCTACGGAAGCGGAGCAGGAAAGCTTCCGACCGCAAGTGCCGTTGTAGCCGATGTCGTAGACTGCGCAAAGAACAAAGGCAGAAACATCATGATGAGCTGGAGCGAGGAAAAACTGGACCTGCTGCAGATCGATGATGTAAAGAGCCGCTTCTTCGTCCGCGTGTCCGGCCACGCCGCAGAGCGCCAGAGTGAGATCGAGGAGCTGTTCGGAAAAGTAGAAATCGTAGCAGTTCCAAGTCTGTCCGAGGAGTTCGCATTTATTACCGGCGAAATCACAGAGCAGGAGTACAGAGAAAAAGCAGAGAAACTCGACGGAATCCAGAGCAGAATCCGCGCGAGAATTTAAGATCTCGAAATAGACATAACTAAAAAGACGTTTCACAGCCGTAAAGCAAGGGGTGTGAAACGTCTTTTTAGTTATCTTAAAATTTATTTTTAAAGATCTGTGCCGGATCCAAAGGAATCCGTATCATATCCCACCGGTTCCGATGCCGGATACAGGACATCTTTCCGTTCCTGATAGAACGCAGCCATCGTGATCTGCATATAGGGCATTACCCACAAAAAGCCGATGGCACAGGAACAGGATGCGAGAATCTCAAGCCCTAAGAAACTTAAGAGAAGCAGAATGTAGCGGAAAAAGTTCTTCTTCATCATCGCAAAGCTCTGACGGATCGCCTGGATCGGGCCGATGCCGGGAGCGTCGTTCATCACAAAGGTGGAAAGGGAAAACGGAACCAGCACCAGCGTGGAAACGAGAGAGCCGATCAGCTTGTAAACGTAAACGTTCATCAGAGAAGAAAGCTCGGCTTCGATGGAAAGTGCTGTTCCAAGCGTCAGTTCCGCACTCGGGGAGGAAAGATACTGGAAGCCCGGAATGCTGGAAATCAGGGCGATCACGGAGCTGATGCCGTTGATGATAAGGAACATCAGCACGTACTGGTCCGGGTGGTGATAGAAAGCGTAGAGCATATCACCGACGGAAATCGGTTCCCCGCGCAGCGTTGAGAGGCAGATCTTTAAGTAGCCCGCCTGAAAGAGGCTGAGGAGCAGGGAAAACAGGAACAGCGTCAGATTCAGGAAAATGATATCGTACAGCGTTGTGCCTGAAAAAATCAGCGTCGGGATGAGGGAGCAGGAGAAGGTGAGAAACAGGTTGATCGCGGTTGCGCCCACCAGCGTGCCGCATCGGCCTGCCATGGCCTCACGGGCCTGCTTTTTCAGTTCTGAAAATTTCTGTTTTTGTCCGTTCATGAAAAATCCTTTCTGGTACCTAGATGGTATTTCCGTCGGTGGTTGTTCCGTTATCCGGTGTCATCTGGTATTCCTGCATGTACTGATTGTAATACCGCTCAAGCAGGTTGGTGCTGCCGCCGCTGACCATGTTGAAAAGCAGGAAAGCATACATGATGCAGATACCGACAATTATGCCGATGGTACAGCCCGCAAGACCGGCTTTTGCCGTGCCGCTCATGCGTCCTGCGCCGCGGCTTAAAAGGGCGAAGATCACGCCGAGCGAGCCGAAAAACAGGGAACCCATGTTGAGCATGAACAAAAAGGAGCAGATCGCCATGACCATCGAAGCGGCTGCAAGGGCCTGCGAACCCGTCCTGCGCGGCGGCTGTACGGGAGGCTGCTGCTGGTAATGCTGATACGGTCCGGGACGCTGGCCCTCAGGCACGCCGTACGGATGGGAGGACTGATAGGAATCTCCGGACTCATTGGTGTTTGGATCGTAATTTTCTGGTGTCATAAAATGTCCTTTCTTCTGCAAAAAAGCGCGGTTTCACACGCAGTCTGTCAAAAAAGCTATAGTAAAGATTTTATCATGTAAGGTTGACAAAAACAAGACCTATTGATAAGGTAATAGAGTGGCTGTTCCGCCAAGGGTCCCGCTTTTTATGCGGGAAAAACAGAGAAGGAACAGCGTGTTTTGGAAGAGACAACAGGAGGAATTTACCTATGGATATGAATCAGGTATTGGCAGCCGAGCTGAACGTCAAACCGTGGCAGGTAGAAGCTGCAGTGAAACTGATTGACGAGGGAAACACGATCCCTTTTATTTCACGATATCGAAAAGAAGCAACAGGTTCCTTAAACGATGAGATACTGCGAAATCTGTACGACCGTCTGATGTACCTGCGCAGTTTAAATGACCGCAAGGCCGTTGTCCTTGCGAGCATCGAGGAGCAGGGCAAGCTGACCGCAGAACTGAAAAAATCCATCGAAGAGGCCGCAACTCTCGTGGTCGTAGAGGATTTATACCGCCCGTACCGTCCGAAACGCCGGACGCGTGCGACGATCGCAAAAGAAAAAGGACTGGAGCCGCTGGCGAATATCATTCTTCTGCAGATGACAAAAGAGCCGCTCGAAAAAGAGGCAGAGGCTTTTGTTTCAGAAGAAAAGGAAGTCAAAACGGCAAAAGACGCCATTGCTGGTGCCTGCGACATCATCGCCGAGAGCATTTCCGATGAGGCCGATTACCGTATGGAGATCCGCCGCAGAACCGAGGCGAAGGGCCTGATCGTCTCGACAGCAAAGGATGAGAAAGCAGAGTCCGTTTACGAGAATTACTATGAGTTTTCCGAGCCGGTATCAAAAATTGCCGGACACCGTGTGCTGGCACTGAACCGCGGTGAGAAAGAAAAATTCCTGAACGTCAAAATTGAGGCGCCGACGGAAGAAATCCTGCGTTATCTCGAGAAAAAAATCATCACCAAAGAGAATCCGCAGACAAAGCCGGTTCTGCAGGCGACCATCGAGGATGCCTACAACCGTCTGATCGCTTCGGCCATCGAGCGTGAGGTCAGAAATCAGCTCACCGAAAAGGCAGAGGATGGTGCGATCAAGGTCTTTGGAAAGAACCTTGAGCAGCTTCTGATGCAGCCGCCGATCGCAGGCCAGGTTGTCCTTGGATGGGACCCGGCGTTCCGTACGGGATGCAAGCTGGCCGTTGTCGATGCGACCGGAAAAGTGCTCGACACCACCGTGGTTTACCCGACCGCGCCGACGAACGAGAAGAAGATTGCAGCAGCAAAAGCGACCGTAAAAGATCTGATCCACAAATACGGCGTCACCCTGATTTCTGTCGGAAACGGAACTGCAAGCCGTGAGTCCGAGCAGATCATCGTCGAGATCTTAAAAGAGATCCCGGAGAAGGTTGCGTATGTGATCACCAACGAGGCGGGAGCGTCCGTTTACTCCGCAAGCAAGCTGGCAACCGAGGAATTTCCAAACTTTGATGTCGGACAGCGAAGCGCCGCTTCCATCGCACGCCGTGTGCAGGATCCGCTGGCAGAGCTTGTCAAAATCGATCCGAAATCCATCGGTGTCGGCCAGTATCAGCACGATATGAACCAGAAGAAGCTCGGCGAGGCGCTCGGCGGTGTCGTTGAGGATTGCGTGAATAAAGTCGGTGTCGATCTGAATACGGCATCCGCGTCGCTGCTGGAATACATTTCCGGTGTCAGCAAGGTGATAGCAAAAAACATCGTATCATACCGCGAGGAGAACGGCCGTTTCGAGAGCAGAAAAGAGCTCCTGAAAGTGGCAAAACTCGGACCGAAGGCGTTTGAGCAGTGCGCGGGCTTTATGCGCATCACCGGCGGCAAAAATCCGCTGGACGGCACAAGCGTTCATCCGGAGAGCTACGAGGCAGTCGAGAAGCTGTTTGCAAAGTTAAATATGAAGACAGAGCAGATCAGCGAGGGACCGACGGCGTTCTTCATCAAAGATTACAAAAAGATGGCAGAGGAGATCGGTGTCGGCGAGATTACGCTGCGCGATATCATCAAAGAGCTGCAGAAGCCTGGCCGTGACCCGCGTGACGAGATGCCGCGCCCGATCCTGCGCACCGACGTGCTCGATATGAAGGACCTGAAGGTCGGCATGATCTTAAAGGGAACCGTGCGCAACGTCATTGACTTCGGTGCATTCGTCGATATCGGCGTGCATCAGGACGGACTCGTCCACATTTCCCAGATGACGAAACGCTTCATCAAGCATCCGCTGGAGGCTGTGAGCGTCGGCGATATCGTGGAAGTGAAGGTCATCAGCCTTGATCTGGCGAAGAAGCGGATCGGGCTGTCGATGCTGCTGGATAAATAAAGTGTGATACGTGGGCTGCCCGAAAGAAAACAGGGGCAGCCCGCGGTGTATCAAAGGGGGATTACCATGAATGAGGAAGAAGTGCTGGTCGGACGGATTCAGGATCTGGCAGAGCAGTGTTATCACAGGGATGTTCCGTCACACACGGAGTTTCTGACGCTGGCGGAGCAGGATCTGTTCTACCGTACGGTAAATAAAATCCCGGGCGTGCGTTACGTGCTGTCCGGCGGATACGAGGCGGCAGAGCGGAAAGCGGCGCTGTTTCTGCCATCCTATGCAGAGGACGGTGATGCGTCGATGCTTCCGATCGCAGTCGTGCGCATCAGCCCGCTGAATGAAAAATTTGCGGATGCGCTGTCACACCGTGATTTCTTAGGATCACTGATGAATCTCGGCGTGGAGCGGTATAAGCTGGGAGACATTCTGATCGATGGAAACCAGGCGTATCTGATCTGTATGGCGGATATGGCGGACTACATCTGTGCGGAGCTGAAAAAAGTGCGCCATACGAGCGTGTACTGTGAAGTCGAGGCGGGACTGCCGGAGGAGCTGACGGAGCCGAAAACCGAGCGGAAAGAAGGCTCCGTCGCTTCCGTGCGGCTCGATGCGGTGCTGTCGCTGGCGTTCAGCAGTTCGCGGAGCAAAATGGTGCCGCTGATCGAGGGCGGCCAGGTGTTTATCAACGGAAAGCTGGTGACGTCGCCGAGCGCGTCATTAAAAGAGGACGATCTCGTGACCGTGCGCCATATGGGAAAATTCCGCTATGTTGGCGTGCAGAATCAGACGAAAAAGGGAAGGCTGTACGTGGCTGTTGAACGATTTGTCTCATAATAGATATTTTGAGGGATTTTACAGGAAAAGACCATTGACAGTGTTTGTAAAAAGACGGTATTATAGAGGGTATGTAGAAGGTCCGCAGTTATGAGAATTTTCATGAAATTTTTCATACAGAAGCGGACTGCGAAGATTACGTATCAGGAAGGCAGGAAGAAAAAATGGGAAAAATTATACTGACCGGCGACCGACCGACCGGCAAGCTGCATGTAGGACATTACGTTGGTTCACTGCGCCGCCGCGTGGAGCTGCAGAACTCCGGTGAATTCGATAAAATTTACATCATGATTGCAGACGCACAGGCGCTGACCGACAATGCGGACAACCCGGAGAAGGTGCGCCAGAACATTCTGGAGGTAGCGCTGGATTACCTTTCCTGCGGACTTGATCCGGAAAAGAGCACCATCTTTATCCAGTCTCAGATTCCGGAACTGTGCGAGCTTTCTTTCTATTATATGAATCTCGTTACGGTTTCCAGACTGCAGAGAAATCCAACCGTAAAATCGGAGATCCAGATGAGAAACTTTGAGGCGAGCATCCCGGTTGGATTCTTCACCTACCCGATCAGCCAGGCAGCCGATATCACTGCATTCAAGGCAACGACCGTTCCGGTTGGAGAGGATCAGATGCCGATGATCGAGCAGACACAGGAGATCGTCCACAAATTCAATACGGTTTATGGCGAGGCACTTGTGCAGCCGAAGATTATGTTGCCGGAGAATGATTCCTGCAGACGTCTGCCGGGTATCGATGGAAAAGCGAAGATGAGTAAATCGCTTGGAAACTGCATTTACCTGTCCGAGGAGCCGGATGAGATCAAGAAAAAAGTCATGAGCATGTACACCGACCCGGATCACATCAAGATCACCGACCCGGGCAAGATCGAGGGAAATACCGTATTTACTTATCTCGATGCATTCTGCCAGCCGGAGCACTTCGAGCGCTATCTGCCGGATTACGCAAATCTCGACGAGTTGAAAGCACATTACCAGAGAGGCGGCCTTGGCGATGTCAAAGTGAAGAAGTTCCTGAACAATGTACTGCAGGAGACCTTAGAGCCGATCCGCAATCGCAGAAAAGAACTGGAAAAAGACATTCCGGCGATCTATGAGATGCTGAAAAAAGGCAGCGAAGAGGCAGAAAAAGTTGCCGCTCAGACACTGGCGGATGTCAAAGCAGCCATGAAAATCAACTATTTTGATGATCTGGACCTGATCCGTTCCCAGGCAGAGCGTTACGGCAAATAATTACCAATAGAAGATAAATGGAAAAAGCGGACATTATGGTTCCGCTTTTTCTGTTGCAGGGCGGACGAAAGTTCGGAGTCCTGCGGTCAGAGAGGATAGCATATGGTCATACATGGATTTCAAAAGCTGACGCTGCTGGATTACCCGGGCAAGGTGGCGTGCACATTGTTTTCGGGCGGATGTAATTTCCGCTGCCCGTTCTGCCAGAACGGAAATCTCGTGCAGCATCCCGAATGGGAGCCGGTGATTCCGGAGGAGGAGATTTTTGCAGTGCTCGAAAAGCGGTGCGGCGTGCTGGACGGCGTCTGCGTGACGGGCGGTGAGCCGACGCTGGATCCGGATCTGGAGCGGTTCGTGACGAAAATTAAGGAACTGGGATATCTTGTGAAGCTCGATACGAATGGATACCGGCCGGAGATTTTGAAAAAGCTGGTGGAAGAGAAGAAAATCGATTACGTCGCCATGGACATCAAAAATGCGCCGTCCCGGTACGGCGAGACGGCGGGCGTGAAAAAGATCGATGTGATGCGGATCAATGAGTCGGTCGAGTTTTTAAAGAGCGGCGTGGTGGACTATGAGTTCCGGACAACGCTCTGCAAAGAGCTGCATGGAAGGGAAGAGATCGAAGCGATCGGAAAGTGGCTTTCCGGGGCAAAACGGTACTTCCTGCAGAATTACCGGGAATCGGATTATGTGATTGATCCGAGGTTCTCGGGGTATGCGCGGGAGCAGCTCGAGCGGTTCTGCGAGATCCTGCGCGGAAAGATTGAGACGGTGGAGATCCGCGGCGTGGATTAAAAAACGCTTTAAAGCGTGCGGTACCAGTAGCCGAAGCGGGCATCGGGCGCGAGCTCGGATGGGCGCATCGCCTGCTTAAAGTGGAAAAAGCCGAAGAGGCTTGCCATGAACTGCTCATTCGGCGTGTAGACGCCGGGGACGCCGAAATACCAGAGTTCCTGCTGGTCGCGGTTCCGGGCGAGGAGCAGATGGCGATAGGACGAGGAGCCATGGAGGACGAAGCGGTTCGCATCCACCGAAAGACCGGCGGCGCGGAGCTGTGGAAGATCGTCGAGTGATAGGCGCAGGCAGTCGGTCAGATCATCATCTGGGAACGGATGGAACTCCGGGAACTGGTCCTGAAGCTGGAGATAGAGAGCAGCCCGGGACGGCGGCACGGCTGCTGCGGCGGGAAAATCGGCGGAAGTCATATGTAGCGGCTGGGCGGTAGAATCCGGGATGGGCTGCGGCGGTTCCGGGTTGGCAGAGGGATAGCTTTCTGCGGTTTTCACAGATTCCGCGGATGCGGGATAGAGTGTGTTGGCGGATGATTGCGTGATCCTGTCTGCAGGAACGGTGTTTACCGTGTCAGTTGATGTGGATTCTGTGGAGACGGTGGATTCCGGGTTGGAATTTTGTGGATAAAGTTCGGAATTGCTGCTGAATTCTGTGGAAAGTTCATCGAACTGTGCTTTTGAAGCGTCTGATGATGGCAGGGACTGCGCAGGTACGGCGGGATCCAGAGGTTCGGGTGTTTCGGCAGTTTTCTCTTCGGTCGGTCTGGTACCATTGTCTGCGGATGTTTTGGGCTCCTGCGGGAGCGTGGGCGAGAAAAACTCCGGCTGAATCGGAAGATCGTCCCACTGGGTGGCGATGACGCCGGTCTGGCGGCAGAGCAGGATCAGACCGCCAAGCTCGTCGAGCGTGACATCCGTCTGCCCAATGGCATCGGAGTGCGTGAAGAGTTTTCCACTCGTAGAAGAGCGCCCCGCAAGGAGATTTCCGAGCGGAATGCCGTACATCCGCCCTGACCGGCGGATAAATCCGTAGACCGTGACCGAGGTCTCCGGCGGAAGCGACGGCGATTTGATCTGGAAGTCCATGCGGCAGAAGCCGTTCTGCGACTCCACGCGGACAAAGCCGCAGCATCCGCCCTTGCGGTTGTTCGGGTATTCGTATAGATAGGCAATGAAACGCCGGTAATCAGACATAAAAACCTCCTGCATAGAAGTAAAAAGAGTAGAAAAAGATACTGCGCTACAGTTCACGATATGCGGGAAGGACAGAAAATATACGCAGAGAAGAAAGGAAGTGCACAATGGAAGAAGAAACAAAGCTGGAAACGCCGGAGGAAAAAGCGCACCGGAAAGAACGGGAACGCTTCATGCGCCAGGCGATTACGCAGGCGAAGAAAGCGGAAAAGCTGATGGAAGTGCCGATCGGCTGTGTGATTGTGTACGAGGGAAAGGTGATTGCGCGGGGATATAACCGCAGAAATACGGATAAAAACACGCTGTCCCACGCGGAACTGAATGCGATCCGGAAAGCCAGCAAAAAGCTCGGCGACTGGCGGCTGGAGGGCTGTACGTTGTATGTCACCCTGGAACCATGCCAGATGTGCGCCGGTGCGATCGTACAGGCAAGAGTCAGCGAAGTCGTCATCGGCAGCATGAACCCGAAGGCGGGCTGCGCGGGATCGATCTTAAATATGCTGGAAATGCACGAGTTTAACCATCAGGTGAAGGTCGAGCGCGGCGTGCTGAAAGAAGAGTGCTCGGAGATGCTGAGTGCGTTTTTCCGGAGACTGCGGGTGGTGAAAAAGAAGAAAAAAGAAGAGAGGAAGAGGGCGGAAGAAGGGAAAGAATAAAAGAAGAGGCAGCATCGGGATGGGATGCTGCCTGAGGAAGATTATTTGTTTGAGTAAGTTGCACTTTCGAATATTTCCGTAAAAAATACAATCCCCGTATTTCCATCGGAAACCATCGAAAAAATCATTGACGAATCCCGAAAAAAGCACTATAATATATGATGTATTTGACAAAATACGGAGAAGTACCCAAGAGGCTGAAGGGTCTGGCTTCGAACACCAGTAGGTCGGAAACGGCGCAAGGGTTCAAATCCCTTCTTCTCCGCTATGCAAAAAAGAGACAGCAAAAAGATTGAAAAATCGAAAAAGCTGTCTCTTTTTCTGTGAGAAATTATGAAATAGATGCAAAACAAAAGAAACAAAGACAGAAAAAGCATCGCCAGTTCACGAAAAGGGACCGATGCACAACAAAGCAAAATAAAAAGGAGAGACAATACATGGCGCAGTTACCACAGGAATTTCTGACCCGCATGCAGGACATGCTGGGCGATGAATTTGATGCATTTTTAACTTCCTACGACGCACCCCGCACAGCCGGGCTGCGTGTGAATACAAAAAAATGCCGGACCGAAGATTTCCCGCCGCTTGTTCCGGGAACGTGGAAGAAAATTCCGTGGATTCCAAACGGCTATTTCGTGCCGGACGGCATGCGCATGGGCCAGTCTCCGCTGTATGCGGCAGGCGTCTTCTATCTGCAGGAGCCAAGCGCCATGACCCCGGCGTCCCGCCTCCCGATCGAACCGGGTGAGCGTGTGCTCGATCTCTGCGCCGCACCGGGCGGCAAGGCAACCGAGCTGAATGCGCGCCTGAAAGGAACCGGCCTTCTCGTCGCCAATGACATCAGCAACGCCCGCGCCAAAGCACTGCTGCGCAATCTGGAGCTGTTCGGAAGTGAAAACGTGCTTGTCACCAATGAGACACCGGCAGGCCTTGCAGACGTCTTCCCGGGCTTCTTCGATAAAATCCTCGTGGATGCACCGTGCTCCGGCGAGGGCATGTTCCGGAAAGACGAGGCAGTCATCGGCACCTGGACCCCGGAGCGGCCGGATTTCTTTGCGGATCTGCAGCGCGAGATCACCTCGGATGCTGTCAAAATGCTGCGTCCGGGCGGCCTCATGATGTATTCGACGTGTACCTTCGCCCCGCAGGAGGACGAGGGAACCGTTTCTTTCCTTCTGGAAAACTTCCCGGAAATGGAACTGATCGAGATGGAAGGCTACGAAGGTTTTTCAAAAGGCAATCCAGTCTGGGGAAACGGCGATCCGGAGATCGAAAAGACCGTGCGCATCTGGCCGCATAAAATGAACGGCGAGGGCCATTACCTTGCCCTGTTCCGCAAAAAAGGCGAAGCCATTCCTTATGAGACAGAAGAAAAACCGATCGAAAAGAAAAACAAAAAACAGAAAAACCGGAAAAAAGACCGCGGAACGGAAGCACCGGGTCCGTCGAAAGCAGAAAAACAGATCCTTTCCGATTTCCTGTCCCGGATGACAGCACCGATCCCGGTGGAGGAACTGGAAGTCCGCGCCGGAAAAGTATACCATTCCCCGTCCCTGCCGGATGGCGTGCGGAATCTTCATTTCCTGCGGAACGGTCTGTATCTCGGTGAACTGAAAAAAGACCGTTTCGAGCCGTCACAGCCGTTTGCCGTGACACTCTCCGCGGACAAGTTCAAAGATTACATGAATTTAAAGGCAGATGACGAGCGTACCGAAAAATATCTCCACGGTGAGACAATTTCCGTAGAGCCGGGAGAGACCGCATCGCCGTCGGGCTGGAAGCTGGTCTGCGTCGATGGATTCGGCCTTGGATGGGGCAAACTGGTCAATGGAACCTTGAAAAATAAGTACCCTGTTGGATGGAGAAAGTAGAAAAATCATGCCAGTTTTTGCAGGAAAAACGTCGAAATATTACAAAGTTATTAACAGAAATTAAAAAAGACTTTCATTTCAGACATACTTGTGTTATAATGGCAAAGTACGGCGGGAAAAAAGGCCCATTTTCCGCAGTAACTTGGAGTGACAATCAGCAACAGAACGTAATAAGTATGAGGTGTACGACATGAAAAAAAAGAAATTATTCAGCCTGGTTTTGGCCACAGTGCTTACGGCAGCAACCGTTCTGCCATGCTATGGTGCCAGTACAAAGGAGAAAATTTCAAATGCTCAGGCAGAACAGGCTGCCGCACAGTCTCAGCTTGACAGCATACAGAGCAGGATTGACGAACTCAATTCCAAAAAGGGACAATCAGAAGAATATCTTTCCGAACTGAACCAGCAGCTGGACGATCTGCAGAACCGTCTGCAGGAGCTTCAGGATCAGTATGATGCGAAGCAGAACGAACTGGTACAGATTCAGGCAGATCTGGAAGATGCAAAAGCAAAAGAAGAAGAGCAGTACGAGGCGATGAAGCTCCGTATCCAGTATATGTATGAAAATTCCTCCGGAAACGGATACATGGCAATGCTCTTTTCTTCCAAAAGCATTTCAGAGCTGATCAGCCGGGCAGAATACATACAGAAAATTTCCGATTTCGACCGCGATCTTATGCAGGAGTATGAGGACACGGTAGACCAGGTAAAAGAAAAAGAAACACAGGTGCAGGAAGAGCAGGCAGCGATCGTAGAACTGCAGCAGCAGAGCAGCGATCAGCAGGAAGCCATTCAGGAGCTGTACGCAGCAGCTTATCAGGAACTCCGTACCTACTCCGCAGAGCTGGACGATGCAAAATCCAGCGAGAGTGCACTGGTAGATGAAATCAACAGCAAAGCAGATGCAATCAATGACCTGATCCGTCAGGCGAAAGAAGAGGAGATTGCAGCGCAGAAGAAAGCAGAAGAGGAAGCAGCCGCAGCAGCCGCCGCACAGCAGGCTGCCGCAGAAGCTGAGGCTGAGGCCGCCAGAAAACAGGCAGCCGAGGCCGCAAGAGTCGCAGCCGCAGAAGCAGCAAATGCCGCAGCGAAAGCAGATACCGATACAAGCAGCAGCTCCGGAAGCAGTTCTTCGGACAGCAGCGCATCCTCCACGACAACGGGGAGTCCATCCGCGTCAGATACTTCCAGCAGCTCCTCCAGCGGAACATACCTTGGAAGATTTAAACTGACAGGCTATTGCTCCTGTTCCATCTGTACCGGACAGTGGTCCGGCGGATCCACCGCGAGCGGAACCACACCGACCGCAGGAAGAACGATCGCCATGGGCGGTGTACCATTTGGCACAAAACTGCTGATCAACGGCCAGGTTTACACGGTAGAAGACCGCGGAACCGCTTACGGGCACGTAGACATCTTCTGCAGCAGCCATTCCGAGGCGCTGAGCTTCGGCGTGCAGTATGCAGATGTATATCAGCTGAGCTGAGAAACAAAGATAAGAGATATGCCGGAACAGAACTTCCGGCATATCTCTTTTTTTGACTTTCTCAGAAACTGTCATTCTAAAAGAACACCAAAAAGGCCGCAAACCCGTGTAAAATGTACCTTTTGAAGCAATAATAAAAAAAATTAAAAAAATTTCAAAAAAGGTGTTGACATTCCTATAGACATCATATATAATAGCTATTGTTGACGGACGAGAGTTCAGAAAACAAAAAATCGAAGCGTGGCTCAGTTTGGTAGAGCGCTGCGTTCGGGACGCAGAGGTCGTGGGTTCGAATCCCGTCGCTTCGACTGGAATGAAAATGCCGAAAGCCTTGACAATCAAGAGCTTCGGCATTTTTTCGTATGTCAGAAAGAGAACAGGAAAACAGGGAAAAATATCTGGTCACGAATTTAGTCACGAATTTTTCAGACCGATAGGAAAAGAGTACACGAGGAGGAAATTTTTGTGAAAGCATTATTTTTTGATATTGATGGAACGTTACTGAGTGAGATTACAAAAGAAATTCCGCAGAGCGCGCTCGATGCATTGAAAAAGACAGCGGAAAAAGGAAATCTTACGTTTATTAATACCGGCCGCACCTGGTCGGAGCTGCCCGGGGAGCTGAAAAAGCTTCCGTTTTCCGGATTTCTGTGCGGCTGCGGGACCTATCTGCGCCGGGACGGCGAAATCCTGATGCATCAGACGATTCCGAAAAAGCGCTGTGAGGAAATCCCGGTTATTTTAAAGGAGTGCAGGATCGGCATGATCCTGGAGGGAACAGATAATGTTTATTTCCCCTCGGAGGTATCCCGTTTTCAGGAGGTCGAGCAGACGCGCGCCCATTTCGCTGCTGTCGGAATCGGACTCGCAGAGACAGCAGAGACAAAAGGAATCATCTACGATAAATTTTGCATCGTAACCGATGCACAGTCTGATATAGAACGTATGTACCGTGAGTTTGAGCAGGAGTTTGATATCATGGACCGTCGCGGTGGTGTATACGAACTCGTTCCGCACGGCTGCAGCAAAGGAACAGCTGTGGACTATGCGCTGAAACAGTTTCAGCTGGAGAAAGAAGATGCATACGTATTTGGCGACAGCAGCAACGACCTTACCATGTTCCGGTGCGGCGCACACACCATTGCGCTTGGAAAACATGATGAGATTCTGGATCCGTACACAGAGTACGTAACCGATACCGTCGAGCGGGACGGCGTGGCAAAGGCGATGGAGCATTACGGATTGATCTGACAGAAAAAAAGAAAGCGAAGGGGCGCATTTGAAAAGAAATTTTCAGGTGCGCCCCTTTGGTTGCAATTTTCTGAAAAAGGAAACAAGAAAAGCAGCGTCTGAAAAGGTATGTGCATTGCAAAGTAAAAAATTTCATGGTAATATAAAAATGAGTTTTTATGTATATTTGTAATGATACCAGGAGGTGAGCGTTCAGAAGTTCCATGGAAACAGAAAAAAATCAGATAAATAAAAAAAGCCTCAGATACCGTTTTACAGCAGGAACGATCGGAGTAAGTGTCTGGCAGCAGGAATGAATGCTCACTTGGCAAAGCCTATAAAAATTGAAAACATAAAGAGAATTTTGTGTGAATATTGTGTGTAGTGGCTGCAACTTCTCAAATCCGTATACCTGTTTTTCGCGTTTTGTAGGATATTATAACGTAAATGTAAAACTGGCAGGGACAGGTTCTCTGTATACAGATAAAAGCAGGATAATGAAGCATAAAACAGAGAGAGGATTTTTATAAAATGGAAAAGTATGAAGACAAAATATATTCTTTAGGTGAGGCTGTAACGGGACAGACACAGGCTATGTCACAGGCCGTACAGAAAACACTGGAAAATAATGGCGGGGTAGGTATAATGACAGGATCTTATGACCAAAACCTGTCTATTTTGTCTGTGAATAATCTGCTGTTGCATAGTACAGGATATACATTCGATACTTTCATGGAACAGACAAAAGGCTCATTGAGAAACTTCTTTTATGACGAGGAAGATATACTGGAGCGAGACCGTTTTTTGCAGCTTCACGGAACAGGGGAAGCACAGATCCTTACAGCAGACGGTACAGTGAAAAATGTACGGCTTTGTAAAGAGGATGCAACAGATGAGGCGGGCAGACAGATCTGGGTTATGTCCGTACAGGTCAACTGGGATCATGTAAATTTGACACTGCTCAATGAGGCTATCTATTCCGGCTTCTGGTATTTTGACTGTGACGAAAACAGTGAGATTGTGAATGCAAACTGGAGTCATGAATTCCGAAAAATGCTTGGCTATCATGACACTCTGGACTTTCCGAATAAACTGGAATCCTGGTCAGATCTTCTGCATCCACAGGATAAAGAAAGAGTAATGGTGCAGCTTCAGGCGGCAATTAAGGATAAGACGAACCAGATAAAATACCAGGTAGAGTATCGTATGAGAATGAAGGATAATCAATACCAGTGGTTTCGGGCATCGGCAGAAGTAATACGCCGTCTGGATGGTTCGGCCAGCAGGATTGCCGGGATTTTTATTAACATTGATGGGGAGAAAAAAGAAATCATGCAGGCACAAAAATCTGCTGCTTTCCACCGGGCTTTTACGAAAGCAGATCTGTGCGAGTATTATGTGAATCTGGAAGCGAATACTTTTGATACCTTTAAGGTTGAACCGTCCCTGATGACGGTCTTTGAACAGAGTCATACATGGGATGAACTGATCCGGCATTTTGTAGATTCCTATGTTGTGGAAACAGATAAGAAGGCGGTATCCTCTTTTTACGACCGTGGTTATATTGCAGAAAGGCTGAAGGGTCTGGAAACCGAATTGGCTTTAGAGTGCCGTATCACTCTGAATGGAGAAGAACGATGGGTCCGCAATGTGGTCATACGTGGCGAAATAGAGGATTCAGAATATGCCATGATCTTTCTGCGTGATATCACAGAGACAAAGGTAGAGAGCGCACGGCATTTGCAGATGGCAGCGGATAATGCTTCCATGGAGCAGATAATTCAGAGTATTGTGCGTCTGGTTGACCGCTTTGTTGTCTGTGATCTGGAAAATGACAGATATGAATTCTATAACCTGAATGGACAGATGCTATATAAACCTTTGGGATTCTATCATGATTTTCAGATGCAGGTTCTTGAAAAGTATAAGACACTGGAACCATTGGAAACTATGGACATCCTGATCGCACCGGAAAATATCCGGAAGAATCTGAAAAGTGAAAATGATATTTATAAGTTTGAGTACTGCAGCCTGGATGAAAAGACTTATAAGATCGCTTCTTATATTCCTTTGGAATGGAAGAATGGAAAGCTGGAAAAGGTATTGCTGGCATCCATGGATGTGACACAGGAGAAGAAAGCAGAGATTGAATCCCGTCAGGCACTGAAAGAGGCTTACCGGTCTGCAGAAAATGCAAACCGTGCGAAAACAGAATTCCTTTCCAATATGTCCCACGATATCCGGACACCGATGAATGCCATTGTCGGCCTGACAGCAATTGCAGGAGCAAATATTGAGAGCCAGGACAGAGTCATTGAATGTCTCAGTAAAATTACAAAATCAAGCCGTCATCTGCTGGGGCTGATTAATGAAGTGCTGGATATGGCACGTATTGAAAGTGGAAAAATGACGCTGGCACAGGAGGATTTCAATCTGCCAGATCTGGTGGATAATCTTATAACACTCACAAAACCGGTGATTGATGAACATAAACACAATTTAGATATACACATTAATCACATTGAACATGAGAGTGTCTGTGGTGACAGCCTGAGAATCCAGCAGGTATTTGTGAATCTGATGAGTAATGCGGTCAAGTATACACCGGATGGCGGGAATATTACTTTTTCTATAGAGGAAAAGCCAAATGGATTTTCGGAACTTGGATGCTATGAATTTACGATTGAGGATAATGGGATCGGTATGTCACCGGAATTCCAGAAAATCATGTTTGATCCTTTCAGCCGCGCAGATGACCATCGGACAACCAGAGTCCAGGGAACAGGTCTGGGAATGGCAATCAGCAGAAATATTGTGAACCTGATGAATGGTAATATTAAAGTGGAAAGCACCTTACATAAGGGAACTAAAATTACAGTAACAATTTATCTGGAACTTCAGGAAAAAGAAAAAGAACAGGACAGAAATCTGATGAATCTACCTGTTCTGGTTGTGGATGATGATAAGACATGCTGTGAAAGTACAGTTGCCACATTGAAGGAGATTGGGATTACAGGCGAATGGGTTCTCTCCGGCAGAGAAGCCGTTGAGCGCTGTTATGCACATCATGAGCTAAAAAATGATTACTTTGCTGTTATTTTAGATTGGAAAATGCCGGATATGGACGGAATTGAAACAGCCAGACAGATCCGGAAACGGATAGGGAAAGAGATTACCATTATTGTACTGACATCTTATGAATTCAGCGAGATCGAAGAAGAAGCAAAGACTGCAGGCGTAGATGCTTTTATTGCAAAACCGCTGTTCCGTTCCCGTTTGACGGCTACATTGCGGCAGTTTACTTCTGGCAGAAAAGAAAAAACAGCAAGAAATTATCTGGATGAGCTGTCTGAAGCAGATTACACAGGAAAAAGAATTCTGCTGGTCGAGGATAATGAGTTAAACAGAGAAATTGCTGTTGAAATTCTGCAGATGACAGGGGCGGAAGTGGAAACGGCAGAAAATGGAAAAATTGCAGTTGAAAAAGTAGAAGCTTCTCCGAAAGGCTTGTATGACCTTATTTTTATGGATATCCAAATGCCCGTCATGAATGGTTATGAGGCAACCGCAGCAATCAGGAGCCTTCCGGGTGAACAGGGAAAACTACCGATTGTTGCCATGACAGCAAATGCTTTTGCAGAAGATGTACAGCTGGCAAAAAATACAGGCATGAATGGACATATCGCGAAACCGCTGGATATGAATAAGCTGAATGATGTTCTGGAAAACTGGCTGTAATTGTTTCCCAATTATTGAATTAATGATTTTATCAGGAAAGAATGAGGAAAATACGAGGATGAAAAAGGCAAAACAATGTCTGACAGCATTACTGCCAGGTGTGCTTTTAGCAATTACTGTTTTGTCTGGCTGTGGACAATCTCAAAAAGCAGTATCTAAAAATGACGATCACCTTACCGTGTATCTGTGGGAAAATCGTTTAATGAAAAATATTGTACCCTATATCCATGAGCAGTTTCCAGATCAGGATATTGAGTTTATTACCGGTAACAATGATACCGATTTATATAGCTATTTTGAGGAACATGGTGAACTGCCGGATATCATAACCGTACGTCGATTTTCTGGAAAAGATGCACAGGATCTGGAGCCATATCTAATGGATTTTGCTTCTTATGACGTGGTTTCCAGGTATTACTCCTATGCATTGCAATATTATAAAAATTCAAAAAATGAGATTCAGTGGCTTCCTATCTGCGGTATACCGCAGACGATTATTGCCAACAAGACATTGTTTGAACAGTATGGAATCAAGATACCGAAAAACTATAAGGAATATGTACAGGCATGCCAGCAATTTTATGATAATGGTATAAAACCGTATTCCCTGGATCTTGCAGAAGACTGGTCTGCTCATGAGGTGATTCAGACAGGTGCAATTGGGGAATTCATGAGTCTGGATGGAATCGAATGGAGAAGCTCAGCTGAAAGTGCATCAGGGGATATCGCGTTTGATGATGCGTTATGGAAACGTATTTTTTCAGAAACCAATACATTTTTGAAGGACTCACATTTTACAAGTGATGATATCAGCGTCGATATTAATACTGCAACGCAGATGTTCCTTGAGGGAAAAGCAGCAATGTTTCATGGTTATCCGGCACTTATGCAGGAATTTCAGGAACAGATGGATGCAGAATTAACTCGTATACCGTTTTTTTCACAGATTTCGGATGAAGCTTTTATAAATATGACCCCTTCTCTGAATATTGCATTTAACAAAGAACTGGAAAAAGATCAGGAAAAACTGGACCTGGCATTCGATGTCCTGGAGTGTATGATTTCAAAAGAAGGACAAACATTGATCGCAGATGGAAAGGGTGTAATTTCATTAAATGTAGATGTTCCAAACATGATGGAAGATGTACCTGGACTGGAAGATGAAATTAATAATAATTCTGTTTATATCCGATATTCTGCTCAAAAATCATTTTATGCCAGTCTTGAGGCTGTTCACAGATTATTGTCAGGGGAAATGGATGAAACACAGGCTTATGATGCTTTTCGCAGCACAATGAACAGTAAGGATTCAAAAGAAGAAACCACAGTTAATTTTGAAAATGAATATTCCATTTCGCTAAATGATAAAAACGGTCGTGATGCGGCATCTTCTATTTTAACTACGATTAGAGAAGAAAAGGATGCTCAGCTGGCTTTGGCACCATATTATTATTTTACTTCCTCCATTTACAAAGGGGAGTGTACCTGCAGCCGGGTTGGTCTGATGACAGCAAAGAGTTCAGATACACCATTATACCTGGCAAAAATCAATGGCAAAGAGATTTATGAACTTGCGGAGAAATATCTTGCTGATTCTGATGAGAAATTCCATATAACCAATAAATATGAATTACCAATTGCATCCGGTATGAAAATAATCGTCAGGCAGGAGGAAAACGGATTCTCATTAAAGGACATAGAAGTAAATAAGAAAAAAATCGACAAAGAAAAGGAGTACTCTATTCTTCTTACAGAAACCACAATGTCTGTTTTGAAAAAAATAAATCCGGAATGTGAGATCAGGCGGCTTGGTAACACAACATTATCAAGTGCATGGACCGCAGCAATGGAAAACGGACAGCAGCCGTCAGCACCGGAAGATTATATAGAGGTTGAAAAATAAAAGTGGGAACAGAACAGGCGAAAACAAAAAGAAAAAAGATGATAGTACCATTGTTCTTTTTAATTCTTATCTTTTTAAACTTAATTTTTGTAAAGCTCCTTTTGAACAGGATGAACAGCTATATCGCAGAAAACGGGAAAAGCAGTATGGGAGCAGTTGTTGAACAGATACAGCAGACCTATGATCTGCAGGTGAATGGATACTACAGTCGGCTGCATATGCTTGAGGATTTTCTTACTCAAGAGGGAGTGAGATCTATTGAACTGGATAGAAACAAGAAGTTCTTTGAGGCATGGCAGAAAGAATCTGAAAGTACACTTATATTTCTCCAGGAAAATGGAAAGGCAATAACCACTGATGGAACAAAACTTCGGGTTGACATGCCAAGTAAACTTTTGTTGGATTTGAGGAACGGATATAATATTGGAAAATTGGTTACTCTTGATTACAACCAGAAGAAAAAAGATGGTTATCTGGTTGCAATTCCATGTCAGGAATATACGATTAAGGGGGAAACTTATACGGCAATTGGAACCTTGTATGATCATTCAAAATTAGATTCCATGTTAAGTGTGAAAAGCTATAACGGGAATGCGTATCTGTTTATGCTGGATAACGACGGAAATATTACTTATACAAATCAGAAAGAAGATAAATTTTTCAGGAACTATTTCTTGTTAAAGCATTTAAAAGGAGATCAGGCTATCACTGAGGAAGAGGCTGATTCTCTTCAAAAAAAGCTGGATGGCAGAGAACAGGGGGTAGAACTTGTGGAAAGTGACAAACCTTACTATCTGGGATACTGTCCGATAGAAAATAATAACACCATGCTGATTTGTATTGTAGAAAAAAGTGTTGTAGATAATGTACTGAGAGATTATCAGAAAACAATAGTGTTTGAAACAATACTCATGGCAGGCTTTATACTTTTGCTTTTTGCCGGATTGTTCTACAGTATTTCCAGACGCAGTCTTGCTGAGCAAAAAGCTGAATACGAAAAAAGAAATAATGAGATTCAGACGCAGGCAATGAAGGAAATGGAGGAGTCCAATAAAAAACTGAAAAAAGCAAAGAACATTACAACGGAAGCCTTGCAGACCGCTGAAAATGCAAATAAGGCGAAAACAGATTTCCTGTCCAATATGTCACATGATATTCGTACACCAATGAATGCAATTATCGGCATGACATCATTGATCAGACATGATGCCGGTAATAAAGCGAAAGTAATAGAGTATGCAGATAAAATAGACATTTCATCACAGCATCTGTTAGGAATCATTAATGATGTTCTGGATATGAGCAAAATTGAGGCAGGAAAAACAGTTTTTAAGTATACCGATTTTTCCATCTTGGATTTTATTACAGAACTCAATACCATATTCCATTCACAGATAGACGAAAAAAATCAGACTCTTACAATCATAAAAGAAAACATCCGGCACGAGTGGGTGAACGGAGATCAGGTTCATCTGATGCAGATTTTCAGCAACTTGGTTTCTAATGCAGTGAAGTACACGCAGGAAGGTGGAAAAATTCAGTTTCTGGTAGAAGAATGTGAGACAAAGTCATCTGTCTACGCAAAGTACCGTTTCTTGGTCAGCGATAATGGCATGGGAATGTCGGCAGATTTCAAAGATACAATTTTTGATGCTTTTACTCGTGCTGAAAGTTCTATGACGAATAAGATACAGGGAACTGGTCTTGGAATGGCTATTACCAAAAATCTGGTTGAAGCAATGGGAGGCACCATTGATGTGGAGAGTGAACTGGGCCAGGGAAGCTGTTTTGAGGTTCTTATAGATCTGAGAATAGCAGAAGATAGATTTGTTTCTTCAGCAGAACAGGCAGAAAAGGATGAACCGGCTGGCAATGTCCTGAAAGGAATGAGGTTTCTGTGTGCAGAGGACAATGAGCTGAATGCAGAAATCCTGATGGAATTGTTAAAGATTGAGGGTGCAGAGTGTACAATCTGTGAAAATGGTAAAAGGGTCTTAGAGGCATTTGAGCAGTCTGCTCCGGGGGATTATGACATGATCCTGATGGATGTGCAGATGCCGGTTATGAATGGTTATGAGGCAACAAAAGCAATCCGAAGAAGCTCCCATGAACTGGCAAAGACAATTCCAATCATTGCTATGACCGCCAATGCGTTTTCTGAGGATATCCAGCATTCTCTGGCAGCCGGTATGAATGCCCATGTTTCAAAACCGGTTGAGATGAAGGTACTGGAAAAGACGATCAGAAGCATAAAATCCGGCGGGGGGCACCGAAATGCAGCTCATTGAACAGTGACAAATGGATATGGAAAAGAGCTGATGAAAGAATCTGGCATTGCCAGAACTTTCAATCAGCTCTTTTTTAGCATCAGTTCCCTCTTGACATTTTTTCATTTCCTGCTATACTTATCAAAAGTAATTACTAAAGATAACTAATTTTTAAACAGAAAGGAACCTTTTCCATGACACAGGAAAAATTAAAGCAGTTCCTGGATGCGTGTTTTGATGCAAAGCGTCTGATCGAGAAGCTCCCGGACCTGCCGGACGGTATGAAGCCGCGGCAGGTGCATGTGCTGGATGCGGTGAATGAGATTCAGAAAAAGCAGGGCTTCTGCCGCGTCAGCGACATCAGCAGCTATATGAACACAACGCTGCCGAGCATCACCAAGCTGGTGCAGGAACTGGAGGAGAGAAATCTTCTCGTGAAACAGGCGGATGAAAAAGATAAGCGCGTGATCAACCTGACACTGACCGAAGAGGGAAAAGAGTTTGTGGAACTCCGCGTGACGCACTTTCACGGGGAATGGGCATCCCGCCTGCCAGATCTGGACGACGCGGTGGTGGACGAATTTGTGCATGCAATCACACGGATGCAGGAAACGATGCCGGGAATAAAAGGAGTGAAAAACAATGGCAAAAGAAAATAAGAAAGAAGTATCGTTTGTAGAGGGACCGATTTTCCAGTCCCTGATCCGTTTTGCGCTGCCGGTGCTCGGCGCGCTGATTCTGCAGGCGGCTTACGGTGCGGTCGACCTTCTCGTGGTCGGCTGGTTCGGCGATGCGTCGAGTATTTCCGCTGTCGGAACCGGAAGCAACTTCATGCAGATGGTAACACTTATCATCACCAGCCTTGCGATGGGTTCGACCGTTATGATCGGCCAGCACATCGGCGAGGGCAAGCCGGATAAGGCCGGCAAAACCGTGGGAACCTCGATTGTTCTGTTCGCCATCATCGGTGTCGTCATGACGGTGATTCTGGAGCTGTTCGCAGGCCCGATCGCCAATATTTTACAGGTCCCGGCGGAGTCTTTTGACAAAACCGTCCTCTACCTGCGGATCTGTTCCGGCGGTATTCTGATCATCATCGCGTACAACGTCATCAGCAGCGTGCTTCGCGGAATCGGTAATGCAAATCTGCCGCTTTTATTCGTCGGCATCGCCTGCGCAGCCAATATTGCCGGAGATCTGTTCTTCGTCGGTGTGCTGAAACTGGACGTTGCGGGAGCAGCGCTTGCAACGGTTCTGGCGCAGCTGATTTCTGTCATCGCCTCCATGGGTGTGTTGAAAAAAGGCAATCTGCCGATTGAATTCAAAAAAGAAGACTGCCGCATCGACCGCGACGAGCTGAAGAAAGTCCTGAACGTCGGTGTGCCGATCGCGTTGCAGGAGACGACCGTACAGATTTCCTTCCTTGTGATCAACTCGATCATCAACGGCATGGGCCTGATGCCGTCCGCCGGATACGGTGTGGCGCAGAAGCTGACCTCATTCATCATGCTGATCCCGTCCTCTGTGATGCAGTCTGTGTCAGCATTCGTGGCACAGAACACCGGAGCCGGAAAGAAAGACCGCGCGTGGAAGGGCTTCCTCACCGCAATCGCAACGGGCTGCTCTCTTGGAGTTGTGATTTTCTGCATCGGTTTCTTCGGTGGAAGTGTCATCTCCAGAATCTTCACGAGCGATCCGGCCGTTATCGAGCAGAGCGCCGCTTACCTGCGCGGTTTCGCACCGGAATGTATTCTGACCTGTGTGCTGTTCAGCAGCATCGGATACTTCAACGGCCGCGGCATCAGCATCCCGGTTATGATCCAGGGAATCACCTCCGCCTGCCTGATCCGTATTCCGCTGGCGCTGTTCTTCTCACACCTGCCGAATACGAACCTGACCTTCGTCGGCATGTCCACCCCGATCACAACCGTATACGGCATCTGCTTTTTCTTGATCTGCTTTGCACGGTTAAAGAAAAAAGGGCAGATGTAATTGAATCAAACATAACAGAACTGCCTGGGAAACGGCACGGAGCGATCCGCCATTTCCCAGGCAGTTTTTGGTATTGTTTGTCCGGAACTTTTTTGATACAATACAGACAGAAAGAGCGGAACCCTGTTCAGAAGGGACAGAACAGACGGAAAGGGGAAGAGGAGTGGATAACAGAGAAATCATCAATGAGACACTGGTCCATCTGTTTCACGAGATACAAAAACTGGAAGAAGAGGCGATCATCACCGAGGATTTCAAGGATCTGACGAACAACGATATGCACATCATAGAAGCCGTCGGCCTGGAGGGCGGCAATATGTCATCGATCGCGGCAAAGCTCGACATCACGGTCGGATCGCTGACAACGTCGATGAACAGTCTGGTGAAAAAAGGCTACACCGAGCGGGAGCGCAGCGAGAAGGACCGTCGGATCGTCTACATCCACCTGACCGGAAAGGGACGGCAGGCATTCCATCATCATGCAAAATTCCACGAGCAGATGACGGATGCCGTGATGGCGGAACTCGGAGAAGAGGAAGTGCAGGTGCTCGGGAAAACGCTGAAAGCGCTGACGGACTTCTTTCGGTCGTATAAAAAATAGAAACAAAAAGGCTTTTGCAGCCGGGACAGAATCAGAAAAATCTGTCCGGTATGCAAAAGCCTTTTTCGCATGGAAACGCATAGAAAAATGCTATTTTTCTACGCCGTTCTTCTCACAGATATCCGCGAGCACACACCGTTCACAGTGCGGTGTCGTCCGCGCAGTACAGACCTCGCGTCCGTGCTCCACAAACCGGTGGCAGAGCGAGCTTCCTTCTTCCGGCGGCACAATTTTCCAGAGTGCCATCTCCACCTTCTTCGGATCCTTGCAGTCATGCACGAGCCCGATGCGGTTGCACAGCCGGATGCAGTGCGTATCCGTCACAATCGCAGGCTTTTTGAATACATCGCCCATAATCAGGTTCGCACTTTTCCGTCCCACGCCCGGGAGCTTCAAAAGTGTGTTAAAGTCATCCGGCACCTGGCTGCGGTACTCGTCGCGCAGCATGCGCATGCAGGCGTTGATGTCGCGTGCCTTGCTCTTTCCGAGACCGCACGGCCGCACAATTTCCTCGATTTCCTCCGGTGTCGCGTTTGCCAGCGCATCGATATCAGGATACTTTGCGTAGAGATCCTCCACCACAACATTGACCCGCGCATCAGTGCACTGTGCGGCCAGGCGGACACTGACGAGCAGCTTCCACGCCTGGTCATAGTCAAGCGTACAGTCGGCGTCAGGATATTCTTGTTTCAAACGTTCAATGACGGCAAGCGCCAGTTCTTCTTTTGTCATCGTGTTAAACTCCCATTCTCAAAGATATAAAAACAGCGAAAGCTATCAGGATCCTTTCTCGCGTGCTGCCTTCCGAAGCTGCAGCGGCGTCGTGTGAAACCGCTCGCGGAAGAGGCGGTGAAACAGCTTATCGTTTGTAAAGCCATGCTTTTCCGCGAGCGTGCCGACCGGCAGATCCGTGGCGATCAGGTCGCGGTAGATGCGGGAAAGACGGTAGGAATTCAAGTATTCCAGATACGTCGTTTCCATGTTCTGGCGGAAGAACCGGCAGAAATATTCCGGCTGCAGCGAGACAACATCGGCAGCCTCCTTCAGCGTAATCGGCCGCTGGTAATTTTCCTGCGTGTACGTCAGAATCGTATCGAGCCGTGTCTGCGTCCGGGAGCTCATCGGGTGGTGCGCAAGCGGGCTCTTCTCAGAAAATTTCGTGTAGAGCAGATCGAGAAACGTAAAAAGCTCCCGCTGGAACGTCAGCAGATAGCCGTCGGGCATTTCCTCATGAAGCTGCATCATCGAAAGCAGAAGACGCCGGAACTGGCTGATATTTTTCTGCACTTCCGGATTCGTACTGTCGTAGTCAATCGAGAACCAGAGCTGTGACGGATCAGGCAGATAGTTCGCAAGGAACGCATCCGGAATCTGCATCAGAATCGAGCGGTTTCCCGTGGACGGACAGCGCGCCGTGTGGATACGCCCGGAATTGATCAGCAGAAATTGACCCGGAAGGACGGTCTTTGTGCGGTCCGAGAGCGTGACAATGGAGGAACCCTCCAGAATATAAATAATTTCCAGCGCGTCGTGCCAGTGCGGCGGCGAAAAACTGCCGAAATCGTCGGTTACACGAAATTCGATGCTGCGGTTCGGCTGCAGCGTGATGTGTTCCTGGCGTGTCTGGCGCGGCAGATGATCTTTGCGTGGCATAAAAAACTCCTTTTTTGTTCAACTTAGTGTATCACTATCTTATCACGAAACCCCCGAATTGGGTATAGCAATTTTTGTATGAAGTTGTTATAATAAATGAACACAAAGCCACGTCACATACGGCTTCGTGCAAACTCAATCTAAAGAAAAGTGAAGGAAGAAAACGTATGTATCAAGTATGGAGTAACTTTTTAAATCCCGGCCAGATCGCCATGCTGGGAATCGTGGTCACCTTTCTGCTGACCTTTCTGGCGTTAAAGCATCCATTTTCCTTTCTGCCGAGCGATCACGGCAGAGAATTTGCCGTAAACGGCGGCCTCTCCCGCGGAAAACTGCGCGGCGTCGGCCTCGTGATCGTCATCTGTTTCCTGATCGGAAGCGTATTGTTCCTGCCTCTTGGCGCCGAGTATGTGATCTACGCGATCCTGCTCGTCTGCATCATGCTGAGCGGCTACCTCGACGATGCATCCGAAACCCCGTGGAGCGATTACAAAAAAGGCGCGATTGACCTCGTCATCTCCATTGTGACCGTCATCACCTTTGTGAATTACAATTCCACCACGATCTACTTCGGAAGCATGTCCCTTACCATTCCGAAAGTGGTCTACATAATCCTCGGCATCATCCTGATCTGGATTTCGATCAACGTTACAAACTGTTCCGACGGTGTCGACGGACTCTGCGCGAGCCTTTCCTGTGTGGTTATCTTCGCGTTCAGTATGATTTTCCACGATGTCCTCGGAAGCTTCACCGTAGCCAATTACCTGTTCGTGGCAGCGCTTCTCGCGTACCTGTATTTCAACACCTCGCCGAGCAGCATGCTGATGGGAGACGCCGGTTCGAGAGCACTTGGCTTCTACATCGCCATCCTTGCCATGCAGTCCCGCCATCCGTTCTTATATCTGCTGATGGCAGGCGTGATGATCGTCGACGGAGGAATCGGCCTTGTCAAAGTATTTTTACTCCGTTTCCTGAAAATCGCGATCCTCAAAAATACAAGAACACCGCTGCATGACCATGTCCGCCTGAAATACAAATGGTCCGACAGTCAGGTTGTGATCCGCTTTGTGATCCTGCAGATCCTGCTGGCCGTCATTGCGTATCTGATTGTAGCATAAGAAAAAACAGAAGAGAAACGGGAGTGTGTCTTTTGCAGACGTCTGCGGGGCACACTCCCGTTTTGCATCTCAGCCTCCGAATACACCAAAAAGATAGAAAAAGATAATATCGCCGTATTTTTTCACAGAATCCGCCCTGTTTTCGAAAGCAAGAGTGTGGTAGTATAAAATTACCAAAAAATGTCAGCCTGAAACAATAATTCTGTAAAGATTGATGAAAAGAAAGTGCTTTCAGCTATCTGTTTCAGGTTCATCCAATCAGGAGGTAATGAAAAGATGAAATTCACAGAAGGTTACTGGCTTCCGAGTGAAAAAGCAAATGCATCCCATGCAATGCAGGCTTATGAAGTAGAGCAGATCCCAGGCGGTATGCGTATCCTGGCTACCACCCGCCCGATCGAGCACAGAGGTATGACCCTGAACCTGCCGACCATCACCGTTGAGTTCGTGGCACACACACCGGATACCATCTCCATGGAAGCATGGCACTATGAAGCATACGACAACAAAGTTCCGTCCTTCGACAAAACAGAGAGCGTATACGAGGACGTAACCGTTACCATCAACGACGATGAGGCAGTTCTCGACACCGGAAGCGTACTGGTACGCGTACAGAGAAAAGGAATCTTCGCTTACACCTTTGAGGCAGACGGAAAAGTCCTGACCGGAAGCGGATTCCGCAACCTTTCCTATATCAGATGGGATCGCAAGCAGAGCACCATGCTGCCGGCACCGAACTACATGACCGAAAAATATCAGCCATACATGGTAAGTGAGCTGTCCCTTGGCGTAGGTGAGTGCGTATACGGCCTTGGCGAGAGATTCACCCCATTCGTGAAAAACGGACAGGTTGTCGATACCTGGAATGAAGACGGCGGTACTGCATCCGAGATCGGATACAAATGCGTGCCATTCTATATGACAAACAACGGCTACGGTATTCTCGTTGACAGCACCGACAACGTTTCCTTCGAAGTAGCAAGTGAAAAAGTTGAGTATGTCGGCTTCTCCGTACCGGGCGAGAGAATCAAATATTATCTGTTCCACGGCCCGTCACCGAAGAAGATCATGAACGAGTACACCGCACTGACCGGACGTCCGGCACTTCCTCCGGCATGGTCCTTTGGTCTGTGGCTGTCCACATCCTTCACCACCAACTACGACGAAGAGACCACCACATCCTTTATCGAGGGAATGGAGAAGAGAAATATTCCGCTGAGCGTATTCCATTTCGACTGCTTCTGGATGCATGAATTCCACTGGTGCGATTTCGAGTGGGATAAGAAATGCTTCCCGGACATCCGTGCAACCTTAAAGAAATATCATGACAAAGGCCTGCACATCTGCGCATGGATCAACCCGTACATCGCACAGGGAACCGCGTTCTTCAAAGAGGGTGCAGCAAACGGCTATCTCCTTCAGAGAGCAGACGGCAAGGGCGTATGGCAGACCGATAACTGGCAGGCTGGTATGGGTCTGGTAGACTTCACCAACCCGGATGCCGTAAAATGGTACACCGATAAACTGAAAACCGTTCTGGACTGCGGCGTAGACTGCTTCAAGACCGACTTCGGCGAGAGAATCCCGGTTGACGTTGTTTACCACGACGGAAGCGATCCGCAGGCAATGCACAACTACTATACATACCTGTACAACCAGGCAGTATTCAACCTGTTAAAAGAAGTAAAAGGCGAGAACGAGGCAGTTCTGTTTGCAAGAAGTGCAACAGCAGGAAGCCAGAAGTTCCCGGTACACTGGGGCGGCGACTGCTCCGCAAACTATCCGTCTATGGCAGAAACCCTGCGCGGCGGCCTTTCCTTCGCTATGAGCGGATTCTCCTTCTGGAGCCATGATATCTCCGGCTTCGAGAGCACCGCAACACCGGATCTGTACAAGAGATGGTGCGCATTCGGCCTCATGTCCACCCACAGCCGTCTGCACGGATCAGGAAGCTACCGTGTGCCGTGGCTGTTCGATGACGAAGCATGCGACGTTGTAAAATTCTTCACCAACCTGAAATGCTCTCTGATGCCGTACATCTTCCAGAAATCTGTAGAGGCACACGAGGAAGGAACCCCGGTAATGCGCCCAATGGTATTCGAGTTCATGAACGATCCGGCCGTTCCGTATCTGGATCAGCAGTACATGCTGGGTGATGCCCTTCTGGTTGCACCGGTATTCCGCGAGGATAAAGTTGCACAGTACTACCTGCCGGAAGGCACCTGGACCGAGCTTCTGACCGGCGAGACAAAAGAGGGCGGCAGATGGTATCAGGGAACCTACGACTACTTCTCCATGCCGCTGTATGTAAGAGAGAACAGCATCGTAGTAAGAGGAAACTGCGACACCAAACCGGATTACGACTACGCTGACCACGCAACTGTTTGCGTATATCAGTTAAAAGACGCAGCCGAGACAAAAGTTCCGGATATCCACGGAAACAATGTATTCACCGTAAAAGCAGTCAAAGACGGCGACACAGTGAAAGTATCCGTAGAAGGCGCACATACCGAACTGAAAGTAGAAGTCTTCGTCGGAAATGAGAAGAAAGAAGCTGTTCTGGCAGCAGATGCAAGCGAAGTTGTTGTTGCATAAGCATCGGAATGTAAGAATATAGGGAGGGAGAGGCACGGAAAAGCAAATTTTTCTGTGACCTCTCTTTTCAAAAAAGGAGAATAAAACAATGCGTTTTCAGACAAAAAATGGTGTATTAATTGCACAGGCAAACGGAGAAACACTGCGGATTGAGCCGTGGGGAAAAGATTCCTTACGTGTCCGCGCAACCATGCTTCCGGAATTTTCCGGAAAAGACTGGGCGCTGACCGAAGTGCCGGAAAAAACAGAGGCAAAAGCAGAGCAGTTTGCGGTTGATCATCTGGAAATCGACGGATCGATGGGAAAAAGAACCAGCGCATCCATCACCAATGGAAAAATCCGTGCTGTGGTCAACTTTGCAGGAGTTATCACCTTCTACAAAGAAGAACAGGAAATTTTAAGAGAATATCACCGTTGCTACGACGGAACGATCAGCAAAGAGAGCCGCTGCTTAAAAACGGTCAACCGTGAGTGGAAAGGTGTGATCGGCGGAAGCGAATACAGCCTGAACCTGAAATTTGAGAGCAACGACGAAGAGAAAATTTTCGGAATGGGCCAGTATCAGCAGAAATACATGGATCTGAAGGGATGCACCCTGGAGCTGGCGCAGCGGAACTCCCAGATCAGCGTACCATTCGCCGTATCCAGCTTAGGATATGGTATGCTGTGGAACAATCCGGCTGTCGGACAGGTAACCTTCGGAAAGAACTACACCGAATGGACTGCACGCTCGACCAAAGATATGGACTACTGGCTGACCGCAGCCGATACACCGAAAGAGATCCTGGAAAATTACACCGCAGTGACCGGCCGCGCGCCGAAATTCCCGGAGGACCGTATGGGCCTGTGGCAGTGCAAGCTGCGCTACCGTACGCAGGAGGAAGTGCTTGAAGTGGCACGCCGCTACCAGAAGGAAGGCATCAAAATCGATCAGATTGTCATCGATTTCTTCCACTGGACCGTACAGGGCGACTGGAAATTCGATGAAAAATACTGGCCGGATCCAAAAGCCATGGTGGACGAACTGCATTCCATGGGAATCAAAGTTATCGTTTCCGTATGGCCAAGCGTAGACCGGAAGAGCGAGAATTTCTGGCCGATGCTGGACCGCGGCCTGCTGATTAAAACAGAGCGCGGCGCCCTGCAGACGTATGATTTCCAGGGGGACTGCGTGGAAATCGATGTGTTCAACCCGGAAACCAGAAAATACGTCTGGGAAGTCTGCAAGAAAAACTATTATGATTTTGGAATCGATGCCTTCTGACTGGACAACTCAGAACCGGATTTCGGCGTTTACGATTTCGATCATTACCGCTATATCGACGGACCGGCTCTTTCCTGCAGCAATATCTATCCGCAGCTGTACAGCCGTGTCTTCTATGACGGCATGAAAGCAGAAGGAGAAGAAAATATTGTAAACCTGCTTCGCTGCGCCTGGGCCGGAAGTCAGAAATACGGAAATGTTGTATGGTCCGGCGATGTGCCGAGTACCTTTGAAGCCTTCTATGATCAGCTCCAGGCCGGCCTTAATATGGGTCTTGCCGGCATTCCGTGGTGGACAACCGATATCGGCGGCTTTATGACAGATGATGTCAATGACCCGGATTTCCAGCAGCTTCTGATCCGATGGTATGAGTTTGCCGTTTACTCTGCTGTTCTCCGTATGCACGGCGACCGCGGACCGCACAACATTCCACCGCTCGATGACCGTGACTTTGGCGGCGGCTATCTGTATACCGGCCAGTCCAATGAATTGTGGAGCTATGGAGAAGAAAATTACCGGATCATGAAGAAATATTACGACATCCGCATCAGCATGCACGATTACATCAAACAGCTGTATGACGAAGCATCCGAAAACGGTTCTCCGCTGATCCGTACCATGTTCTACGAGTTCCCGGATGACAAAAAATGCTGGGAGCTGCAGGATCAGTATATGTTCGGAAGCGAATACCTGGTAGCGCCGATTTTCCATCTGAACGAGTTTGAGCGTGAAGTATATCTTCCGGAAGGACGCTGGGAAGACACCAGAGACGGAAAAGTGTACGAAGGCGGACAGACTATCCGTGCCGCTGCACCGATCGATTCGATTCCGGTATTTAAGAAAATGGCATAAGATCGTGTAAAAAGGTCAAAAAAGAAAACAGTACAGAAGACACACACAGCGTGGGGACTTTTCTGTACTGTTTTCTTTTCGACTCTAACTGCGCATCAGATATCCATATTTGCGCATCTGTCGGCGTATGATCTGCTCAACACGCTGGCGGATTTCCAGAGGGTAGTAATCGGCCAGAGAAGCCAGTTCCGTGCAGACATCTTTTGGAGTAAAGGAAAAGTGAAGCTGGATACCGTATAATTCCTCCGCAGCATCCAGCTGTGTATCAAAATCAGAGCTGAAAGGTTTGGCTTCGATGCGTTCCATACAAACATCCATCGGCAGATCCAGAGGGTAGTCATTGCTGGTGTCTGCAAACAGGCATAAACCCTGATCGAATAGAGGACTTGGAGAATATTGCTCTGTTTCTGTATCATATAGAACAGCGATGTTGTTGGTGTGCCGGTCTTCGTTTAGAAAGAAGGCATCAATTTCCAGCATAGCGGTCAGATATGCGCCGAAATTCTGAATTCCCGTCATGTGTTCCATCTGATCTGCCAGAAAACGAATGCGTTCCGCCGGTTCTGAAAAAGCAGCAAGCGTGATTGCCAGACTGTCTCCGGTATTCTGGCGGTACAGTTTTTCCAATGGGATCAGCATCTGATTTGCTTTTAGAAAATCAGGACTGGAACAGCCACTGCGGAGAGTGCCGCGGTATGCAATCCGAACAGGCTGATACAGGACAAACGGGTGGGAAAGAGTGCTTTTTTGCAGTAAATGAGACACCAGTGTCTCCGAGAGTCCCTCATATCCCATATAGTCGGATTTGTACCAGATATTACCGATTTTCCACTTGAGCTGGTCCCCTTTTGAGGTGTGATCTGTTTTTTTGACAGGCAGCTGATTATCAAGACGGATCTGTTCCATGGCGTGCCTCCTTATTTTTCAGAATCAGGATCCATTGCTCGTCACCGGCCATTCGCCCATCTGTTTTTTCAATGATAAGCAGCGGATCATAAAAGGGAAGTCCCATTTCTTTTAAAATATCTTTGGCATGATCGCGTGTTTTGGGAAAACAGCGGCTTTCCAGAAACCAGGTAAAATCATCCCAAGTCGGATGCTCCACAACGCCAAAGGCACGAAGCGGAATTTTTTTTGTGTAATTCTGGATTGCAATTTTCTCATGACGGAAGTCAATATCAATCGTTGTGCAAAGCTGATCGCGGTAAAGAAAACACATCCGCGTTTTGACATCGGGATCCGTGCTGAAACAGTGGGCACGGGCAATTTGATTGTATACCGTCTGCCTGCTGACCTGAAAGGTGCGCGCGATCTCGGCAATACTTTTTCCCTGCTGCTGCATGGCAGCCATCTGAATGATTTGTGGCAGCGAAAAAGCTGGTTTTCTTCCAGCCGCATGGCGCAGTGCTTCTTTTTTCGCTAACTGCTGGTATTGTTTCGCGTCTTTGGAAAGCCTGCGCAGCTCCTTCAGATCTGTTGTTCCAAAGATCTCATAAATCTGCTGCTCAAATGTGTTTTTCATGCAATCACCTCGTTTCTGCCATTACTGTATCACAGAGATCTGAAAGCGTCAAGAAATCATTTATTGACAAAAAACGAACTGATTGAGAAAAGTTACGGCTCGCAGATGTCTGAGAACAGCAATCATGGCGATGAAAGAACTTCCCTGCAGTGCAGGCAAAAGCTTGACAGAAAAAAGAAAAGTAGCGTACAATAAAGAAGCAGTACAGAGAGGCACGCAAACCGTGGGATTTCTGTGCTGTTTTTTTAGCAAAAAGGGAGGTTTTCAAAATGAATGAACTGGTTGAACTGTTAGACGAACTGCAGAAAAAAGCAAAGGCAGACCCCATTCTGCGTGAAAAACTGCTTCAGACAAGGGAAAATCCGAATCCAATCCACGCATTCTGCGAAATCTGCCATGCCTATGGCGTTTCCATCTATGAAATGGATCTTGCCATGGCAGGTGAAGAATTTTACGCAGAAATCAAACGCAGCACCAATGGCGGCGGAGAAAATTCCCCGGCGCTTGAAGGGGAAGATGACTTCTATGAGCTGTTTCTGGCAGCGTTAGAAAATATATGATTTTTTGCGAAGAATGTAAGTATTGATGAGTGTGGAAAGCTGCATGGACAGTGCCTGATGAACCTGCGAAGGGCTTGCCATGTCGTAGACGACACCGTCAAAAACTTCGAAGCGTTTCTCTTCTGGAAGCATTTCATACTGTTCCAGCGTGACTTTTTCGAGCTGTGGTTGAAGAACTGGCGTCATAAAATACACATCTTTTCCCAAAAATGAAATGAAATCGCTTAAAATTCTTTCTTTAAATGTTCTGCGAGAATCGTATCGTAATCGCCTTCGATTTCCTCATCGCGCCCTGCATACCGCAGATTGGTCTCCACGCCGACCGGCTCCACATCGTCTGCAAATTCCCAGATATGATACCGCAGACCGCGGTGCTCAAAGTCGATGCTTCCGCAGTTATCCTCTTCCGTATAGGAAAACGTGATTTTTTTCTCGTTTAAGACAGATTGAATTTGTGTCATATGCATAAAGCGTGATACCTCCGATTTTGTAGTTATCTGGAATAAAAAACAGCTACATTTGTTTACATTAGTATAGAACAGGGCGGGAGAAAATTCAATCGAAATTCTGGTCAGAATCATCGCAGCAGCTCTCACACGCGGTGTGCAGAGACAGCACGGCGTCGGAACGACCATCAAACATTACGCCTGCAACAATCAGGAAGAAAACCGCCGCGGCGTATCGAGCATCGTCTCCGAGCGCGCTCTGCGTGAGATCTATCTGAAGGGCTTCGAAATTGCAATCAAAGAATCCCAGCCAAAGGCGATCATGACCTCCTACAACAAGGTAAACGGTGTCCACACCGCCAACAGCTACGATCTGTGCACAACCGCTGCAAGAAAGGAATGGGGCTTTGCCGGCATCATCATGACAGACTGGACCACAACAAACGCCGACGGAGGCTCCTCTGCCGCAAAATGCATCGCTGCCGGAAACGATCTTGTGATGCCGGGAACCGACACCGACCGCCGCGAAATCCTGGATGCGCTGAGTGCCGAAAATGACCAGTATCTCGAGGAAAAAGACCTGACCGCCTGTGCCCAGAGAATCCTGGAAATGATTTTTACTTCCAATTCATATGAATAATGCGGCGTTTTCAGGGATAAAATAACATCAGAAATAGCTGCCGCCCCTTCACAAAGCAAAATTTTCCATGCGAGCTTTGAATGTTACAGTTCGCTGAGATGCAGTGAACTGTAACATTCAAATAGTTGGGCAATTTCACGATTGAAATTTCCCATAACATGTATTAGAATATAAATGATATCAATAAATACGAGGACGTGAAAAGAATGTCAGGATTAAGTAACACACAATATTTTAAAGTAAAAACAGAGCCGGAGATTCAGGTAAAAGAGGTACTCGAAACCGTTTACAACGCCATGGTAGAAAAAGGGTATAATCCAGTCAACCAGATCGTAGGCTATATCATGTCAGGCGATCCGACGTACATTACAAGCTTCAAGGGGGCCAGAAGCCTGATCATGAAAGTAGAGCGTGATGAACTGGTAGAGGAACTGTTAAAAGAGTACATCAAAAATGAATCCTGGAAGTGAGCGTAATTACTATGAGAATAATGGGATTAGATTACGGCTCAAAAACAGTAGGGGTGGCAGTCAGCGACCCTCTGGGTCTTACTGCGCAGGGAATCGAAATTGTCCGCAGAAAATCGGAGAATAAGCTGCGCCAGACGCTGGCCCGGATTGAAGAGATAGCAAAAGAGTACGGCGTGGAAAAAATCGTACTCGGCTTCCCGAAACATATGAACAACGACATCGGAGAGCGGGCCGAAAAATCTCTCGAGTTCAAAGAAATGCTGGAGAGACGGACAGGCCTGCCCGTTGTTATGTGGGACGAGCGGCTGACAACGGTCGAAGCAGACCGCACCATGATGGAAACCGGAATCCGCAGAGAAAACCGCAAGGAGTACGTAGATATGATTGCAGCTGTTTTTATCCTGCAGGGATATCTGGACTATCTTTCCCATCAGAAGGAATCACAGGAAAACTGAACAAAGGAATATTGTATGGAAAAAATAACATTTGTAACAGATGATGGCGGCAAAGAAGAATTTTACGTGGAGGAGCAGACCAGAATCAATGGAGTCAACTATATTCTGGTATCCGATTCAAAGGACGATGAGGCAAATGCCTATATTCTGAAGGATATCTCCACCGACACCGACGCAGAGGCAGAGTATGTTGTGGTAGAAGACGACACCGAATTCGATGCCGTTTCCGGCGTATTTGCTTCCATGTTGGATGACGAGGCAGACATCACCTATTGAACCAGCCGTTTTGAAGCCATACCGGGACGCAGACGAAGCGGGACCGGGACAGCGCTTTAAAGGGCAAATCCTGCAGGTGCGGGACATGCTCCATCAGCCTGAAGTGACGCTCAGGGGATGCGTGCGTGAAGCCGTACCGGTAACGGAATCGTTTGGAAAACATGCGCGGAGGTGCTATTTGAAAAAGAATAATGGAAGTAAATTAAAAATTATACCGCTTGGCGGTCTGGAACAGATCGGTATGAACATCACCGTTTTCGAGTATGAGGACAGTATCATCGTCGTAGACTGCGGACTTGCATTCCCGGAAGACGACATGCTCGGTATCGACCTGGTCATCCCGGATGTAACATATCTGAAAGAAAACATCGACAAAGTCAAAGGCTTCGTCATCACCCACGGCCACGAGGACCATATCGGAGCCCTGCCTTACATCTTAAAAGAAGTGAACGTGCCGGTCTACGCCACCAAACTGACGATTGGCCTGATCGAAAACAAATTAAAGGAGCACAACCTGCTCCGTACCACAAAACGGAAAATCATCAAACACGGACAGTCCATCAACCTGGGCGCATTCCGCATTGAGTTTATCAAAACAAACCACAGTATTGCAGATGCAGCAGCACTGGCAATCTACTCCCCGGCTGGCATCATCGTCCACACCGGAGACTTCAAAGTCGATTACACACCAGTCTTTGGTGATGTCATCGACCTGCAGAGATTCGCAGAGATCGGAAAGAAAGGCGTTCTGGCACTGATGTGCGACAGTACCAATGCAGAGCGGCCTGGCTTTACCATGTCCGAGCGGACCGTAGGAAAGACGATCGACGGCCTGTTTGCCGAGCATCAGAATTCCCGAATCATCATCGCAACCTTCGCATCGAACGTCGACCGTGTGCAGCAGATCATCAACTCTGCTTATAAATACGGCCGTAAAGTTGTCATCGAAGGCCGCAGTATGGTCAACATCATCTCCATCGCGCAGGAGCTGGGCTACATCAATATCCCGGAAAATACCCTGATCGATGTGGAGCAGATGAAAAACTACACCGGCGAGCAGCTTGTCCTGATCACCACCGGAAGCCAGGGCGAGTCCATGGCAGCACTGTCCCGTATGGCGGCACACCTGCACAAAAAGATCTCGATCCTGCCGGGCGACACCGTGATCTTCAGTTCCCACCCAATCCCGGGAAATGAAAAAGCCGTTTCGAACGTCATCAACGAACTGTCTGCACAGGGTGCCAACGTCGTATTCCAGGACGTTCACGTATCCGGACATGCCTGCCAGGAGGAAATCAAGCTGATCTACTCCCTGGTAAAACCGAAATACGCGATCCCGGTACATGGCGAATACCGCCACTTAAAAGCACACGCAGAAGTAGCACAGAGCCTCGGCATCCCGAAAGAGAACATCTTCCTCATGTATTCCGGTGATGTCATGGAACTCGATGAGGACGGCGCAGCAGTAACTGGCAAAGTCCACACCGGAGCCATCATGGTCGACGGACTCGGCGTTGGTGATGTAGGAAATATCGTCCTGCGTGACCGCCAGCATCTGTCCGAGGACGGAATCATGGTCGTTGTACTGACTCTCGAAAAGAGAACAAACCAGCTTCTGGCCGGCCCGGACATCGTATCCCGCGGTTTCGTCTATGTACGCGAATCCGAGGATTTGATGGGCGAGGCAAGAGAAGTTGTAGAAGAGGCACTGGATGGCTGCCTTTCCAAAAATATCTCCGACTGGGGCAAGATCAAATCCACGATCAAAGATGCCCTCGGCGATTATGTATGGAAGAAAACAAAGAGAAGACCGATGATCCTTCCGATCATCATGGAGGCATAAATACCATGGACAAAGTAACAGAATGTCTGGATGCGCTCATCGAAGAAATGAGGGAGAGCAGGGCATATCAGAATTACTTGTGGATGGAAGAGGAACTTGAAAAAGACCCGGACTTAAAAAGCCGGGTCGACGACTATCGAATCCGCAACTACCGACTGCAGCAGTCCGAAAACGTAGACCTTTACGATGCGGTAGATTCCCTAGAGCGGGATTCCTACGCACTCCGCAAAAGCGAGAAGGCAAACGCTTATCTTGAGGCGGAGCTTGAGGTCTGTAAGATGGTACAGAAGGTGCAGGACTGTATTTCAGAAGAAATCCGCATCGGCGTACCGGAAATCTAAAACCGAAAATCAAAAGGAGAGCGCCCATGTCCGAAAAGAAAAGGGATGCCGGATACCGCGCAGCGCTGACAGGTGCGAAAGGAACCGTGCGCCTGCTCATTTACGTCTGCGTAATTCTTGTGATCATTCTGGCAGCGAAAACTTCATATCAGTTTGGACATGACGTGTTTGCTGAGGAGCCAGTCGCATCCAGAGGAAAAGGAAAGGAAGTCACCGTACAGGTGCGTTCCGGCATGGAGGCAAAAGAACTCGGTGAACTCCTGAAAGACAACGGACTGATCGACGAAAGCATTCTAGTTTTCGAAGTCCAGTACCGCCTGTCCGGCTATTACGGCGGCATCAAGGACGGCTCCTACGTGCTGAATACCGCACAGACCGTCGATGAAATGCTGGAAATTCTGGCGGGCGTCAACACCGAAGGACAGCCGTCCGCGGAATAACGCACGTTTACAAAACAAGAGGGATCTTACATGATAATAGACGAACGAATGGTAACCTACATCAATTCCCTGGACACCGGCCACACCCCGTTTCTGGAAAATCTGGAGCGGACGGCCAAACAGGACCGGGTGCCGATCATTCGCCGTGAAATGCAGAGCTTTTTAAAAGTATTCTTAAAGATGAAACAGCCAAAGAGAATCCTGGAGGTAGGAACTGCCGTAGGATTCTCTGCTGTTTTCATGGCACAGTACGGCGAACCGGACGCAGAGATTACCACAATAGAAAATTACGAAAAACGCATCCCGATCGCGCGGGAGAACTTCAAAAAATCCGGCTTCGCCGACCGCATCACGCTGATCCCGGGAGACGCTGCAGAAGTCTTAAAAACCCTGGACGGGCCGTATGATTTTATCTTTATGGACGCCGCTAAGGGACAGTACATCCACTTCCTGCCGGAAGTCCTGCGTGTCCTTGATAAGAACGGCGTACTGATCACCGACAACGTGCTGCAGGACGGCGACGTCATCGAATCCCGCTTCGCCGTGGAACGCCGGAACCGCACGATCCACAAACGGATGCGGGAATACTTATTTGAACTGACACACAATGAAGGGCTGCTGACATCGGTCGTGCCGCTGGGAGATGGAATCGCGATTACGATGAAAAGCCATGAGAAGAGAGAGGAAACAACATGAGAAAACCGGAATTACTGGTTCCAGCCAGCAGTCTGGAAGTATTAAAAGTAGCAGTGATCTTCGGCGCAGATGCCGTATATATCGGCGGAGAAGTCTTCGGACTTCGGGCGAAGGCGAAGAACTTTTCGATGGAAGATATGAAAGAAGGTGTGGAGTTTGCGCATGAGCATGGCGTAAAGGTCTATGTCACCGCGAATATTCTGGCACATAACCAGGATCTTGAGGGCGTGCGGGCTTACTTTGCCGAATTGAAAGAGATCGGGCCGGATGCACTGATTATTTCCGATCCGGGAGTCTATCGCATCGCCATGGAAGTGTGCCCGGAGATTGAACGGCATATCAGTACACAGGCGAATAATACGAACTATGGAACGTATCAGTTCTGGTATGAACAGGGGGCGAAGCGCGTCGTGACAGCGCGGGAGCTGTCGCTGGTGGAGATCAAAGAGATTCGGGAGCATATTCCGGAGGAGATGGAGATCGAGACGTTTATTCATGGGGCGATGTGTATTTCGTACTCGGGAAGATGTCTGCTGTCCAATTATTTCACGGGAAGAGATGCGAACCAGGGGGCTTGTACCCATCCGTGCCGATGGAAGTATGCGGTCGTGGAAGAGTCCAGACCGGGGGAGTATCTGCCGGTGTATGAGAATGAGAGAGGAACTTATATCTTTAACTCGAAAGATCTTTGTATGATTGAGCATATCCCGGATTTGCTGGATGCGGGGATTGACAGTTATAAGATTGAAGGAAGAATGAAGACGGCGCTGTATGTGGCGACGGTGGCCAGGACGTATCGGAAGGCGATTGATGATTATCTGGAGAGCCCTAAGAAGTATGAGGAGAAGATGGAGTGGTATCGGGATCAGATCTCGAACTGTACGTACAGGCAGTTTACTACGGGATTTTTCTATGGAAAGCCGGATCATGAGAGCCAGATTTATGACAGTAATACGTATGTGAAGGAGTATACGTATCTGGGGATTGTTGGGGAGAAAAATGAAAAAAGCAGATATGCGATTGAGCAGAGGAATAAGTTTTCAGTTGGGGAAGAGATTGAAGTGATGAAACCGGATGGGGAGAATGTCTGCGTTACGGTGAAGGGGATCTGGGATGATGAAGGGAACCAGATGGAGAGTGCGCCGCATCCGAAGCAGAAATTGTGGATTGATCTTGGCGTGGAATTGGATAGGTTTGATATTTTGAGAAGGAAAGAAATGGAATAGGATAGGAAAATAAAAGGGGATTAGGAACGTGTCATTTTCGAAAGGCTGCTAATCCTTTTTTTGCGCGAATAGAGATTATGTAAAATAATGGTAATGATAAAAGAAACAAATAGGAAAAAGTTGGACATTCTGTGAAGAAAGTTGCTTCATAATGTTTACAAACTGGAGCAAATAAGCTAGTATATACATGATATTGTTGGACTAAGGCTAAATGCTGTTTTAATAGGCCATAAGTCACAAAAATATGTTAAGTATCATTACAAACGGAATGTATATAACTGGCAATGTCTACTCAACAAAATCAGTTGAGGTCTGATGGTCAATGGTGGAGTTGAATATACATACAGATATAAGCATTTTTGCATAAATATGCGCCGGAGAAATGCGGAAGAAGATGCAACTGATTTTGTTGAGTGAACCTGTCTGGATAAAGATATGTAGGAAAATAGACGAAATATCGAGAAAAGTATTGATTGCTGGGGTAATTGGATACGACAGCATAAGAAAACACTTAGCCGTGTGAGCGGCAAGAGGAAAAAGAAATACTATCTGTGCAGAGCAGATGTGTACATAGATTAGGAAGTTAACAAAAATGGAGGAATACATATGAGCACAGTTACTTTAGATAATAAAACGATTTTAGTCACAGGTGCAGCCGGTTTCATAGGCTCCAACCTTGTGAAACGAATTTATCAGGAGGCTCCTTCTGCTACGGTCATCGGCATCGACAACATGAATGCTTACTACGACGTGGCACTCAAAGAGTTCCGCCTGAATGAGCTGGCCAAGTATCCCACATTTACCTTTGTCAAAGGCAACATCGCCGACAAGGAGCTGATCACGGAGCTGTTCGAGAAGTACAAGCCGTCTGTGGTCGTTAACCTTGCAGCACAGGCTGGTGTGCGTTACTCCATCACCAACCCAGATGCTTATGTGGAATCTAACTTGGTCGGCTTTTTCAATATCCTTGAAGCATGCCGCCATTGCGAGAGTCTGGAGCACTTGGTGTATGCTTCTTCTTCCTCCGTCTACGGTTCCAACAAGAAGGTTCCGTACAGCACGGATGACAAGGTTGACAATCCAGTTTCCCTTTATGCTGCCACTAAGAAATCTAATGAGCTGATGGCACACGCCTACTCCAAACTCTACAACATTCCTTCCACCGGTCTGCGCTTCTTTACCGTATATGGTCCGGCAGGTCGTCCTGACATGGCTTACTTCGGATTCACCAACAAGCTGGTGAAAGGCGAAACTATCAAAATTTTCAACTACGGCAACTGTAAGCGTGACTTTACTTATGTGGATGACATCGTAGAGGGTGTTGTCCGTGTGATGAAGAAGGCACCGGATAAGAAGAACGGCGAAGATGGTCTGCCGATTCCGCCGTATGCAGTTTACAACATTGGCAATCAGAACCCTGAGAATCTGCTGGACTTTGTACAGATTCTGAGCGAGGAGCTGGTTCGTGCAAAGGTTCTGCCGGAAGATTATGACTTTGAGGCACACAAGGAACTGGTTCCGATGCAGCCTGGTGATGTGCCTGTGACCTATGCAGATACCAGCGCACTGGAGCGTGACTTCGGATATAAGCCGAGCACAAGTCTGCGGACTGGATTAAGAAATTTCGCTGAGTGGTACGCTGAGTTTTATAAATAAAAGAATTAGAGGGATAGAGAAATGAGAGAGTTTAAAGATTTAAAGATTGCTGTGGCTGGTACTGGTTATGTTGGTCTTTCTATTGCTACGTTGCTGTCTCAGCATCACAAGGTGACGGCAGTAGATATCATTCCTGAGAAAGTAGAATTGATCAATAACAAAAAGTCTCCGATTCAGGATGAGTACATTGAAAAGTATCTGGCAGAAAAGGAACTGGATCTGACCGCAACGTTGGATGCGAAGGAAGCATACAGTGATGCTGATTTCGTGGTGATTGCAGCTCCTACAAATTACGATAGCAAGAAGAACTTTTTTGACACCAGTGCGGTGGAAGCTGTAATTAAGCTGGTCATTGAGTACAATCCGGAAGCCATTATGGTTATCAAGAGTACCATCCCGGTTGGCTACACTGCAAGTGTTCGTGAGAAATTCCATTGCGACAATATTATTTTCAGCCCGGAGTTCCTGCGCGAGAGCAAGGCTCTGTATGATAACCTTTATCCTTCCCGTATCATCGTCGGAACCGACGTGGATAACGCTCGACTGGTAAAGGCTGCACACACTTTTGCAGAACTTCTGCAGGAAGGTGCTATTAAGGAAAATATCGATACCTTGTTCATGGGCTTCACCGAGGCTGAGGCTGTTAAGCTATTCGCTAACACCTACTTGGCTCTGCGTGTCAGCTACTTCAACGAACTGGATACTTATGCCGAGATGAAGGGATTGAACACACAGCAGATTATCAATGGCGTTTGTCTCGATCCTCGTATCGGCACCCATTACAACAATCCTTCCTTCGGCTATGGCGGCTATTGCCTGCCAAAGGACACTAAGCAGCTGTTGGCAAACTACGCTGATGTGCCGGAGAATCTGATTGAGGCTATCGTTGAAAGTAATAGAACAAGAAAAGACTTCATCGCTGACCGCGTACTGGAGATTGCAGGTGCTTATGAAGCGAATGACAGCTGGGATGAGAGCAAGGAAAAAGAAGTTGTGGTCGGTGTGTACCGACTAACCATGAAAAGCAACAGTGACAACTTCCGTCAGAGTTCCATTCAGGGTGTCATGAAGCGCATCAAGGCAAAAGGCGCAACTGTCATCATTTATGAGCCGACTCTGAAAGATGGTGAGAAGTTCTTCGGTAGCGTTGTGGTTAATGATTTGGATGAGTTTAAGAAGCAGAGTCAGGCCATCATCGCAAACCGCTATGACAAGTGTCTGGATGATGTGAAAGAGAAAGTATATACGAGAGATATTTTCCAGAGGGATTAAAGAGGAAAGACTTATGGGACAGATTAAAGTTGAGAAAAATGTAGGAGGCATCGAAGGTCTTTGTGTTATTGAGCCTGCTGTTCATGGTGATGCCCGTGGCTATTTCATGGAAACCTATAACGAAAAAGATATGAAGGAAGTTGGCATTGATATCCACTTCGTACAGGATAACCAGTCTATGTCTACAAAGGGTGTGCTGCGCGGTTTGCACTTCCAGAAGCAGTATCCGCAGTGCAAGCTGGTACGTGCCGTGCGTGGCACTGTGTTTGATGTTGCGGTTGATCTCAGAAGCAACTCTGAAACCTATGGCAAGTGGTATGGTGTCATCCTGTCGGCCGAGAATAAGAAGCAGTTCCTTATCCCGGAAGGATTTGCTCATGGTTTCCTGGTTCTGAGTGACGAGGCAGAGTTCTGCTACAAGGTCAATGACTTCTGGCATCCGAATGACGAAGGCGGCATGGCCTGGAACGACCCGGAGATCGGCATTGAATGGACACAGTTAAAGGGAGAGTATAAGGGTAGTGCCAGCGCAGAAGGCTACACGCTGGAAGATGGCACGGCACTGAATTTGAGCGATAAGGATCAGAAGTGGTTGGGACTGAAGGATACTTTTAAATTTTAAGAACACAGGGGTAGGAAGAATGCAGCGAGAAAACGAAGTACAACATGTATTTCTGGTAGGAGCTAAGAGCTTAGGTGCTTATGGCGGATACGAGACTTTTGTCTATAAGCTCACAGAGTACCACCAGAATAAGACAAATATTAAATATCATGTAGCGTGTAAGGCTAACGGTGACGGCTGCATGGACGAAACAAAAGTGGATGGTGTGACCATAATCAATGATCACGAGTTTGAATTCCATAATGCACATTGTTTCAAAATAGATATTCCTCAGATTGGACCTGCACAGGCAATTTATTATGATGTTGCGGCACTGAAGGCCTGCTGTAAGTACATAAAAGAACATCGGATTAAGCATCCAATCGTTTATATCATGGCTTGCCGTATCGGACCCTTTGCTGGTCATTTCTATAAAGAAATCCACAAGCTGGGTGGTACTGTGTACCTGAATCCGGACGGACACGAATGGATGAGAGCAAAGTGGTCTGCACCGATTCGGAAATACTGGAAGATTTCTGAGCAGATGATGGTCAAATACTGTGATCTTGCTATCTGTGACTCATTGAATATCGAGAAGTATATTCACGAGTGCTATGACTGCAAAGGTATCAAGGACAGAAATCCGAAGACGACATTTATCGCTTATGGTGCAGATCTGACACTCAGCAAGTTATCTGATGACGATGAGAAGCTGGTGAACTGGTATAAAGAAAAAGGACTGAAGAAAAAGGATTACTACCTTGTCGTCGGTCGTTTTGTACCGGAGAACTCTTTTGAAGTAATGATTCGAGAGTTCATGAAGAGCAAGAGCAAAAAGGACTTTGCCATTATTACAAATGTGAATGAGAAGTTTTTGAATGAGCTTGAGGAAAAACTTCATTTCAAGAGCGATAAGAGAATTAAATTTGTGGGCACTGTCTATGACCAGGAACTGTTGAAGAAGATTCGTGAAAATGCCTATGCATATTTTCATGGACATATGGTCGGTGGTACGAATCCATCGCTGATTGAAGCTCTTGGCAGTACAGATCTGAATCTGCTGGTTGATGTTGCTTTTAATAAAGAAGTAGCAGAAGATTGTGCATTGTACTGGAGCCGCAAGCCGGGGAGCCTTGCAAAACTGATCGATAAAGCAGATCAGATGAGTACAGATGAAATTGCAGAGATGGGCCAGAGAGCTAAGAAACGAGTGGCAGAAGAGTACACATGGGATAAGATCTGCGGACAGTATGAAAGTGTGTTTGTAAAATAAGTTGGGAGAAAAATATGAGGATTATTATAGCAAACTACCGCTATTTTATAGCTGGTGGACCAGAGAAATATATGTTTAAATTTATGGATGCGGCAGAAAAAATGGGAATTGAAGTGATTCCATTCTCTGTTAAAAATCCCCAAAATGAAAAAACTCCATACGCCAAATATTTTGCAAAGCCGCGTTCAAATCAGATAATGTATGCGGATACGAAAAAATCTATTAGTAATTTGATTGGAATGGTAAGAGCTACAGTATGGAACTATGATGCGGAAAAACGGCTTAGACATATGATCCGTGATACTAAGCCTGATGCGGTTTACATATTACACGAAGTAAATCATCTTTCACCTTCTATTATTCGAGCGGCAAGAAAGGAAAGAGTTCGCGTTGTACATAGAATTTCAGATTTTTTTATGTTTTGTCCAAAATATGATTTCTTATGTGAAAATGAAATATGCGAAGCCTGCTTACACGGAGATTATCGAAAGGCAATTGAGCATAGGTGTGTAAAGGGCTCAAAAGCAGGTACACTCTTGAGAGTAATGGCAATGAAATTGTATGCAGCTACTAAAGTATTTGATGATGTTGATCAATATATTTGCACATGTGAATTCAGTAAAAACAAGCTGATTGAAGGTGGAATTTCAAAGGATAAAATTACCTGTGTTCCGACATTTATTGACGCAACGTCAATTACGCCGTGCTATGAAAATGATAAATACTTTCTGTTTCTAGGCCGAATGGCACATCAAAAGGGAACTATCTATGCAATTGAAGCCATGAAATATTTGAGAGACACAGATTATGTTTTGAGAATAACAGGTCAAATATCTGATTCTGAGGAAGATCAAAAAATTTGGAATTATATCAAAGAGAATAACCTAGAAGATAAAATAGTTTTTACTGGATTTAAACATGGAAAAGAATTACAGGAGTTGATATCTCATTCGACGTGTATTGTGTGTCCTGCAATATGGTATGAAAACATGCCGAACACAGTTATTGAAGCATATGCTTATGGAAAACCTGTGGTAGCTTCTAGGATTGGCAGTCTGACGGAGATAGTTGAAGACAACAAAACAGGCTTGTTGTTTGAAATGAAAAACAGTAAGGATTTCTCAGATAAATTGAGAAAATTTATAGCTGAACCTACACTAAGTATGACACTAGGAATAAACGCAAGACATAAAGTTGAGGAAGATTATGCTGTAGAGAAACATATGAATAGTGTTATAAGAATATTAGAAGGAAAGTAATATTGAGGTGAAATATATGGATTTTAAAGAGGCACTCAAGGATCCTAAGAAAATTATTTTTTCACTAGGAATGAAGGGTAAACTTGGCTTTATAAGCGATGAAAAATATCTAAAATTGATGTATTGGGCAAATATAGGGAAAAGACTTAATTTAGAGAATCCGGTAACATTTAATGAAAAACTTCAATGGCTAAAACTTCACAATCAGAACCCGGAATACAGTAAAATGGTGGATAAGTATGAGGCAAAAAAATGGGTGGCTGAAAGAATTGGAGACGAATATATTATTCCTACACTGGGAGTATGGGATTCTTTTGACGAGATTGATTTCAATCAATTACCGAATCAGTTTGTACTAAAATGTACTCATGACAGCGGGGGACTTGTTATTTGTAAGGACAAGAATCATTTCGATAAGGTAAAAGCAAAGAAAAAGATAGAAGCTTCGTTAAAACGAAACTATTTTTTAGTTGGACGAGAGTACCCCTATAAAGCAGTCAAACCGAGAATAATTGCAGAACAGTATATGGAAGATACTGCGACAAAAGAGTTGCGAGACTATAAGATTTTTACGTTTGATAGCATAGCAAAAGCTCTGTTTATTTCTTCGGATCGTCAATCTGGTCAGACGACTGCCGATTATTTTGATATTAATTTTAAATCACTTGATTTTACATGGGGATATCCGCATTCAAAAGTCTTGCCATCCAAACCGAAGAGCTTTGATCAAATGGTGAAAGCAGCAGAATGCCTGGCTAAAGACACGGAGGAGTTGCGTGTGGACTTTTATGAAGTAAATGGTAAAGCATATTTTGGAGAAATGACATTCTTTGATGGAAGTGGTTTTGATGAATTCCATCCGGAAGAGTGGGATAAGAAGTTTGGTGACATGATTAAGCTCCCTGAACAAGTGGGGGGTTACGCAGTAATTCATAATGGTTGGGTTCTATGGTGCCATAAAACCAGTACAAGTGATTGTTTGACAGATTATAAATTTTTCTGTTTTGATGGAATCCCTAAGATAGTTTACGTTGGTAAAGATAAGGCAGATGATCCAAGAACAGATTTCTTCGACATGGACTATAAGCATTTGCCGATCAGAATGAGAGATCCAAATGCAGAAGAAATGCCGAAAAAGCCTGAACTCTTTGAACAAATGAAGAGCATTGCCGCGGAATTATCAAGGGGAGTGCCACATCTGCGAGTGGACTTTTATCTGATTAATGGACACATATATGTTGGAGAACTAACATTTTATCATTGTAGTGGTTTCGCTGAGGTCAAACCGGAAGAATGGAATCTCATTATGGGAAACTGGATAAAAATATAAAATAAAGAGGATAAAGGTAAATCTATCATGAAGGATATTAGCGTTATTATACCGGTTTATAATACGCCATTGGATAAGCTTGAAAAATGTATAGAATCAGTTCTGAAACTTAAGAATAAATGCGATATAGAAGTTCTTATTATTGATGACGGTTCAAAGGACTATATAAAAAAGTTCTTTAAAGAAAAATTCATTGGTGAGGTAGTATACCAATATAAGAAAAATGGTGGAGTGAGTTCTGCCAGAAATATGGGATTGAATATTGCAACAGGAAAGTTTGTCTGTTTTGTTGATGCAGATGATATCATCGTAGAAGATGCTTTTGCAGATTTAGAAAAAACTGAAGATTATCAAATGATTCTCTTTGATATGGCAGTTCTCGAAAATAATAAGAAAGATATTTGGAAGGTATTAAAGTGCAATCGGGGAATCGTTGGTAAAAAGGAAATTCTTATAGAACTTCTTACTAGTAATCGTATGAATAGTCCATGTGCAAAACTCTTTTCTAATGAATGCATACAAAAAAATAAAATAAGATTTGATGAAAAGATGGTTACTGGTGAAGATATGAACTTTGTCATGGACTTTCTAGTAAGTACATCAAAATACTATTACACAGGGGAAAACGCATATTGTTACCAAAGGGAAGAGTCTTCAAGAATAGCAAGAATTAAGCGATATCCGGATGTATATTATGATAATATGTGCTGTTTAAATAACAGACAGGCTTCAATTATAGAGAAGTATAAAATGGAAGAATACAGAGAAAATTTCGTAGAAGATCAGATTAATGGAGCGTACAATTATTTATCTGATTTAATGATGTTACATCTTTTTACAGATACTAGAAAAAAAAGGGTAAGTAAAGACATTAAAGAGCTTGATTGTGATACTGCGACGATGTCAAAAAAGACATTGATTAAGTATGAGATTATTCGTAAAAGACAATGGCTTGTAATGTATTGCTTGGCATTTATTAGAATGCTTTATCTAAAAGTAAAATGAAATTGATATAGAGGGAGGAATACATTTGTGATATATATAGTATTTTTCTTGATATCGTGTTTTCTAATATGGCTGTCAGAAAAAAGTTCAAGCCGATATATTGGGAAACTTTTAGCGTTTATTGCAATTCTGCTACCATGTATATTGGCTGGTATGCGGGCAGATACAATTGGAACAGATCTTAGAGTCTATGTAGAGCCGATGTATAATGCAGCGAAGCAGTCCACTAGTTTTTCTTCCTATATGGATCAGAGATGGTATGTAATATGGCGGTATATGTATGTCAATAAATTTGAAATTGGATTCACGACATTAGTATATTTGATAGAAAAATTAGGAGGCTCTCTAGGAACAGTTTTGTTTTTTATTCAGGCTCTAATACTTGCTCCTATATACTTAGGACTGAAGAGAATGAAAAAGTCATATCCTGTCTACTTAGGAATGCTTGTTTTTTACTTGCTTTTCTATAACACATCATTGAATATGATGAGACAATGGATAGCAATGTCTATTCTTTTCTATGGGCTATCGTATTTAATTACTAATGAAAAGAAAAAATATTTTATAACGATAGTAGTTGCATGCTTATTTCATACAAGTGCATTAATGGGAGTGGTAATCTATTTTCTCTATATGTATTCTCAAAAACAAAGAGAATATATAAAAATTGCTAATTTTAAGTTATCTGGCTCTCTTGCTCCAGTTAAAGTCTTTATATACGGATGTATCGTGCTGCTTTCACTAAATGTAATTGCGGTTTTGTTAAGAACCTTTGGCTTGGCAAAATATGCGGGTTATATCCAAGGAAATGGGTCGATTTATCTTATGCCAAATCAAATTATACTTCGCTTGCCAATAATTATACTACTCATAATTAGGTGGAGAAGGATACTGACAGAGGATGAACTTACTCCGTTTTATGGATCAATGCTTGTGTTGGATTTGTTGGCTTCACAATTGATTAGTATTAACGTGTATGCATTTAGAATTGCATCCTTTTTTTCTGAATACAACATGCTCTCATATTCGGCATTGGTTTATGCTGGAAATAGAAAATATCGAACAAATCGATATGTGACTTTATTATATGTGCTAGCATATATGGTGTATTACTGGATATCTTATTATGTCATAACAGGAACTCATGCAACTTTCCCATATATGTTTGCCTAAAAGTGATGTGGAAAGGAAGTAATATATGGTTGGATTATTAACATTAGATTCGAGAATATATAATTATGGCGGATTTTTGCAGGAAATGGCATTACAGGATGCCATTAATAGCCTTGGTTATGAGTGTGAGATTATTGATTATGAAGTTAGTCAAGAGTTTAATACGTTTAGCTTGAAAAGAGGAATCAAGAATTTTTCTTTTGATAAGATAAAGAAAAAGCTGACAAAAGAAAAAACGATTCTGCTGTCCAATCCAGTTTCTGATTTGATTACAAAGCGCAAAAGAGCGTTTGATAAATATAGAGCCCATAATCTTGTACTATCAAAAAAAATGAGTTATAGCGATTTGCATAGTATTGATCTAAACTATGAACAACTTGTTTGTGGAAGTGATCAAATTTGGAATCCGGATTATAATATTCCAGCTTTTTTCTTGAATTTTGGAAGAAAAGATTGCAGAAAAATTATCTATGCAGCAAGTATTGGAAAAGGTCAACTTTCTTGTCTTGAAAAGAAAACATATTCGAAACTATTAGAGTTTCCAGACTATATTTCGGTACGAGAAGATTCAGCTCAGAAGCTTATTTCAAGCATAACAGAGAAAAATGTGGAATTGGTTTTGGATCCAACATTGCTACATCAACAAGAATATTGGATGAAAAAGGCTGATGATTCATCTTTGAATCATAGAAACTACATTTTTTGCTATTTTTTAAATCTGACTGACGAAAAAGTGAAATCCGCTAATGACTTTGCAAAAAAAAATAACTGTGAAGTTATAGCAATACCTTATCTTCATAATGAGGTGGAAAAGTATACAGAAAAATTGGAGGGAAAACTTCTTTCAGAAGTGAATCCTGCTGACTTTCTTAATTTGATTCGTAATGCGGAAGCTGTTATAACAGACTCTTTTCACGCAACAGTCTTTTCAATTATTTTCCAAAAAGATTTTTGGTGTTTTGGACGCAATGCAGGAACTTATAACATGAATACACGCCTTCATACTTTGCTCGGCTATGTTGAAATGCAGGATAGGTTGATTGAGCCAGACGATTTGAAAAATAAAATGCATTGTACACATGTGGATATTGATTTGCATAATTTAAAAATTGAGCAGAAGGAATCTATTGCATTTTTGAGTAATGCTCTTGAAATATCGTAAGTATATATGTGCTGGAGGTGGTAAAAAAAGTGTATATAAATCAAAGAAAAGCAGGGGTTATTCTTTCCTATGCAGGACAGTTTGCCAAAATCCTTATCAGCATAATCTATACTCCAATTATGCTTCGACTGCTGGGGCAGAGCGAATACGGACTTTATCAGTTGGTCTATTCTGTCGTTTCCTATTTGAGTTTATTGAGTTTGGGCTTTAGTAGCTCCTATATGAGATTCTATTCTCGCTATAAAGCACAGAAAGATGAAGATGGCGTGGCACGGCTAAATGGAATGTTCCTATTGATATTTGCGTCACTTTCGGTTGTATGTATTTTATGTGGTTGTGTGATGTTGGGGAATATCAGGGCAATTTTTGGTAGCGGTTTGACAGATTCTGAATATGCTACTGCAAAAGTTTTAATGGCTCTGCTTGTTGTTAATCTTGCATTAACATTTCCAAATAGCGTATTTACATGTGCAATTACAGCGCATGAGAGATTCTTATTTCAGAAATTTCTGATTTTGATTCAGAATATATGTAATCCATTACTGGCAATACCACTACTTATTATGGGATACGGATCCATAGGAATGGTTTCGGTAACAACATTTTTGACACTGCTCGTATTGGTTATGAACATATACTATTCTTTCCATAATCTTCATATTAGATTCTGCTTTAGAGGATTTCAAGCTAGCTTACTCAAAGAAATGTGGGTGTTCACATTTTTTATCTTTATAAACCAAATTATTGATCAGATAAATTGGAGTGTAGATAAATTCCTATTAGGTAGATTCGCTGGTACAACAGCAGTAGCAGTTTATGGAGTCGGTGGACAGATTAATTCCATGTACATTGAGTTCTCATCATCTGTTTCAAATGTTTTTGTCCCAAAGGTAAATCGTATTGTTGCAGAATCTGGTGATGATAGAGAACTGACAAAACTCTTTACAAAGGTTGGACGTATTCAATTCATAATACTTGGTCTGATATTGTCGGGTTTTACCTTCTTTGGTATTCCTTTTATAAAAATTTGGGCTGGTCCAGAATATGGAGCTTCATATGCTGTGGTATTGCTGTTAATTATTCCGGTTACAGTTCCATTAATACAAAATTTGGGAATCGAAATTCAACGTGCAAAAAACATGCATAAAGCAAGAGCAGTTGTCTATTTGGCAATCGCAATTGCCAATGTATTTATTAGCATTCCGCTTATTAAAATTATGGGACCGGCTGGTGCAGCGCTTGGAACCGCAATTTCTCTGATTGCTGGAAATGTTATTTTTATGAACTGGTATTATCATGCTCGTATTGGAATGAATATGTTTTATTTCTGGAAAGAAATTGCGAAATTCGTTCCGGCATTAATCGGACCATGCGTGGTTGGCATTATCATTATGAACTTTGCAAATATTATGGGACTTGTTAAATTGGGAGTATTTGCAATTGTCTATACAGTTGTGTACGGACTCTCAATGTATTTCTTAGGAATGAATGAAGAAGAAAAGCAGCTTGTTATGGGTCCAATTAGAAAAATTTTAAGGAAATAAAGAGATGAAAGAAAAGAAAGAATATTGGCAAAGCATCCGGGGAATCTGTATATTGGCGGTTATATTGATTCATTCCTTAGGTGGATTTAATTATTCTACTGGATATGGTACAGAGTTCGTTGTTCTTCGCCAGATCATCAATTTTGCAGTTGCTACATTTGTTTTTATGGCCGGTTATTTTGTGAATGTCGATGCCTTGTCTGATAAAGAATTCAGTTATAAACACTGGATAATTTATCGGGGAGGGCGACTGTGTATCCCATTTATGATTTGGTCGCTACTGTATAGTGGACTTGAGCTACTAAAAATCGTACACAGTGGCAATGAGATTCATTGGTTTGGATTTGTTTACCGATTTATTGTTGGAAAGTCAGCAACTCCATTTTACTATATTGTTGTTTTGGTGCAACTTACGGTGATTACACCTTGGCTAGTCAAAACTGTAAAACAAAATGGAGTTATCAGTAGAATTCTATGGTTAGTAACGCCGCTTTACTTAATGTATTTGTACGCTTGGAATTATATAGTTGGTATCTCACCGCGTCTATATGAAACATTATTCCCAGCATGGTTTGGCTTTTATTATTTAGGAATTCATGTGCGCTGTGGATGGAAATTGAAAGGCAATGGATATGCGGTTGTGGCTACACTCTTATTAAGCTGCGTTGAAGCGATTTGCTTACGAGCAGCAGGACTTGATATTGGATTCTATATAAGTCAGATAACAGTTGGTTCATTCCTTTATTCTATTGCTATGATTGGCTGGCTTTTAAAGAAAAATGAAAATAATCGTAGTGGCTGTCGCTTGCTATCAAAGATAGGAGATTGCTCATATGGAATTTTCTATATTCACATGGCAGTGCTGATGATTGTTGGTAGAATTATAGAATGTGAAAACTGGTATGCTTATTGGGCATTGCGATTTGTACTGACATCATTCATTAGTTACATCGTAGTTCATCTTGCTCAGATGACATTGAAGAACCATAAAAAATTGTTGCGATATATTGGATTTGTATAAAAGGTACTGGAAGAGGAGGATATACTAGTGAAGCCAGAAAAAGTATATGCTTGTTATAGTAAAGATAAAGATGTGAGATTGAGCAGTTCTTCTGGAGCGGTATTTTCTTCTCTGGCAGAGTATGTGCTTAATAAGAATGGCATTATTTATGGTGTCGCGATGTCTGAAGACTGCTATTCGGCAGAATTTATTGCAGTTACAGATCGAAGTGAACTAATAAAACTCCGTGGATCAAAATACCTGCAAGCAAAAGTTGGGGATACATTTAAGAAAGTTAAGGTAGAATTGCAATCAGGAAAACTTGTGTTATTTACAGGAACAGGTTGCCAAGTAAACGGGTTAAAGAAGTTTTTGGGAAAAGATTATGAAAACTTAATCTGCATGGATGTGATTTGTCACGGAGCACCATCACCTGCATTGTGGAGAGAATACGCACAATATCAAGAAAAAAAGTCTGGTGGAAAGCTGAAAGGAATTAACTTTCGCTGCAAGGATGAAAGTTGGACTGATTTTGGCATGAAGGAAGTTTTGGAAAATATTCCAGAAGATTCCGTAAAAAAGTTTTATATATCTAAAGATAAAGACTCATATATGCAAATGTTTCTGAGAGATTACTGCCTACGTCCTTCTTGCTATGAGTGTGTGGCTAAAAAAGAGAAAATGTCTGATTTAACAGTCGCGGATTTCTGGGGAATTAAAGAAGCTGCCCCGGAAATGAATGATGGGTTAGGAACCTCTCTCATATTGATTCGAACCCAAAAAGGAAAAGAAATATTTAACTACATCAGTTGCAAAATGAAATTAAAAGAGGTGACATACGAAGCTGGTGTAAAAGGAAATCCTGCTGAATACAAGTCATGTGCAAGGCCGTCACAAAGAGATACTTTTTTTTATGATATGCACACAATGAGTTTCGAAGAGCTGGAAGGAAAGTATGCTGCTCCGATAAAATATTCCTTAAAAACAAGAGCAAAAAGGAAAGTAAAGAAAATAATTAAAAAAATGCTTCGAGTAATCGGGGGGCAGAGAGTAATACAGAATATGGATTACTCCTTGTGTTTCGTGTTTGATTGTAAGGAGAATAAAAAATGTCAAAATACTTTGGAACGGACGGCTTCCGTGGAGAAGCCGGAATTACATTAACAGCGGATCACGCCTATAAGGTTGGTCGCTTCTTAGGCTGGTATTATAATGCTCTCCGTGAGCGCAACGGTGACACCGATCCTGCTCGTATTGTTATTGGTAAGGATACCCGCCGCAGCTCGTACATGTTCGAGTACAGCCTTGTGGCTGGTCTGACCGCTTCTGGTGCAGATGCCTATTTGCTCCATGTTACCACTACTCCATCTGTGGCGTACATCGCTCGCGTGGATGACTTTGATTGCGGCATTATGATCTCCGCCAGTCACAATCCGTACTACGACAATGGCATCAAGCTAATCGACTGCTACGGCGAGAAAATGCCTGAGGAAACTCTGCTGCTGGTGGAGGACTATATTGACGGCAAACTCCATGTCTTTGATAAGGACTGGCCAGAGCTGCCCTTTGCTCATCGTGAGCACATCGGCTGCACTGTGGACTATGTGGCAGGTCGCAACCGCTACATGGGCTACCTGATCTCGCTAGGCATCTACTCCTTTAAGGGTGTCAAGGTCGGTTTGGATTGCGCCAATGGTAGCTCCTGGAGTATCGCAAAGTCCGTGTTCGATGCGCTTGGCGCAGATACCTATGTCATCAATAATAATCCGAATGGTCTGAATATCAATAACAATGCAGGTTCAACCCATATCGAGGGCCTTCAGAAGTTTGTTGTGGAGAAGGGCTTGGATGTTGGTTTTGCTTACGATGGTGATGCCGACCGCTGCCTGTGCGTGGACGAAAAGGGCAATGTTATCACTGGCGACCATATCCTTTACATTTACGGTTGCTACATGAAGGAACGTGGTAAGCTGTTAAATAATACTGTTGTCACCACAGTTATGTCCAACTTTGGTCTCTACAAGGCTTTCGATGAGCAAGGTATCGGTTACGCTAAGACCGCTGTCGGCGACAAGTATGTCTATGAGTACATGGCCAAAAACGGCTGCCGCATTGGCGGCGAGCAGAGTGGGCATATCATTTTCAGTAAGTACGCAAGCACTGGCGATGGTATCCTGACCAGTCTGAAGATGATGGAAGTGATGCTGGCAAAGAAGAAGCCGATGAGCGAACTGGCAGCACCGTTGAAAATCTATCCGCAGGTGTTGGAGAATGTCCGTGTGACCGATAAGAAAGCCGCACAGAATGATCCTGCTGTGCAGGAAGCAGTAAATAAGGTTGCTGAGGCTCTGGGTGATACTGGCCGCATTCTGGTTCGTGAGTCCGGCACGGAGCCGGTCGTGCGTGTTATGGTGGAAGCACCTGACCACGATAGCTGCCAGAAATATGTTGACGAAGTGGTCAAGGTGATCTGCGAAAAGGGATATAAAGCATAAGGTCAATGACGACTCTGGGCAAGTATCCAGAACCGTTTTGCATAATAGAGGGAAAGATAATAGACGAGAGAATTAAATAACGGGAGGGATAAACCTATGTGTGGAATCGTTGGTTTTACAGGAAACCGACAGGCAGCACCGATCCTGCTGGATGGACTGTCGAAACTGGAATATAGAGGATATGATTCGGCCGGACTGGCTGTCCGTGATGGAGAGAATCTGGCACAAGTCGTGAAAGCAAAGGGTCGCCTGTCTAATCTGATCGAGAAGACGGATAACGGTAATGCTTTGAAAGGACCTTGCGGTATCGGCCACACTCGCTGGGCAACACATGGTGAGCCGAGTCAGACCAATGCCCATCCGCATGTTTCCGGCAACTGCATTCGTTCTGGTTCCGGTCCAGTCGAATCTGAGGTTGTCGGTGTACATAACGGTATCATCGAGAACTATACTGAACTGAAGGAAAAACTGCTGAAGCATGGTTACACATTCTACAGCCAGACCGATACGGAAGTAGTTGTTAAACTGGTTGATTACTATTATAAGAAGTATAACCTTGGCCCCATCGATGCCATTGCGAAGACAATGGTTCGTGTCCGTGGTTCCTATGCTTTGGAGCTGATGTTCCGTGACTATCCGGGCGAGATCTGGGTAGCGCGTAAGGACAGCCCGATGATCATCGGTATTGCGGCTGGTGAAACTTATGTGGCTTCGGATGTTCCGGCAATCCTGAAATACACTCGCAATGTGTATTATATTGGAAACCTTGAGTTTGCAAAACTTGTTCCGGGTGAGGCTCATTTCTATGACCTAAATGGTGATGAAATCGAAAAGCAGACCACCGAGATCAAGTGGGATGCAGAAGCGGCTGAAAAGGGCGGCTTTGAACATTTCATGATGAAAGAGATCCATGAGCAGCCGAAAGCTGTCCAGGATACTCTTAATTCCGTAATCAAGAACGGGGTTATCGATCTGTCCAGCGTGGAGATTACCGAAGATGAGATTAAGAATTTCGAGCAGATTTATATTGTTGCTTGTGGTTCTGCATGGCATGTGGGCATGGCTGTTCAGTATGTGCTGGAAGATATGGCAGACATCCCGGTGCGTGTGGAACTTGCATCTGAGTTCCGCTACCGTAAGATGCCGCTCAATCAGAAAGCACTGGTGATCGTTGTTAGCCAGTCTGGTGAGACAGCGGATACACTGGCAGCATTGCGTCTTGCAAAAGAAAAGGGCATCACCACAATGGCAATCGTTAATGTGGTGGGCAGCAGCATCGCGCGTGAAGCTGATAAAGTGTTCTACACACTTGCTGGACCGGAGATCTCTGTTGCTACGACAAAGGCATACAGTGCACAGCTTGCCGCTATGTACTGCCTGGCAGTGCAGTTTGCGAAGGTCAGAGGCAAAATCACGGATGAGCAGTACAGCTATTATATTTCTGAACTGCAGACTATTCCGGAGAAGATACAGAAGATTCTGGAAGACAAAGAGCGTATCCAGTGGTTTGCGGCAAAGTACGCCAACGCTCATGATGTGTTCTTTGTTGGTCGTGGTATCGACTATGCAGTCAGCCTGGAAGGCAGCTTGAAGCTGAAGGAAATTAGCTACATCCACTCCGAAGCATACGCAGCAGGTGAGTTGAAGCACGGCACCATCAGCCTGATCGAGCAGGGAACACTGGTCATCGGTGTGCTGACTCAGAGTGAACTGTATGAAAAGACCGTAAGTAATATGGTAGAGTGCAAGAGCCGCGGGGCCTATCTGATGGGGCTGACTACTTATGGAAAGTACGAGATTGAAGATCAAGTGAACTTCACTGTATATGTTCCAAAGGTAGATGAGCATTTCATTGGCAGTCTGGCCGTGATTCCGCTGCAGTTGCTGGGATACTATGTATCTGTGGCAAAGGGCCTCGATGTGGATAAGCCGAGAAACCTTGCAAAGAGTGTGACGGTGGAGTGATTGGATATGGAAAGAGAAATACCGGTACTATATAAAAGAAAAGAAGAATGTTGCGGATGCACAGCCTGTTATGCTATCTGTCCGAAAGAAGCTATATCTATGGTGGAAGACGAAGAAGGCTTTGAATATCCACAGATAGATGAAAGTAAATGTGTTCGTTGCTATCAGTGCATTAAGGTATGCCCAATTAAAGCAGCACGAGCACAGTAAGGAGAGATTATGAACACAACATTACTTATCATGGCGGCCGGAATCGGCAGCCGATTTGGAACAGGAATAAAATAGTTGAAGCCGGTCGATGATGCTAACCATATCATCATGGACTACTCAATTCACGATGCGATTGAGGCTGGTTTCAAGCATGTGGTATTTATTATCCGTAAGGATATCGGGAAGGAGTTCAAAGAGGCCATCGGTGATCGTATTGCCGCTATTTGCTCTTCTCATAATGTAACTGTTGACTATGCTTTCCAAGATATTAACGATATTCCAGGAGAACTTCCGGCAGGCCGGACAAAGCCGTGGGGAACCGGTCAGGCTGTGCTTGCTGCGAAAAATGTGATTGAGACTCCGTTCATTGTGATCAATGCAGATGATTAGTAAACGGTAGAATACGAGTACCTTGACAAATAGCAGACCGCTTTTGCGGTCTGTTTATTTTCCGCTGGCTTTTTGCGGCTTTCTAATGTTTTCGGGCAACATATCTGACCATGGCAGAAGTTCTGCAAGAAAATCTGTGTTTTTGTCATCTACATGTTTGGGAATCTCCGTAAGCAGATATTCGAAATAATCGAAAGGTTTCAGGTTATTCGCCTTTGTAGTTTCTGCGATACTGTAGATGATCGCTGAACTATTGGCTCCATTGACCGTATCGATCATCTCCCAGTTTTTCTTCCCTATACAGAATCCACGGATCGCACGTTCGCTGGCATTGTTGTCTATTGGAACATCCCCATCTTCCAGAAAAACTTTCAGGTAGCTTTCCTGGTTCAGTGCATATGTAAATGCTTCCCGTATTTTACCGTTCTTTGGAATCTTAGGTTCATTCTGTTTCAGGTACGCAAAGAAAGCATCCACCAGTGGTTTTACCACAAGCTGACGCTGCATGAGCCTGTCTTCCGTAGAAAAATCAGACAGTTTTCCCTCTTCCCGGTAAATGGCCTGTATCTGTTTCATGATCAGATGCAGGATTGATTCCTTTCGGTGTGCTTTTGGTATCACTTCCAGTGCATCGTTAAACCTGCGCCTGCAGTGAACCCAGCAGCCTGCAATCTTCAGATTTTCACGCTCCTTTTCCAATGTATGATATACCTGGTACCCATCCGTAACACAGATCCCGGTGTAATCCCTCAGGAATTCCCGGGGATGGGATGCATTACGCGTTTTCTGGTATTCATAAAGGATGATCTGACGATCCCGGTACATAAAGCCGGACCGGTACACCCACATGTAACTCTGGCTGCCAGCAGGACGCCCGCCCTTATTTACAAGTACAGGAGTCTCATCTGCCTGTATCACATGATAATCATACAGAAGTTTATGCAGATAATCATACATGGTTCCCAGATATTCTTCCCCAAGACGGATCATCCAGTTCGCCATGTTCTGTCTGGTAATGGCAAGCCCGTACCTTTCGAATTCTTTTTCAAGACGGTAGAGAGGTACCGCATTTACATACTTACCATTTATGACTGCCGCAGCAAGGGACGGGGATACAAGGCTTCCATGAAGCAGATTTCTGGGATGGGGTGCCTTTATCATGTGTTCATCCAGTTTACTGGAATAAACGCCGATATGATGTTCCTCTATCACGACACTGGCCGGAATGAACTGATAACATCGGGAAATGGCATCCGGAAGCTGTTTCCATCCGTTTTCACCAAACTCAGCCGTCAGTTCTTCCTCTTTCAGATAGTGATCAATACGTTTTACTGTCAGCCCTGCTATATCAGCCGCTTTTTTCCCTGGCTGTTTTTTCTTTTTGGGTGCTTTCAATTCCAGGTCATCAGGTTCCGGTGCATCCAGGTCGCAGACTGCCTCTGCTTCATTAAAGAATACGATAGTCCCGTCCACTTCCATGAAACGTATCTGTTCAGAATCCGCCATTTTTTCGCTGGATCTGCCAAAACGGTTCTTCTGAAAAAGGACCATCTGTTCCATCATCAGCTGCATCCTGTCATTTAAGGCCTGCGTTTGCCTGGACAATTCTTCCATCTGTCCCTGCATCCCAAGAAAAAGCTCTATCAGCAGATCCTTATCAAACTTATTCAGTTGTTCTTTTGTGTACTTGATCGTCATAACCGGAACTCCTGTCTTTATACTGATTCCGATTATAACAGAATTTTTGTATTTCCGCCAATCCTTCAGATATGGGCTTTCGTCATAATGACGGTGGATAATACATCTGGAAAGCCGTTGTTTTACAGCTTTTCAGATGTATTATCCACAACAGTTTTTCTATTCACACGATAACAAATGGAATGAGAAAAGACTGTTTGTGGATAACCTTTTTCATCCGGTTGATACACATCATTTTTACAGTTTTGGTACTTTTTTATTTTCGGCATTTTGCACAGGCTACATAATGCGGGGTGTCTCTTTCAGCTCAGAGATCGGATGGCGTGCAACGATCTCCAGTCCCTGCATCAGCATACGGTACTGGTCGTCTGTGATCGCCATTGCCTCATCTGCCGAACGGGGCCACCGGAATGCACCATTATCGAGTCTCTTGTACATAAGGAGAAAACCATCGCCTTCCCAGAGCAGTGCTTTGATCCGGTCACATCTTCTTCCACAGAAAAGAAACAGTGTATTTTTGTCGTAAGGATCAAGCTTAAACTGAAAGCGTACGATCGTTGCCAGTCCATCGATCCCACGACGGAGATCCGTAAATCCCATCGCCAGATACACCTTTTTAAATCCGGAAGCATCTGCATCATTCAGCA
>OCAT01000122.1_pt1 | contig 76506 bp, 73 predicted proteins | sample 1538311 | NCBI WGS metagenome assembly OCAT01 (sample SAMEA2580287, study PRJEB22360) | human gut metagenome | biome: human gut; feature: human-associated habitat; material: faeces | place: Denmark | collected 2008/2010
CTCTGCCCCATAGAAAAACAAAGCGTAACGAACGCTCTATCAGCTAATTCGCTACGCTTTGCCCAAATTTACTTTTTCGCTATGTGTTTATTTTACAAGCTATCTCAAAATAGTACATTTTATATCCCATCATATTAATGTCGATAAGGGACTTAATTTGAGGTCCTGCATAGAAATCCGCCTCATTTAAAGCTCCATATTGCAGTTGTAAACTTGCCCATGTTGCTCTTGTTGTAGCTCTTGTCTCTTCCATGGTACACTTGCGCAATGAAACCGGAGCTTTGTGATCAATGGTTCGCACCCATGTCTTTCCACCATAGGTCTATATACGATTTGAGCAACATCGGGTCTGCCTGCTGCTATTTGCAGCGAATGGTTGACGGCTGCAAGCTCTTTTTCGAAGATGGCTCTGTTTAAAGGATTCACAAGCAATAACTCCTCCCAGTCCCTATCTGAAATGTAAGATAACGGGCTGTTTCTCTTGTTTTCGTTGATGTAATACTCTCCTATGGTTTTGTTCACATCTACGAATTTAGATAATATTTGAGCATCCGTCTGATAATCTCTTGTGGCTGCCGGAATACTTGGTAAATCGCTGTCGGAACAGGAACTGATCACTAGTACAGCGCATAACAAAAATGTCAGTATTAATAATTTTCTCATAGTTGCTTCTTTTTTGTGGGTTAAACTTCTTATATGATAACACAAAGATAAACAATGTTTTATAGAAAAACAAGCATCATAAATAGTTATTATTACATTTCGCTGTAATAATAGAGGATATATAATGCGCTCCAAAACAGCATATATAGGAACAAGGCAAAAATCGCAAGCCTGATTCCCTTCTTATTTTTTTGTACCGGGGCAAAAATGTAACATAAAACAAGTGCTGGTATCACAAGGAGCCTGGCAATTCCTTTTACTTCTTCCACTGTAAGTGTAAGGAAACCATTCAAAAACAAACAGGCAAAAAAAATGCAGTACTGCATGCCAATACGTAACAAATGACTTTGTCGGTTTTTATTTTCTTTACATAGGAATACACGAAATAAATCAATGTGAGTGCAGTAACAAAGATTATGTCACCTTTGAATAGTAAATGAAAATCCATGGCTTACATTATTCATGCTAATATTTATTGTATGTTTTATATGGATACATTTTAACGAATGATAGTTATCGGTTTGTACCATTCATTACCAACCACTTCTTCCCCATTCAAGAAGATTTCATTTCCCATTTTATCACAGGAGATAATATCCGTAGTTTTATCGTCCCACATTAAAACAAAAGCTTGATAATTGTTCTCATCGGGAAAAAATACGAAACTCATGTAAAATTTTCCATTTGGATCCTGAATTATATCCTCTTGTTTTAGAGGATACTTCGTGTTATAATGAAAAATGTCACAGCTATCACGGACATTTCCCTTTGTGTCCGGATTCAACAGGTCATCTCCGTTCTTATTCTGTACAAAAACACAGAGTTCAAGAAGCGGTGGGCTGTTGAGGGGGTGGTCTTTTTCTTTGCTACAAGAAGCTATGATAATAACCACGAATAAAAACAAGATAGTTCTCATAATTCTGTAATTTTTGGTTAGTATAAATTTATGATGTCCTTACGATTGATGCCATAATCACGTTCATCTGTCTCTGAAAGGTTGAACTTCAAATTGCTATCTCTAAACCAGCCATTCCCTTCACCACTATACCCCCAATTCATATGAAATAATCTGGAAGCAAATTCGTTCTCGACTTTTAGTTCGTGCGGTATATATGAAAAACCGTCAGCGTCTTCGTAAAGAGTCATCAAGTAATATACCGCCGATGTTGATGTTCTTCCCCCCCATCGCATACCCATGCATGTCCAACCTTTTTTCTGGTCGTTTGTCTGTTTCCCGTCATAAACACAGGGTGGTAATGATAGATGTTGTCTCTTACCTTAAATTCATCGTGGCTAACTAAAACTGCATTGTTATAACCAAATAAATGAAATCCTCTCAGTGTATCATCGTTGTCTGCTCCAGAGCCGTCCAGACCATAATTCATCTTGACCGCAAGACCTATATCCAGCATTAAATTGGCAATGTCTAAACTGGAATCAGAAGAAGTTGATATGGGAGGCATTTGCTCCCAATCGTATTGTTACGGCTTACGGTTATATTTCATAATTTGAGCCATGGCTGTAGCAACACAGCCGGTTAGATAGTTTTCTCCGAAGTATTTCCGTACCGCTGCATTATAAGGATATCCCTGATTCCAACGGGTGGATATCATAGGCCCCGCCTGTCTTTCTTTCCACTCATTCTTCTTTATTAGAAAGGATGTTTCCATATAATCCTTCCGGAGGGATAGTTCCGCAATATATAATGCTTTCCGGTATATTTCAGGCGGTAGTTCTAATCCGTTAGCAGCTATGGGAGATATTTCACATAACTGATCTTTCCATTTTATGCAGCTGTTTTCCATAAACCGGATAATTTCCACTGGTAGGGAACTGACCACACGAGTAACTGCTATTTGTTTGGGTTCATACAGACTCCATTCCCGTCTATATTTCAGAACAGTATCATAAGGAGCGCTTTTTAATTCATCAATATTGCTCTTATAGGCACCAAGATACCATTCAAATGTTTTTGGAAGGGATGTTGGTGAAAATCTTCCACTGTCAGATTTCATAAGAACGGGGTAATAATTTTTGGAAGCGCTAACTATTACATACCCTTGGTTGTTTTTATAATTTATTACGTACATAGCCGGCAGACCCTGTTTGCCAACTAGGGTCACTATATCATCTACTATCATTTCGGCAGAACGGGTTTCCGCTTTAGCTAAAGAACATGCCACATGCTCAGCCAATGATTTGTTTACAAACGTGGAGTCTGTCATACTTATGTCAATGTAAGAACCATAAGTATCAACGTTATTAACCGGGATCTCATTTTTTTGGCATGAAAAAAATAGTATTCCCAAAGATAAGATGCAGAATATATTTCTCATAATCAGACATTTACTCTAACAATATATATAAAAAACACATGGACTGTGTCCAGCCTATTAAATCTGTTCATTATACTATTGTTTGACCATTCTGGCATCATCAGTTATTGACACCTTTTCTTGTTCTATTTTTACTAAAATAGAGTCCTCGAATATAAAGCTTGTAGCTAAGATATATTCGTAGCGGGCAACTCCTATAGGTTCATGTAGTAAAAGGTTTGTCTACAAACATAAGATATTTTTCCGAAAGTACAAGCTGTCGGCGGCTATTTTTTTAATTGATTTGCAAAAAAAGAAAATACTTCTCCCATTCACAAGCTAACATGTTTAGGAGCGTTGCCCGCTTTGCCTTTTTGTTACGGGAATTTGTCCGCATGAAGAAGAACCGTCCCCAGCAGCCCACTCAATATCATTTTGCAACACCCAAACCGAGTTGTTGTAGTGGTACATAGGGTGACATTACTGACTTTTTGTTTTTTATCTCATCGGTGCATTGCATGCTGTCAAGTTGGAAGCATAATAGTTGGGTGTGTTATCCGTAACAGATATTTTCCCCTTTGTTCTTGACATACACTAATGCGTGTCTATATACCATGATGTTCGTTTATAATTCGCGGTTTTCGTATTTCCACTTGGCTCGGAGGTTGTAATTCCAGAATATGAATATATTGGAATTATTCCTCGGCTTGCAGAATAATATTGTTCTGTATGTGTCTTATATGGGATTACTCTGTCTAAAATTTTGGAGAAATTATTAAACATGTCCGTATCTTTGCCACATAAGGCTCTAACATAATCGCCGTAGTCATAAAAGATAATAGGGGTATATCCATCCATACGTTGTATAAGTGCTTCTTTATGACCGTCAAAATAGTGTCGCTCATTAATGCGTTTCATAATTGAAGCCAAATTATCTAATTCCCCACAATTAGTTACGGCCAATGTTCCATAAGGATGTTCATAGGTGGAATAGAACTGATAAAACGCTTCACAGATAGCCCCGTAATCCGGATTATCCGACAAAAGATATTTACCTATTGTAGAATAAGGCATACCAAAAGCCATTATTTCGGTTGGGCAAGCTATCATATAGTTAGTTACATTACGTAATTCATAAGCAACCTCTACAGATGACATGTAACAATCGTCAAATAAAATATATTCCATAAATAATCCGTTATTGGCTATACTTTTTGCGAGCGTACTAATATCCGTCTGATATTCAGGTGACAGACCGCCGAAAAAGCGTGTGTGTGGTACATTGGTATATTCCCAATGGTATTTAAACGTGCGGCCTGCCCTTGATTCACTATCATTTACAGGAAGCCACCCCATACCATGACAGCCGATGATCATAGAATAACGTTGAGCTGGTGCAAATGTTTTCATGTCATTAATAATATCAGTTAACCCTGAAACCGTAGTAAACAAGGGGTCTTGATATTCTTTCAAAACAGAACGCGTGCAAATACTATTGTCCAGAGTTAGTTCAAACATTTGAGATTCGGAAGAACTTGTAGATAGAAAAACTATCACTCTCGTTCCTTGCAGTCCTTTTTCTTTCATTGCTTCTTCCATATCAGAAATGTTATTATAAAAATAACTGGTCAGATTAGTTGACCAAGGAAGATACATAAAGATTGTTCTTTGATTAATTTCCTGCTCAAACTCTTCTTTTTCACAGGAAAATAACAGAAAAATGGATGTGACAAGTATGATTATATTTCTGATTTGCATACGTAAATAATTTGTGCTCCTTGCTAAAAGAGAGCAGTTTTTAACCCTTAATAAATTGATTTTATAGCGTTTAGGCAAAACAAAAGATCGCACTTGTAAAGATGCAAGTATATTGGTTATTATCGTCCCGCCGTTTAGGGATTTACAACAGCCAAGAATAGAAAAGGCACTCTCCATTGCAACATGGGTAATACCAGTGGCTAACAACCATGCTGTAAATTTTGTCAAAGAAGTACTGAAGGTCTTATAACTGCGGGGTTCAGCCTCCAAGCTTTCACCACTTATTGTGACTATTACGTCCTTGTGGATATCTGTACCACACACCCGAAGAATCATTTGTGGGAAGATTGCAGTACTCATAGCATGCTATCTTTTGCTAAATGCTCCTAAGGTAACAAATACCCACCAATTTACATCCTCTTGGACGAAATTTATTTCATGGGTCTTTCATGTTTATCAAAATTTACAATTCTGTATTGACTTTTATTTGCCCTATTAGTTTTACATTACAAATGTAATAATGATTGATTCATAATCAGGTTGTGATTAAAAGTTATTATCAATATTTAAATTTTGAAAACACTTTATTTTTGCTATTACGTACGCTAACATGTATTCTGCCTTAGACTCTTGAATTGTTCCTTGAACCAATTACCCCTGCCTTTTCGGTCGTAACTTTCCGACTGTACTCTTTCAAATAGCGTTCGACCGCATACTTCAACGGCTTACTCTTGACGAGTTTGCAGTCTGTTTGACTTCACCTCTACACCTCTGCGGACAGTCCGGCAGAATTTCTTCTCTGCCGCCTGATGACAGAAAAGAAGAAAAAAGAGAATAAAGGATTCACAATTTTATCACGATAAAAACAACTGGAATAAACGAACATACAGAACCTTTAATCTCCATATTGGACGAACTGCTATCCCCAGCAAAAGCCAACGGACATCGCACAGCGGGAATGCCCTCACATATTTTTATTTTCGCCAGTATGTATTGTCGAACATAGTTTACTAATGCGAATCCGATTGCGAGATATTTATATATTTTCACGTTGCAGTTAATATAGTATATCTGTTAATTTTATTTTACATTATTTTAAATACGAAAATATAAGAAATATTTTATAATATTGCAAAATAAAACATTAAATATATATTAATCATGAATTTTCAAGCGTTTTTAACACGGCTGCTATGAAATAAACACACATGCTGTGTCATTGTTTTATTCTTTGTTTTACCAGTAAGTGCAGTTAACTCCACTGAAAATATTTTTCAGAAAATCAAGGCTATTACGGGAGTTGTTATGGACAATAAAGGGGAGCCTCTCATAGGGGCCACTGTACAACAAAAGGGATCTTCTTTAGGAACTATAACAGATACTGAAGGCAAATTTTCATTCAATGTGGAAAAAGACAAGGGTGTGTTAGTTGTATCGTATATAGGATTTAAAGTGCAGGAAATACCTTTCGACAGCTCCACCAATCATTTAAAAGTAATCATGCAAGAAAATGACGCAGTTTTGGATGAAGTTGTTGTAGTTGGTGCAGGAACACAAAAAAAGGTGTCAGTGACAGGAGCTATTGTCAGTGTGAAGGGCTCCTCTTTAAAAATTCCTTCCACTTCCTTATCCCATGCGTTTGCCGGACGTATTGCCGGAGTAGTCGCTAAACAAACAAGTGGGCAACCCGGATCCGGTTCTGAATTCTATATCAGAGGTATCGGAACTTTTGGTGGTCGTGCCACCCCTCTTATCCTGTTGGACGAAGTGGAAATCTCAGCGGGTGACCTGAATTATGTCCCGGCTGAAAATATCGAAAGCTTCTCCATCTTGAAAGATGCGTCGGCCACGGCCATTTATGGCAGCCGTGGAGCAAACGGTGTTATGATTGTCACCACCAAAACTGGTGAATACAACAGTAAGGCCCGTATAAATATAACGGTAGAGAATTCCTTCAACACCCTTGACAAATTCCCAGAATTTGTGGACGGAGCACGTTATATGGAAATTTACAACCAGGCCTCAGTATCCCGTGGCGGGAAGCCTCGTTATTCGGCTGAGGATATTGAACGTACGGCTAGTGGATTCAACCCTTTACTATATCCCGATATCGATTGGAGAGAAGTGATTTTTAAGGATATGGCCATGCGCCAACGTGCCAATATCAATGTGTCGGGAGGTGGTTCCAAAGCGAAGTATTACATGAGTCTGGAGGCGACACACGAGGATGGTCTGCTCAATACAAAAAAAGTGTATTCCTGGAACAACAATATCAACGTCATGAACTACACATTCCAAAACAACATAACCTACAAGTTGACACCTTCCACAACAATAAAACTGAACATGAACGCGCAGATCAGGCAGACAAGAGGCCCAAATGTCAACACGGTTAATTTGTTCAATAATATTCTCACCACGGCCCCGATATTGTTTCCTGTCACATATCCACAGCAGCAGGGGGTGGAGCATATCATGTTCGGGAACGCCTACATATCAGGAACCAATTTGTATACCAATCCATACGCACAGATGTTGACTTCTTTTCAAGAGAACAATTCCAATACTCTGAATACGGTACTAAAAATAGACCAAGATCTGGATTTTATCGCTAAAGGTTTAAAATTTAATGGTTGGATCAATTTTAAGAATTGGTCACAATCTGTGTTTGCGCGTAGTATCAATCCTCATTTTTATGGCATGAAAGCGGAAAGTTTCGATCCGGATGATCCCAGCACAGACTATGAGCTTGAACTGTTGAACACCAACGGCACCGATTACATCTCGCAGGGCGATGTCGTGAAATCCACGGATCAGACCTTTGAATTACAGGGCGCGTTAAATTATTCCACTCAATTGGGAGAGCATGCCCTTACAGCAATGCTTCTATATAGGCAACGAGAATATCGTGGTAATGGAGCCGCTCTGCCAAATCGCAATCAAGGGGTATCCGGTCGTATCACTTGGGATTATGGTCACAAATATCTGGCTGAATTCAATTTCGGCTACAATGGGACGGAGCGTTTATCCAGAAAGGACCGTTTCGGCTTTTTTCCCGCTATTTCATTAGGCTGGGTCGTTAGCGGCGAGAAATTCTTCGAACCCCTCACTGATTATATTGATCACTTTAAGCTGAGGGGCTCTTATGGCCTGGTCGGAAGCGACGAACTGGCCTCTCCGAGCGGAAGCCATTACCTTTATATTGACAAGATACAGGATAACAACATCAATTATCTGCAATACAAGTTCGGAGAAGCGGGAACCTCCACTCTCGGAGGCCCAATGCTGACCTATTACGCCATGCCGGGCTTGGGATGGGAAAAGGTGAAAAAGTTAGATATCGGCTTCGATCTTACATTGTTCAAGGATTGGAAACTGACTTTTGATTATTTCAAGGACAGGCGCTATGATATCTTCATGAACCGTGATGCATGGCCGCAATCCTTGGGCTATCATATAGCAAAACCGTGGGCCAATATAGGAAAAATGAATAATGAAAGTGTAGAGTTCAGTCTTAACTACAGTAAGGCGATCAGTAAGGAGCTGAATATCAGCTTGATTGCAAACTTTACATATAACGTAAACAAGATTGTCTATCAGGACGAGCCAAATTACCCGTCTGTATGGCAAATGGCTATAGGAAAGCCTTACCAATACACCAAAGGCTATATTGCCGAAGGGCTGTTTCAAAGCCAGGAAGAGATTGATAACAGTCCGCAGCAGAACTTGGGCTCCACTCCACGTGTCGGTGATATCAAATACCGGGATATCAATGGTGATGGCATCATCAGCGATACAGACATGTGTATGATTTCAAAATTCAACACTACCCCCCGTATCCAGTATGGGTTCGGAGCCACTATCAATTATAAGAAATTCGACTTCGGTATTTTCTTTAACGGTTCGGGAATGCGCACCATTATGACCAACGGCATGGATCCTTTTCTGCAAAGTGCAGGTTCGGGAAACCGGAATGTGGTCAAATATATTGCTGACAATTATTTCACCGAAGAAAAGCAGAACTTTGACGCTACCTATCCCCGTCTGGGGCTATTGACTACTGATATAGCCAATAATAGGGTCCCCAGTACGTATTGGATGCGCAATGGTTCGTTTATGAGGTTGAAGAACCTTGAGGTCGGATATCGTATTCCGTACGGACGTATCTATATCAGTGGAGCCAACCTGTTAACGTTCAGCCCGTTCGACCTTTGGGACCCCGAACTTGCGGGTTGGAATAGCTATCCGCTGCAACGCACTGTAAATATTGGGGTTCAACTTAACTTTTAATTCACTATAATAAAATAAACATATGGCTTTTTTAGATGATATTAAAAAATGGGGAGTGGTTTGCATGACCGTTTCCCTTCTGTGTGGTTCTTGTGATTATCTGGAAGTTGTACCACCCGAACAGGCCGGTCTAAAAGATGCAACTTCAACCGAGCAACGTGCATTGGGCTTCCTATATTCATGCTACAAGGGCATACAGGCTACTGATCCTGCCTGGACCGACTACTTGAGCGAAATCCACTCCTCTACAGACGAGACCGTATTGCCCTATACATGGAGTAGCGACGGGCTGTGGGATGAATACGCTTTCAATACGGCTACAGCCATAAATCAAAATTGGCTATGGGGTACCACATACCAATATGTGGGGCAATGTCTGCTCTTTCTGCAAGAGTTGGATACGATGGACCAGGGGCTGGTGTCAGCGGAGACCATGAAGCAGTGGCGTGCGGAAGCTAAGGCATTGATCGCCTACTATCATTTCTGTACATTACGCCGTTACGGCCTCATTCCTATAACAGACAGCTTCATAGATATGGGGGCTGATACAGACGAATATAGGGGGCGCTACCATTTTGATTATTGTGTGGATTGGATAGCCGGGCAGCTGGATGAGGCGGCCGTAGATCTGCCTGCATCCCGTGAGAAGTCGGATGAGTGGGGCGTCTGACATCCGTCATAGCCAAGAGTATTAAGGCTCGTTTGTTACTGTACGCGGCCTCTCCATTGTGGAATGGCGATTTTCCCTATCCGCAATGGGCAAACGCTAATTTTGAGACCCCCGGATATGGACATGCCCTTGTAAGTAACAGTTATGATCCAACCAAATGGGATCGCGCATTGGCCGCCTGTAAGGAAGCTTTGGAACTGGCTGAAGGTCCGGGCGGACACTCACTATATGATACAGAGGATTTTTATCAAACCCAGCAGCTTTCCCTACCATATGTCCCAGGGATAAGTGACAGCGATAGCCTGTCCGAAGATCATAAAGAAAAATTCTTGAAAACAGTGATGAAGATGCGTTATTTGATGACCACCCGTTCCACTGATGGAAACAAGGAGATAATCTGGGGAAACTGGAATTTCAACAGTAACAATATATATGCACGTCTCCCCTTGCGTATCCTGAAATATACAGGAGATCAGTGGTGGAGTGGCTATAGCGGTGTCTCCCCCACTTTAAATACAGTGGAGATGTTTTACACCCGGAACGGCAAGCTGCCTGCATATGATACCGATTATACGGAAAAGGCAGATTGGCTTAAGGAATCTGGGATATTACACAACTTCACTAACATTTTGGGGCAGGTGGTGTCAGCTGAAATCGCCAACCTGCATATAGGGCGTGAGCCGCGTTTCTATGCTTGGATCGGATTTGATGGCGGGGACTTCACAAGTAAGCTGATGGATGGAGAGCCCGTTCCTCTGGAGATGCGTAACGGTTCCATTCATGGGTTCGACCCTGTGAGTTTCAACCGTGACCATAGTGTTACGGGATATCTGTCACAAAAATTTTTAAATCCTATGATGGAATTCAATTCTTCCGGTTCGGGAAACTGGGGTGACAGTTCCCCCAGCATACAAATCCGTCTGGCGGAACTTTATCTGAATTTGGCGGAATGTTATGCGGCAAAAGGAGATGTGTCCAATACCCTGAGATGGCTTAATCCAATTCGTAAACGGGCATATGTACCAGAACTGAAGGCAAGTGACATAACTGGCGAAATGCCCCTGATGGAATGGGTGCGTAGTGAACGCTTTATAGAACTATGGGGAGAAGGGCACCGTTTTTACGACGTGCGCCGCTGGCTGAGTGGTCCAAAATATTTCGGAGTGAACATCCGTAGAGGACTGAATGCGGAGATACATAACCCGGATTATAATACGTTTTACCAAAATACAATACTTTCGGCACCTTACGTATGGACCAACCGTATGTATTTAAATCCAGTGTTCTACAACGAAGTATATAAAAATCCCCAAATGGTACAGGCACCTGAATATTAATAGCAGAAAAATATGAAAAAAGTAATCTTCATTTTTGGAATTTGTACATTGTCCATGCTGCAAACAGGCTGTGACAATTATGAGGATCTCATTCCCCAGGAATATAACACCATCCTTTCACTGAAACAGTCGGGTGAACAAGAGATTCTGTTGAATACCACAAGAGATACCGTTTTTAATATTACAGTTATGAAAACCGGAAGTATGCCAGACAACGAGGCCCATGCCGAAATACTACCCATGAGCGAAAATTATTTCAAACAGTATTCTGAAAGCAGTGGAAAAGATTATAGACGATTACCGGATGAGTGTTTTACCATACAAGGAGGAACGCTGGATTATTCAAGGGAGGAACGTTGGGAAACAGCCAAAGTTGTGATTCATTCCGGTAAGACAGCAGAAGTTATGACCACTGAATTTGACTATGTAATCCCCATATTGCTGACCAGTAAAACAGATTCCGTACTGTCTGGCAAATCTGAATTGCTACTTAAAGTGAAAAAGCTAAATTCCGGGGTATAAGCTAATTGTAAAATGAGGACCTATCCCAGAACACCTAAGTTCCGGGTAGGTTCGTTTCAGACACAAGGTCTTTCAAAAATATCAGAGTTAACAATTATTTATAGTATGGTATGCTTATTCCCTTCTTGATGCATTTGCAAAATTTTGTCCTACCCAAACAATAATTAACATATGGCAGTGTACTGAAATTGCCAGTGAAATGATACGTATAATACCAAAGAAAAGTATTTACTGACCGATTCGGAGGTCTGTTTTTTTTAACGAATTAATCGGTTGGATTTGCAGGAAATGCCAGATAGAGACTACAATAAAGACAATCATCATAGGGACAATACAAGCGATTGACTCTTACAACTTCATGCAGTGTAAGAACTTCGTATTGGCAAAGACAGTAGGAACTAAAAACAGGGAAAGGATGACAAACAACGCAATCATGCGCCAACCCCAGTCTTTGTATAGAAATAGGATGTATGTTTACGTCAAACGTTTTTTGCTTGATTCATGTCATCCTGATAAATTGGATGACTTGGTGATGATAAAATCATGTACATATCTACCTGGCTTATAAGTTGAGAAACCGTATTAGAAGCAGATTGTATCCGACTTTCCAGTAGCTGGTTAAAAATAGATATTATAAAAACATAAAAAACTGCTTTCATACTTGTTCTTCGGAAAAATACCATACCTTTGTGCTATACTAATATTGGTATACATAAAAAGAAAGGAGAAAAATTATGCTGCAAGTGAGTGACATCAAGAGAATTTAGGGATAAGCAAGCCTCCTTGGTGGACATCGCAGTTCAGAGTGAACAGGTTGTTATCAGATGCAGGAACACGCTCCTATATGCTGCCCCCTGTCTGTGACAACTATATAACAATCGGTCTCGATCTTGAAAAAAAGATAGAGGGATTAAACAGGCAATAGAGGAATCGGGAAACAACCGTCTGCCACATTAAAGAAGAACTGCATCTATGCTATACCAGATTGAATTGTCAAAGGATACGACAAAAAACGTAGCCCAATGCAACAAGTCCAATCGGTAATCTGCAAAGAGTTGGTGAGGCTTTTTGATGAACCCATGCCCCCGTATAGGAACCGGACACCCGGAGCCAGTAAATGCGGGAACCTCTATCAGCTGCTCCGGACGGATAACAGCACATGATAGATTGATATATAATATCTATGATGAGACTGTTACCATTTTGGTGATTGGGACAGGAGGACAGTATAAAGATAAATAAAGTCCTAACGAAACGCACAAGAACTGCAATACAGAAGTCATCTATTTGCAGTGGAACAATTATCAAAATGAAAATAGGAAAAACAGTTTAATTGATGATTACATGATAGTTTAACCCTCAAACAAATATTATATTTATGAATATGCTTCTTTTGAATGCCACTTCTTCCGTTAAGATTGAGCAAATAGTGGATAAACTGGTGGATATAGGACTGGATGCCGGAAAGAATATACTTATCGCCTTGCTTATTTATCTGGTGGGACGATTTGTTATACGACAGATTAACAAACTGGTTCATAAACTTCTGGAAAAAGGGAAGTTGGAACATAACGTTCAGACTTTTGTCAGGAACCTGATCAACATCCTGTTGAACATGGTGCTTATCTTTGCGATCATAGGCAAGCTGGGCATCGAGACGACCAGTCTGGCCGCACTGCTCGCATCGGCGGGAGTTGCCGTGGGTATGGCGCTGTCCGGCAACCTTTCCAATTTTGCCGGAGGGCTGATTATCCTTGTGTTCAAACCTTTCAAGGCTGGGGACTATATAGACGGCCCGAATTTTAGCGGAACCGTGAAAGAAGTGCAGATTTTCCATACCATACTTTCCACTCTGGACAACCGTATGATATATGTTCCCAACGGCATATTGAACAGCAATGCGGTCACCAACTACAGCACACAGGAATTACGCCGTGTCGACTGGGTCTTCGGAGTAGAACACGGTGAGGATATACAAAGGGTCAGAGAGGTTCTGGCTGATATTCTGGCAGGGGATGCACGTGTCTTGAGTACTCCCGCTCCGCAGATCGTTCTGGGAAAGCTCAACAGCAGCAGCGTGGATATGACAGTGCGTGTGTGGGTTGTCACCGCTGACTACTGGGATGTGTTGTATGACATCAATGAAAAGGTATATTCTGTTTTCAGAGAAAAAGAAATAAATTTCCCTTTCCCCCAACTTACCATACATCATGCAAGCCGGTAAAAGCCCTGATGAATCCAGGCACTGTCTAAGCCTATACAGAAGAAACCGGCACATGCAGAGCACGCCCGACACAACAAAATGCCCTTCCCGGGCATTTTTTATTTCTTCTTCTGGCCTGCTTGGTTCCGTCCTCTTCCATCTCTACAGCTGCAGTCTCGACCTTCTGGTCCGCAAACTCTTTCTTTATGGCATCCTGCACGGCCTGCGGAAGCCCCTCTACCTCCAACGACTTGTACTCGTTTACCATTACCATGGATTCAACATTCGACATCATGTTTCCTGCAAATGCGGCCGAACCGCCCAATCCCATCACTAGTGCTGCTGTAAATAATACTTTTTTCATTGTTGTAAAATTTTTAATTAGACATGCATTCTAACGATACACACCTAACAACTATCACGCCAAGGCAACAAGACAGAGTAAGCAGCGTATTATCAGCAAGATAACAAAGAAGAATTAGAACTATTCTGTGTATACAACCACACAAGCTGTGTAGTAGCTACACACTAGTCCGCAGATACGCCCATATTCTCTACTTTCCAGAAGAGATCTTCAAGACAAGAAACGGGTTCTTCCTGATATCACATCAAAAAGAATCTCCACAAGCAAATATGAATTCAAGAAAAGCATTATAAAGAGTTATATCAGCTGCCCTTGGACTATTACTGGTCCGAACATACAGGCTTTATTCTGCAAAAGTGAAAAACCTACCATAAATTGAACCTAAAACCACATGTGAAAAACAAAATTGAATATAATAAAATATCCCCAAAGCCCCCGCTGCACTTGGCTTCCCTGTTTATTCCGGAGGTATAATTCTGTTTGTTCGGTCTACAGTTTGCTCATTAATCAGTTCGTTCACGAATGAATAGAAAATATGCCAAATTCGGCAAGTACAAAAATATTCAAAATGTTTTGTTATGAGCACTTAAAAGATATATATACGTACACTAAAGATGTAAAAACATAAAATTGATAACAACAGGAAAGATAGCTCGGCAGACAAAAACATTTTTTGAACTTGCTTCAACAGAAAGAGTTGCCGTAAAGCGAGGTGAAAAGGACCGAAAGAGGAAAGCAGTATTTGAGACATCTTTGCATTTACGAGTTAAACGAATATTCATAGACCATGACACCAAAACAAACCATGCTTTCATTCTGGTGCATCATCTGTTTAGTCAGTTGCGATAAAGATGATGTAATCAAGCACTATCTGGGCGTTATGGAGCTGGGAACTACCGAAATAGAACTGATCCAGTACCAAACCGACCGGCTGGCATTACATGGGAAATTAGGTTCTGACGGTTCCGAGTTTACCCTCCAAGGTGCCGGCAACTTTGACGGGGCTTTTGTTATGCAAGGTAACAGGTTCATGTGAACCGCTATTTCAGATTAGTCCCAACACATCCGGTAAGGAAAGAGCTTTCAGATTCTGTGTCGCATATCCTAATATGGCCGGTAATCTGCGGGTGGTAAATATTATTAAAGACGCCCGGTAACCAAGCAACTATCCAAATACATAAAAATGTTACATGTTGTACGTTATTTACCGTTTTATGATTAAGTTCGTTACAAAAATAATAACAGCAATAGTTAATTTGATATGCTGGTTTGTTGGATTCTGTTGTGAGAACAGAAACATTTCTCTTACTAGAAGTTTGTTATAAAACGATTTTCAGAGATGAAGGTCGAATTACACACAATTTAAAGAGATGAAAATTGAGTGAATGAAAATGTACGAGGATAAGAGTATTCCGGCCATTTTTATTTTATTATCAAAATAAATAAATATTTCATAACCGCCAGAGCTTATTTTAGTGACCGAAATACCATATTGACTAAACGAGATATGCTCCCTTCAGACGTTGTGAAACACATGGAGGAGAGACTTTAGTGTTTCATATTTTTAATCACTATCGGGCAGGCGTACCCAAGACCTTTTAAGGTAAGAAGAATAATGGAAAGACACGCGTAAACATGCCTTTCCATTACAGTTTCTAAAAGCCTGAGAAATAATATATTATTTTATTGCAAATAATTTGCAAATGACAAATATAATACTTTCCTTTGCCATGTATCATCAGGATAGGATGTATGGAAACGGTAAACAAGATAAGAGATGCCGGATTGAAGGTTACCCCACAACGCAAGAACGTGTATGAGGTGATGATGCGATTGCGCCATGCGACCGTGGACGAGATCATTGCTGGTGTACAGAAGAAAGACAGCGGCATGACGCTGTCCACAATTTATCGCATCCTCGATTCATTCTGCAAAGCCGGCATTTTGTCGTTGGTCTGTCATCCCGGGACAGGCAAATGCTATTACGATATCTGCGTGACAGAACATCACCATCTGTTCTACGGGGCGGAAGTCACGGATTACATGGCTCCCGAACTGACCGGGATGATACGGGAATATTTGCTACGCCGGAATTTTGACCCGAGGGAGATAGAAAAGATACAAGTTCAGATTACCCTGAATAAAAATAATATATAACCCCTAAAAAAGTAAAGATCATGAGAAGTATTACAACATTCGATTTGCAATATGCACATCGGTTCTACGGCTTCCAGGGCGAAGCACAGTATCTCCACGGGCACACGGGCGTGCTGACCATTGAGGTGGAGGACACGGTGAACGAGGGAGTGAACATGGTTTACCCCTGCAACGAGATCCAGAAAGTGGCATGGGAAGTACTGAAAAATTTCGACCATGCCTTGGTACTCCGCAAGGATGACCCGTTACTGCCCGCCATACTTGACGTGTATGAGAAGCAAGGCATCAAAAACGGTCATCCGCAAAACAAGATGAAAGGCGAGGCATTCAAGACAGAACTGGCCACGGCCTATCCCGACGCCCGGCTGGTAGTCACAAAAGAGACCATGACCGTGGAGGGCATGATTAAAATCGTGTATAATTTGCTCAAAGACAAGCTGAACATTGCCAAAATCACGTTTACCAGCGGGGTGAATGCTGGTTCTGCCGAATTTACAACCAGGCACGATATAGAGCGTTGTCCGCTGTGCGGGGTGGCTCTGAATGAAGAGGGTGTATGCCCGAAATGCGGTTATAAAAAGCAATAAGCCAGATTCAAGTAACAGATAATTATTCATTGTTTCACCGATGTCGCATTCATGCGACTATAAACAACATACGAGTATGAAAATATGGAGTGCCATGGTGCTGGTATGCGCCGCCTGCCTTTCCTTTACATCCTGTCAGGACAAGAAGGCTAAAGATAAAATTAAGGATCAGGTAGAAAAAACCGAAAATGTGCTTGAGAATACAGGAGAACAAATCGGGGACAAGGTCGGAGAAGTGAAAGAAGCACTGAACGATATCAAAGATCAGGTTGGTGATTCAGTCAAGGCAGTCCTGCAAAATGCAAAGGACAGTATTGACAGCAAGGACGGCGAAATCAAAAAGGTTTTGGACGAGGTCAAGGACAAGGCCGGGCAGCTGAAGGAAAAGTTAGAATAAACAATAATAACAGATTGCACATGAAAAAGTTTATCTTAACCTGCCTTCTGGCCGGAACATCAGCTGTAATGTACGGGCAGACGGACAAACAGGGCTACGAGGACGGTAAATGGGTGTTGAAAGGAGTTGCCGGATTGAACCTCTCGCAAACGGCCATGTCCAACTGGGCTGCCGGAGGAGAAAACTCCGTGGCGGGAAACGCCTACCTGAACGGTTCTCTTGTGCACAAAAGAGGACACTGGCTATGGGTTACAAATCTTGCCATGGATTACGGACTTGCCAAGAACAAGTCGGAAGGCGTGCGTAAAAATACCGACAAGATCGAACTTGCCACGCAGCTTGGTTACACAACCGACAATATTTGGTTCTACACGCTGGCCGGAAATCTGAATACCCAATTTGCGAAGGGATATAATTATCCGGACAAGGAGCATTACATCTCTAATTTTTTCGCTCCGGCGTATTCCAATATAGCCCTTGGTGTGGAATACCGTCCCAAAAGCAACTATTCCGTGATGTTATCACCCGCATCCATGAAAATGACATTCGTTCAGGATGACTACCTGTCCTCCATCGGTGCTTTCGGTGTGGATCCGGGGAAGCGCTTCCGGATAGAGCCGGGCGCCTACCTGAAAGCCAGAGCGGAATTGAGGGTTATGGAAAATGTGAACCTGATCACGTCGGCGGACTTCTTCACGCCCTACAACAGTGATTTTGGGAATGTGGATGTCAACTGGGATGTGCTGATTAGTCTGAAAGTGAACAAATACCTGTCGGCGACCATAAACACCACGCTGAAATACGATGATGATGTGCCCACATTCAGCGAGGACGGGACACGCAGGGGGCCGAAGGTTCAATTCAAGGAAGTGTTAGGCGTCGGAGTTGCTTATAATTTCTGACCGGCGATGGAATCGCAACCACATGGAAATGCATGAGGCTGAAGGCCCTATATACTTTAAAAGGACTCTTAGTGCGATATGGTTTGTTTGTAGCGGCTATTGACGACAATAGCTGCTATTTTTGTATTATCGAATCCATTCGACAGAATGAACCATCCTCCGTCTGCCCAGCCCAGCATCAGCAAATAACGGTATTTTATATCGTTGTCCTACAATTGCTGCATCCGTACAATCAATGGACGTCCAATAAGAACAGATAATCCTACGGCCGAAAAAAAGAATAACCCCGGAAAAATCCAAAAAGTAATCTTGTTGCAAATCGGAGCATTTAGTAAATACTATAAAATTAGACAACTGATTCAGACTTACAGTATTGCGAATAAGTTGTCTTTTTTGTATCTTTAGGTATTCCGTGCGACAAGAAGGCGTACAAATAATTGTTCAGCACTGGCCTGAACCCATTGTTCCGTTAATAGTAGCCTAAAGAGGTGTGCTTTACCAGTAATGTTTTAGTGTAAAGCTCTGTCCTGTACAGAAATATCCAATGTACAGGCTGTTAGACTGATTGATATGAGTAACATGAGTAACATATGTGAATCGCTACACCATCGTAATAAAGAAATAGCTTACGGATATTTATAAACTATAGTCAAAAGGCGGGCAGTCAGGATAGTTTTTGGGAATGTAAGGCTACACGGACATCATACTGTCGGTGGAGAGGCGGTCTTTAAGTCGGTCGTAAGTTACTTGTACGGAACTCGGTTAGCCCGTATTTCTCCTGTTTATGCTAGGCGGGGAAGACAATCGCAAGAAAAGCCGAATGTGGTGCGGGTAGAGGATTGCGGAGAAAGCGAAAGCTTCCGTGTAATACGGAGGATAGAGGTTTAAACGTCACTCATGCGAAAACAGGCAGACTTCCGCGGGTAATTCTTTGTGAAACGATTATAGAACTTTAATAAAATGAAGAAACAGCAAATAAGCAAGGAAAAAGCCGAGTGTGCATCTTCAACCGTGCGGAACACGCCATGGAAAAATATCGTTTTTTCCAAATACGAGCATAAGGTGAGAAAGCTGCAAGTCCGAATAGCAAAGGCTCACCAAGAAAAGAGATACAACAAGGAAAAGGTCTTACAGCACCTACTTGCCACTTCCTACGACACCAAAGCATTGGCGGTAAGGAAAGTTACTTCTAATAACGGTAAACGGGAAATGGCTGACAAGCGGAGTGGTATTTAATTAACTGCTACAACCGACACTTGAAGGAACACCTCAAAGTGGTTTATGCAGGCACTGTCCATCATTTTGTGTAAATAGAAAACTTCAGGATTCAGGTTTTATACTTGAATCCTGAAGTTTTCAAATATAGTAATAATTTGGTTAAAAATCAAGGCTCAATTCCAAATTGGTTGATACCATTTTTTGCACAATATTGAATAAACCGCCTTATGTACAGTGTGTAAATACTTCCCCTTGTTCGTTTTTAATCTAGCACCGGCAATATTTATTTTCCGCTCAACACCTCTATCGCCTGTTCGAACGTGCGGTCCACATGTGTTTTCGGAGAGAGTGCCATCGCATATACCTCCTCTTCTGTCGGTAGTTCCACCATAATATCCGGTTTGATGCCTACGCTCTCGATTATGGTACGGGAGGCGTCCTGCATCGCTATAAGAGGCATATAAAACTCCATACATCCGCCAATGGTCTCTACCAACCCGCCGTTGAACTGGTCTGAATCCCCAAGCCCCGCAGTCGCTCCCGCGCTGTGACTTCCCACGACAGTAACATGTTTTCCCTGGCTTTTCAGCATGAGGGTGCTGATCTGATGCTGCTGAAAAAGCGACCTCTTTTTTTCCTTGTTTCTTTGAAGTATCATAAAAATCTTGGGAACTCAGACTGACGGACAAATTCAGTTAGATTTCCCAAGATTTTTAGAGTTGATTTGCAGTTTTCTCTCTAATTTAATCGATTTTCCTCAAATATAGCCCACTTTTTGGCTACTTTGCAGCCTTAAGTGTCATTATTCGCTTGAGATTGACATAGAATACGGCCACGGCGGTCTGTATCTCAAGGCTTTCCATGCCAAAAGATATCGTCGTTTTTAATCCATGTCTATTCTTTAGTTCAGAGTTCTTGCTCTCTATGCGTTTGCGGATGCTTATATCGCGTTTGAACTCGTCCGTCTTCTGGAATTCTTTCTGCTTTGCATGCTCTTCCGATAGAATCCTTATCATATAGGTTTTGCTCTCAGCCCCGTCCTTATAACAACCCTCCTTCAATGGACAATGTTTGCATTTCTCTATGTCGAAACGATATTCATAATCTCCATTGCACTTCTTTTTTGCATTATACTTTATCAATCTCTTTTTTACCGATATTTCTCCTGCCGGACATGTTACACAGTCCGCGTCTTTGTTATATATGAAGCCATCATTCTTATCGCGGAATCCATTCACAGTAGGATTCAAAGGAGCGACCAGCTTTATGTTCTTCTCTTTGCATGCGCTTATGTTGTCTTTGGAACTGTAGGCTGTATCTGCGATAACACACTCTATATCTTTTACTCCGTTTTCCTCTGTTTTTTCTATCAGTCCTGATAATTGCGAGCCATCATCTTTATCGCCCGAGGTGACAGTTGTGGCAGTGATAAAACCATTCTCAGTCTCGGCTATGTGTACCTTGTATCCGGTGAAAGGCTTACTCCTGTCCTTGTGCCCGGAGCGGGCGTCGGGGTCGCGACATACCATGGCACGAGTTTCTATATCTTCTAGGGCTTCCTGAAGATAATTCATGCCTTCTTCTATTCCTGGTGTTATAATCCTGTCTGATTTTGAGATGGCATTCAAAAGGCGTTCCGCATAGTCTATCATCTCATCTGCATTCTTGGAGACAACAGTTGCTGGGAGCAACTTATATAACTCCATATCTGTTGCCCTTATTACCTGTAGCAAAGCACCACTACGGTGCTTGATGGCTTCTGCAGGAGTGTATCTTCTGAAGACGGATAATGTATGAGTGGAGTCTACAAGTATCTTCTTTGAGACTATCAAACCCAAAGCCTTGGCTTTATCCAGACTGGAGCGCAACAGTAAATCCATTAGGTTAATGTCTCTAATTCTCTGGCGACGAAATACAGTCAACAGAGATGGATCAATAACATCATCCTCTGGGCACAATCCAAGGAAATACTTATATGCCATATCCGTGCGAGAACGTGCTATTAGGTCTCTGTCTGAGACAGGGTGCATGGTCTTCAACAATAAGTATTTAAAAAGGATAATAGGGTCTATGGCCTCGCGACCCATATTCTTGCTATAGTTCTTAACCAATTCCTTACGGATCGATGCAAAATCTATCAGTTCATTTAGCTGACGATATTTGCTGTCTTGAGGAATTAATATATCATAAAGCGAATTATAGTCGCTAAACTTGATTCCTGTCTGTGGATTTAACATGGAATTATCATTGATTTGTCGTACAAATATATTGAAAATCAATGATATACACAAGTAAAATAATGCCGGATTATAGAAAAATGAAGGATGCTTGATTCTTGTGAATGCAAACATCCTCCACTTGTTAAAGATGTGATTCAAGTCATATGGCTACTTTTTCAGCAGCATCTATTCCGGACATACTCGCGCTGTATCTATCGATAAGAACCACAATGAGGATTTCCTCCCTGATCCCTATATCTGTTACCTTAGTCATACATGGGACCCATGGCGTATAGCTGTAAGGATTGTTATCCTCTTTGAACCGCTGATAGCCGAATACGGCATTTTTCGTAATAAAACGGTCAGTAAACGTTCTGGCATCGACAACCAGTCCACCGCCGTTACCTCTGAAATCCAATATTATCTTCTGTATCTTGCCCTCCTTCAGAGGTGTGATAAAGTTATTGTAGAACTCTACTATATACGGACTGTTCAATACCTTATCCACATCGGACAGGAAAATAGTATATTCGGATGCCAGCTGCAGATGTTCCATCAGACGTGTGGTAAACCCCTCCGTGTATTTCGCATGTTCCGCGAACTCCGGCATCAGGAACATATCAGCCAATACACTGTTTATATCCGGCGCGGTTTCCCTCGCCGTGGTCAACACCCCAATGAAGGTTTCATCCATGCTCTCCGTCCGTTCAAAGTCCTCCATCCTGCTTGCGGCAGTCAGGGCAGGCTCCGATTTCATAAAAGAATCAAACTTTCTGACGACTTCTACGGATCTTTCAATCAGGGCCTGTCTGGTTGCCTCTTCCTCTATACCGGTCACGGCAACAGTGTCCCTCATTTCCTGTTCGGACAGATAGTAGGGACTGTTTTCATCTATGGCCAGGTATTCATCACGAAATGACATCATATAGTTGTTACTAAGCATGAACGAGGAGAACCCGAAGTAATAAATATCCGGGTTGTCTTGCAGGAATCCCCCCCCCAATACATCCTTGTTACGTCCGTAAACGCCCGCTCCATCCTTAATCTTAGGTTGCATATATGCATATTTGTATTCGAAAGGATAAGTATATATGGTTTCCTTATTTTTTATGCCACCATAGAATGTTATGGTTTTAATATAGCTATGTGATGCCGGGCAGTGTATATAAGATATGGGGGGTATAAGTACTTCAACGTAGATTATTGACAAGTTACAGTTGAGTATATTTATATAAAAGGAAACACAATTAATCCCTTTGTTTCGTTAATTTGATATGTAACAAAGGGATTAATCATAAATTAACGAGAGCCAATTAGTTGCATAGTTTGATTTCCTTATTCTAGTTTGATAAAGTGAATACGAAAAGGTGCCCATGTCATATCTTCCATCATGCTATAAATCATGGCCCCAAAATCATCTCCTTGCGGTTCATAATCATCCAACGTACATTCCAATACGACTTTGCTATCCACAGTGATTAGTCGGAAACCGACAAGAGCCGGACGTATATTTGTATACGTAGCGGAGAATTTGATATTTATATCGGGGATCTCCAGTATGGATACTTTTACATTTGCCCCATTATTCTCTTGAAACGATTTATCTCCTTCTTTTTTAAAAGTGATTTTACGGGAAGATGTTCCAAAATAGTTTTTCAGATCACCGGATAGATCAGGCGTGAATGTATATTCTAAGTACGAGTTACCCTTAAATGTTATTCGGTCTGAAGACGTTCCTTTGGGTGCTTTACTTATATCTTCTCCATACATCTCGAATAAATCAAGATTTGTTATTTTGTCAAATACCCAAGTTCCAGTAAATATATCCGGTCCGTTTATAGTGACAGTAAGTGTGCCGTTGCTACCTATAGCATACCCGTCTTTATTAGCTAGACGAAGGATAAGTTTATCTTTTCCTTCTTCTTTCTTCAGGTACTTGATAGAGAAACTTCCTGTATTCTTGTTGATAGGAACAACAATCTGGGATCCGTTTACGAATTCATAGTGTACTCCTTCTATTGCGGTAGAACTCTCATCTACTTCAATATCGAAAGTTGTCGCTACTTTTACCTTATATGATTTCCCTTGCATATTCATTAGTTTGATAGAGAAATCAGCTCTGAACCCAACTTTTCCTGTACTGTTCTCAAAGGACATTATTATTCCATTATTATTTAATAAATTTACAGAGGCATAATTCATCAATCCCAATGAAAAACCTTCCGGAGCTTTTTGCAAATTAACATATAACTCTTTATTTTCATCACCAATATTTTCTTCAATACGAGTTATCATAAAAGTAGTTTCTGTTTCACCTGCTTTCAGTAAGATGGATGATTCCGATACAATGAAATCTATACCCTCTACGGCTGTTCCACCAAAAAGAACAGGAATAGAGACGTCCGTTGAAGGAGCTTGGTCGGCTTTTATCTTCAGTTCTATACTTCCTTTTGCTAACGTATAGAATGGCTGATCAATATAGATTTGAGGCAGGCGCTGGTTATCATCAGATGAACAGGAAGTAAGAATAAATGCCGTGCTCATCAACATACATAGATAATGCCCTAATTTTTTCATAACATTTCTTGTTTTATGGTTATTGCTATTGACTTATGCTGTTTTCATATTCTGCTTTTATTGCATTATATTCCGCAACTTCTTCAGTCGTCAAAACTGTGGGATTGGGTAGTTTATAAGTTTTATTTAGGAAGTTTGTATCTGATTGCGGAGGCAATTCATCTATATCTTCACACGCTGCATAAACTACTCCAAATAATATGAAGGAGATTATAAATATTCCGCTATATACTTTCTTTTTCATATTTTAGTCCTCCAAATTATTTATTTTGTATTTCTTTATATCCTGGATTTTGTATCAATCCGTTCTCTAAATCCAAATCATGTAAAGGAATTGGAAATGTATACATATATTTCTCTGTCACATATTTCAGACCATTGAGTGCCGTCCAATATTCCGGTGAACCATTCCGTTTTTGTTCAAAGAAACGGTCTCCTTCCAGAAATAATTCTTTTCTACGTTCCTGCAGAATGAATCTCATTAGTGGAGTTAGAACATTGCCTTCTGCATCTGTCTGAATGACTTCCTTGTCTGAAAGAGCCGGTACTTTGTCAATTGGCAGATCACTATAATAACTAATGCGATGCGCTCGCAGTTCGTTGATAGATTTCAAGGCTTTGTTTTCTTGCTTCATGTGATAATAACATTCCGCTTCTATCAGTTTGAATTCGGCTGCTCTCATACCACAAAAGAAAATCTTTTTTGCTTGCCGTTGGGTGTTTACCCAAAGTGCATAGCGGATATCGCTTGTTTTTTCTTCTTCAGAGAAAGTACTTAAAAAACGCAGACTAACGGGACGGTATTGAAGGGTGGTATTTACTCCGGATAGATCGTCACTACCGGTGGCTGTGACAGCAAGATATGATTTCAAAAGCTGGTTGCCCGTCAATTCGTATGCATTAGTCATCATAGCTTTGTATGCTTCACCTTCTAGTAAAGGATATTTGTTCAATAAGTCTTGGGCTATCGGAAGTGCTTTGCTCCACTGCCGGGTCCAGAAATACATACGAGCCTGATATCCTTTTACAACATCTTCCGTGAAACGGTAGATATTATCATTGATATGATAGCTGGCAGCCTTTTGCAGATCGGATTCTATCTGATTGATAGTGGCTTGCATAGTACTGCGAAGTGGCTTTTCTTCCATGTCAAACGTTGTCACAAGTGGAAGCCCGAGCTGGGTGTCAAATTCTCCCGTACGGGGTACTTCACAGAATAGTCGTAATAATTGATAATATGCCACACCTCTTATGGCATATGCTGTCCCCCGAATTTTATTAGCTTCTTCTGTATTGTTTTCTTCCATTTCATTCAATACGATATTACAATCGCGAATAAATTCATAAAGAGTTTGATAGTAATTGGTGTATTGATTTTGGCGAATAATATCGCCTACGTATGTTGCTAAAGCACGTGCGCCTGATCCGGTTAGACAAGTCTCAAAATTATCACCGCATACGGCATCCCATGTCATCCATTGATTGGCATTACCTACTAAATAGTTGTCTGAACCGGCGTCAATGCTGTTAAGGCGTGTGTGAATAAGTGCCGAAAACTCTTCTGCCGTCTTAGGGATAGTACGTCCGTAAGGCTTTATATCTAAATAGTTGTTACACGATATGCATAATAATGCTAGTATCGCAAGACTTATTATATTTCTTTTCTTCATAGTGCTCTGTTTTTAAAATCCGATAGAAACTCCCATAGAGAAGGTACGTGGAGTAGGATAAACTGCTCCTGGGGTTTCGGGGTCAATACCGGAATAATTGGTTATTATGAATAAATTGCTGACACTGAATGATAGTGCCAATGAACTGATATGTGCCCTTTTGAGCCATTCATTTTCAAAGTTATACCCCAATAGTAATGATCCGAGTTTGAAGTAAGATACTTTTTCCAACATAGAGGCACGAGTGATCTGGCTGCTGGTTATCATATAATTATCCAATCCCAAATATTCTCCATACGCATCAATGATACGTGGGTATCCATTGGTTATCGGGTTATCTTTTGTCCAACGATTCACACGGTCTTTTGTTACGTTCAGGAAGTTGGTATACAGGTCATTTTCTTGCGTAGGAATGCTTTCGACTGCTGCAGATGATTCATTTAGCATGGTGTAAGATACCGGACAAGTGATATTGTTCAGTATTTTTCCTCCTAAAGAATAAGAACCTCCTAAACTCAGGTTTATTTTCTTGTATGATAAAGAGATGGAATATCCTCCGTTGGTAGGTGCGTTACTAGTTCCCAAATAGAAAGCATAGTTTTTAGCTTCACCACGATCTGCTTCCGTAGACATTGTAACGTCCGGACGGGTAGCATAAGCATAAATTCCTAATTTCTCATCAATGCCTATTACTTTTCCACTGACAATAGAACTTAATGGGTAGCCTACGTAGTTAGAATTGAAAATGCTTCCATTAGGTGAGGAATATTTTAGCAACTTATTACGGTTGTAAGCAATATTGGCAGTTAATGAAAGATTCCAGTCTTTAGTTTTCAATACATTGGCACTTATTGTCACTTCCGCTCCTTGATTCAGTAATTCTGAGGTATTATAACTTTGATATGAGAATCCTGTGGTGTAAACAACCGGAACACTGGTTACGGCATCTCGTGTGCGTCTGTCATAAAGTTCACCTTGTAAGCGTAGACGGTCATTCAGAAAACCTATATCCATTGAGATTTTCATATCGCGTGTTTTTTCCCAGCGTAATTTGGTGTTCGGGGCATTCCGTAATGTTCCCATGCGGTAATAATCATTGTCGGCTTTGCGGAATGAGTTTTCATAATCCATTACCAATTGTGGATAAACAGACTTATTAATGTTTCCTGTATATCCGAATGCAGATCGTAAAGATAAAGTGCTGATAATAGGTTTTAAAGGTTTCATGAACTCTTCCTGATCAACATTCCAAGATAGACCGACAGAGCCGGTAGGGTTGAATTGTTCATTGCTACCGAAATTATTCGAGCCATCAGTACGTCCTGTCAAACTGAGAATATAACGTTGCTTGAATACATAGTCTAATGAAAGGTAAAAAGAAGCGAAGGCGTCTTCTACAATACTTTGACCGGATAGCTGATCGACGATGGCTGCATACGAAATCAGGTTGTTATAGCCTATATCCATACTTTCCGGATATATGGGGATAGAAGAATTACCGGATATGGGATCATATCCATATCGTTTTTCGTAGATGCTTTTGGAATATTGTCCTCGTATCTCCGAGCCTAACAATGCACTTATATAATGGTCGCGACCGAAGGTGTTGAAATAATGGAGCTGGCCGCGTAAATTGTAATTGGTGTTATAAGCATTGGTCTGAGTAATGGAACCGTATGTACGTTTAGATATACTACTTGCACTACCTTCAAATGGGCGGTCCTGCCAAGCGGCGTATGTGTTTTTGCCATTGATATTATCGGAGGCATTTGTCACATATCCGTAAGAAGCCAATCCTTCGAAACTTAAATTGTCTAAGATGTTAACGCTTAGATTAGCGATTAATGATGCGGACATATTTTTGGTTTCGTTGGATGTTTCATTGATTTCTCGGAAAATATTGTATCCACCATCCGGTAATAATTTGTCATAAGCACCATTGGCATGAGTTATACTGTAATATGTATTGTCTGCTGCATATGATCCGTCTTCGTTGTATATTCTTTCGTATGGATTGGCAAAATAGGCATACTTGAAAGGGTCAACATTCAGTGATGGTGAAGTGGATTCCTGTATAGCCATATCAGCAGAGATACCAAGTTTCACCCGTTTGTTGGGCTTCATATCAAGTTTGGCACTTACATTGTAGCGTTCGTAATCGGTCTTTTTTACTAGTCCATTGTTTTTCGCATATCCTAAGGAAACGTAATAAGAGTTTTTTTCCGATCCTCCGGAGAGAGAAAGATAATGGCTGTTTGAAACTGAATTTTGAAATAATTCGTCAAACCAATCAGTTGTTTGTTCGCCAAGACGGGCTATTTCCGCATTTTGCTGTTCTAAGGTCATATTGGCGTATTTCCCGTACCCGGATCGAATCATGCCGACCGCGCCAATAACCGGATAGTGAGTACCATCGGCAAAACCTTTGGCAGAGAATTCATTCCACAGCTCTTGCTCCCAGGCCAGTTTCTCACTGGAGTTCATTAGATTAGCATTTCCCGGAGGTCTTGTGACGATGGAAACATTGGCTGAATAATTAATACTCATTTTCCCTTCTTTTCCTCGTTTGGTTGTTACCACGATAACGCCTCCTGCTGCACGAGAGCCATAAATGGCTGTTGCTGAAGCATCCTTCAATACTGTGATAGATTCAATGTCGTTTGGGTTAATTCCGGAGATACCATTTGCAAAGATTTCATTGAAATCACCTGCACGGATTTGGCTGCTTGATATGCTTGGAATATCTTTCTGCAAAGGTACCCCGTCTACCACCCACAATGGTTCTGCATTACCTGTAATTGTGTTTGTACCACGAATACGTATTTTGGCCGATTCTCCCGGGCGACCGGAAACTGCTTTCACGTCCATTCCGGCAACTTTTCCTTGCATCAACATATCCAAATTGGCTGTAGGGGCTCCTTTCAGGTCTTTGGCTGTCAGTGTTGCCAATGAACCGGTAGTACGGCGTTTGGTCGTACGCTGGTATCCGGTGACTACTACCTGATCCAGTTCGGAGGTTTCATCTTCTAATGTGATATAGCCGGACAGTGGCTTGGTTACCCGCATGAATAGCGGTTTCATACCCACGTACTTAAATTCAATCTGGGTGTTCCGATCTACCCACAGAGAAACTTCTCCTTGATCGTTAGCCACTACTCCCTGTGCCTTACCGGTAACTTTTACTGTTGCACCGGGCAAGGGATTCTTGTCTACGTCTACAATGGTTACTTTCACTAGAATGGTCGCATCGCCTTGCGGCTTTTGAGCGAACAGGATTGTAGCCATGCAACAGAGACAGACAAACATGAATGCTTTGAATGTTTTCTGATACTTCATAAGCTTTTTGAGTTAGGGTTAATTATGATTGATGATATCAATATGTTGCTTTACCGGTTGAATGAGATTCTCCACAAAATAGTAGCGGATCAAATTCTGATAATAGGGACACATTACTCCATGATCTTTTCCCGGCAGGATAAACATATCGAAACGTTTGTTGGCTTTTATCAGAGCGTCTGCCAGGCGATAGGTAGATGAAGGCGGGACATTCTTATCTACATCGCCAGTGATAAGCATCAGATGGCCTTTTAAGTTCTTTGCCAGTTCCATATTGGTCGGAATCTTGGTGGAAAATACTGTTTTTCCAGTCTTTGGATCAGTCTTCTCGGTCAGTCCGTGAAATGCTTCTCCCCACCATTGTATATAGATATTGTTGTCATGGTTGCCCGAAGCAGCTACCGCTACTTTATAAAAGTCGGGATAAGTGAGGATGGCGGCTACTGTCTGGAATGCTCCTCCGGAGTGTCCGTAAATACCCACACGGTTAAGATCGATGAACGGGTAGTTCTTTGCTAACTGCTCAATTACGCTTTTATCATCAGCCAACGGATAATCACGCAGATTACCGTAGCCGAAGTTATAGAAATCGTGTCCACGCAAAGGAGAACTTCCACGTGGAGCCACATTGATGACTATAAAGCCAAGCTCAGCCAGTGACTGGTTACCATTATCGTCAAGTGTGAATGATTGCGGAATCTGGTCGTCTTGGGGACCGGGATACACATTGCTGATAATAGGATATTTTTTGTTTTTATCCAGTTGAGACGGTAGATACATGAGTCCGTAAAGATCTGTTTTCCCATCGGCCGCTTTCAACTTTAACAGTAAAGGCGGTTGCCATCCTGCTTTTCGCAACAGGCTGTCGTCCATGCGATTTACCTCAAAATATTGTGTGGGACGGTCGATAGACAATACATTCATTACAGGCGCCAAGTCCATACGTGAATATGTATCGATGGCATATCGTTGGTCGTCGGACAGGGTTAATTCGTGGTTACCGTTTCCCGGAGTAAGCAGCGTTTGTTTTTTTCCATCAAAATCAGCCTTATAATAAAAGGTATAATAAGGGTTAGTATCAGGTTCGTTACCATATCCAGCAAAAATGATATTTCTTCGTAAGGTATCTATGTGTACGATACTGCCTGCTACAAGGTTATCACCATGTGTGATGCGGTTTAGTAATCGTCCGTCATTATTGTACAGATAATAGTTACCTTTTCCTGTGCGTTCCGACCACCAAATGAAATATTTTCCTTTCTCTATCATGCGATAGCCCGATAGGGTCAAGTTGATGTGCGGAGCACATTCTTCCGAGATAAGCTCAGTGACTGTGCCATCTGTCACGTTGATACGGCAAAGGTCTATTTTATCACCCTTACGGCTTCTGCGCGTGAAAAAAAGAGCTTTGGGAGAACGGAAATAGTCTAAAGTTACTACTTGGTCAGGATATTTCCCAATCGGTAACATCTTTCCTTGTTCATGGTCGGCATCATACCAAAACATACGGTATTGACGCACTCCGGCATCACCGGGCATAGGCATCTTGAAGGTATTTGTCGTCGGACGTTGCCGTGCAAGGGAGTTGATAAGGCTGATTTCTTTTACTTCACTCATATCCTGTATCAGGCAGACATAACGATGTCCCAGCCAGAATCCTTTGGTGTTAGACTCTATTGTGTCTTTAGAGCAACGGTAAGTATAGGACGCATCCTCTTTACCGTCTTTTGTCAGACGGTGTATGATTCCTGTACGGTTGTTACGTATATAGAGGTCATATCCGCATCCCAACATAGTGAAGAGTGAGTCAGAGCTATGGTACGATGGTTTGAGAACAGGACGTTCCTTCTTTTTGTTTTCTGCCTTTATCTGTGTCAGTATTCCGGTGCGCATATCATACACCATAGACTTTCCTTTCTTATCAAGATAAAAGCGGTTGAAGTCATTCTTCTTAAATCGATACCCGTAAAGCTGTATATTCCTTGCATCGAGTGTGTCACCCGTGATTCTTGCATATTGTTGCACGAATTGCAGGTTATCCTTTATCATATTGCGTTTTTTACCATTCTTGGCATTAACCAGATAGTAAGAAACTCCATTATCTTCTTTTACATTGTAGTAAAAATAAGAACTACCTTCAATCCAGTTGGGATAAGGTCTTTTGCCTTTTATATATTGCTCCAGTGCATCAGAGGAAAATTTTTCAGCACGTGCCCAATCCACATCGTTTACAGTACTGTTTACCGATGTGGATGTTCCTTGTGCTTGTATGCATAAGCAGAACAGCAGGCCTATAAAACTTATGACAGTATTTTTTCTCATCTCTTTTTATATTCGGTTGCTAATTTGACTGCTTGTAGTGCGTCAATGATTCCTCCGCTTGTACAACGATCTTTTAAATTGTCAGCCGGACGAACGCTCTTTATTAATATCTCTTTGATTTGTGTGGCCGTCAGCTTTGGGAAATGGGCACGTAACATTGCCGCTACACCACTTACTATGGGGGTGGCTATACTGGTTCCTTGTGATACCATGTATTTGTTGCCGACCGTTACCGAGGTAATTTCTTCTCCAGGAGCGAATACATCTACTTCTTTTGCTCCATAGTTGGAAAACTGACTTAGTTGCCCTTTCTTGTCAGAAGAACCGACTCTTAAGTAATTAGGGAATATTTTTCCTTGCGCATCCTTTGCTGAAGGAAAATAGGTGATGAGATCGATATTCCGTTTGTTATTGCCTGCCGCTTGGATGATAAGTACATCTTTTTTGAGAGCATATTCAATAGCCTCATTTACCATGTCGGCATCGGGTGAGGTGTATTTTCCTAAACTCATGTTTATAACCTTAGCGCCATTATCCACTGCATAACGGATAGCGGTTGAAATGTCTTTGTCGTATTCGTCACCGTCAGGAACGGCACGTATGATCATCAACCGCGCTTGAGGCCAGACACCGGTGATGGCAGCATTATTGATTCCTTGTCCGGCAATCACTCCTGCAACGAAAGTACCATGGTCGCATCCTTTTGCTTGTAATAACGAATTTCCGTAAAAACGATCTGAAGGATTTTTTAAATCGTCGCCCATTAATAACCTTTTGTCAGCATCATGCTCGATACCATATAATCTTTTCTGCATTAAGGCAAATGTGTTGCGGTGTTGCTTATGAACATCTTTCCATAATGATTTTTTTCCACTCTTGAACATATCGACAAAAAGTGTTTGACAGGCGTTGCCCCATGCCGGATCTTCAATAGGAAGATGGGTTAATTCATTGACTGTTAATGTGTCTATATTCATTCCGGGAATAGTAGTCAGTACAGAGTCTATCAGTTGGTATGCTTGGTCTTTTGCGGCCGTATAACCTACATATTTTATATAACTCATGATACCCGCTTTCTTTTTCATCTTTTCGTAGTAGACATATTCAGTAGTATCTTGTATATCAGCCGGAACGATATTTTTATACTTGGGATACAACCGCTTAAATTCGCGATACTCTTCCGTCCCGGCACTGGTCATATTGAATATTCCGTCTTTAGTTCCGAGAAAGTTCCACCCATACAGGTCATCCGTGTATCCATTTTTATCATTATCTTTTCCGTCGATTTTTTCTTTTGGATTACGCCAAAGTGCAGGTGTTAGATCAATGGAGGTCGTATCTATACCCGAATCGATAATACCCACGATGATTTGCCGATGAGGTTTTAGCTTTTTTTCTTGCAGGAAATGTAGGGCCTTTTCCATATTTATACCCTGCAATGTATCATTATACAATCTGTACCAGTTTGAATACGTTCTTGTTTGTCCTTTGAGATTATTGTTGAATATCCCTAAAAGGATGAACAAAAAAAATGGTAGTTTGAATTTCTCCATACTTTTATTGTTTACATTTACAATATATATTTATTAAAAACAAAATAACAGCGCAAAAATACAATATAATAATTAAAAACAGCAAATTTAGTCTACTATTTATAAAAATAGACAGTGAATACTAAAGTTTTACTACGCCGGTTTATTACAGGCAGAAGTTATTATATTTCCCCAGTTAAAGGTAGAATGGAAAATATAAAGCTCGTTGACCCACTATTATAAAATCCATTTGACCCACCTTTATAACCGCAACTGATCCACTAAAATTACAATAAAAATTGACCATATAGAATACTTATATTCCGGTCTTGTTTTTTACTTTAAAAAAGCATTTTAACCCGGTATAATTCACCAAATAATTTTTTTAAGTATAAAAACACATACTTCGTTGTTATCATTCAGGAATGAGTATCCGAAGTATCAGTTCTTCTCTTCTGATTTCACGAAATACAGTCAAACGATATATCCGTATATATGAAGATATGGGTATAGAACTGGAGCGCCTGTTGAAAATGGACGAACAGCATCTGCATGAACTTTTTGGTGCAGATATTGATAATGAAACAGTTAGGTCTGCAGAGTATAAGTATCTTGAAGAACATATACCTGAATACATTAAACGACTTAAATCCCGTGGAACAACAAGAAGATCCTTGTATGAGGAGTATTTGAAAAATCGTCCTCAAGGTTACAGCTATTGTTCATTTTGCCTATATCTCAGACGTGAAAGAGAAGTAAAAGTGCCCGTTGGGCACATAGATCATATAGCCGGTGATCAGATGTATGTGGATTTTGCCGGTGACAAACTTTATCTTTCAGACGAAAAGACAGGTGATAAGGTTCCCGTAGAAGTTTTTGCTGCCATACTTCCGTGCAGCCAGATTACCTATTACGAGGCTGTACCATCGCAAAAGAAAGAATATCTTATCCAGGCATGTGAAAATGCTTTCCCTTATTTTGGAGGTGTACCCAATGCTATAGTTCCCGACAATCTCAAGTCTGCCGTAACAAAGCCCAGGGGATTGAACCTGTAATCAATGATGACTTTACTGCATTTGCAGATCATTACTGTTGTGTTGTCTTTCCGGCAAGGGTACGTAAACCAAAAGACAAGGCTCTGGTTGAAAATGCTGTAAGATTGCTATATAGGGAGATCTATTCAAAGATGACAGGATTGAAATTCAATGACATTGAAGCCTTGAACATAGAGATTGTAAAACATACGGATGCGTTGAACAACCGAAAGATGTACAACCGCAGGGAGCGCTTCCTCGAAGTCGAGAAAGACAGACTGCACACTTTGCCCGCCACAAGGTTTATATCAAAAAACCGGAAAACGGCAACTGTCATGAGAAACAGTTACGTATCGCTTAACAATCACTATTACAGTGTCCCCAAAGAGTATATCGGCGACACTGTAGAATTACTGTATGATGGGGATACAGTGGAAATATATCATAAATTCAGGCACATAACGACACATCGCAGGGATGATACCCCTTTCACTTATTCGGAAAAATCGTCCCACAAACTTCCGGGAGTACTGCATGAATACAGAAGTAGAATGGATGAGATATACCATAAGGCACGTGAAATCGATTCGGTAGTGGAAGAGTACATAAAACTAGTGACCGTTGCCAAAAAATATCCGATTCAAGCCATACGTTCTGCCGATGGTATATTAAGTCTTGTGGAACGTTTCGGGCGTGACAGAATGGTTCTTGCATGCCAGATAGCAATGGAATCCAATATGTTTGGATACAACGAACTTGAAAGTATTCTGATAAACAGGGAAGATGAAAAGTATCATGTTCAAATGGAAAGACAGGTCCCTGAACTTACTCCTAAACATAAAAATCTCAGAGGTAAAGATTATTTTAACTCTAAAAACAGTAATGAAAATGACAAGTAACAACAAAATAAACAGAACTTTCGAAAAAAATATGGACAGAATAATGGAACTACTCTCCAAGTTACGTTTTTACGGTATGCTTGAAACATACAGAAACGATTGTAGGACTACATCCTCTGATGGTATGACAAACGATGAGTTTCTTAAATGGCTTCTAGAAAGCGAGTATGATTACAGGCACAATGTAAGTATTGAGCGACTAATAAGGTCGGCAAACTTCAGATATAAGGCATATATGGAGAAAATAGGCTATACAATAAAACGTAACCTTGACCGGAATCAACTCGAAAGACTTGCCTCTCTAAATTTTATAAGAGACGGACAGAATATTTTATCACAGGCAGCTCTGGAACAGGCAAAAGCTATATAGCTTCAGCTATAGGATATGGAGCGTGTAAAAATGGAATCAGAACTGTATATTCCAATGCGTCAAAGCTTATGGGACAGCTTAAAATCGCCAAGAACAAGGGAACTATAGAATCTGATATGAAAAAAAAATGAGAAGTGCCCACTATTGATCCTTGACGATCTGTTTCTTATAGGGCTGGACGCGAAAGAAAGGTCCATTCTTATGGAAATAATAGAAGACAGACACGGATTAAAATCAATCATAATAACATCACAGCTTCCCGTTGAAAACTGGTATGATGCAATTGGTAATCCTACCGTAGCTGATGCAATCCTGGACAGAATTGTACATACTGCACACAAAATTGAACTCACAGGAGATTCTGCAAGAAAGATAAATGCCAAAAAGAAGTAACATCTACTGTAGATAATTATAATTGAAATTGACCCAGGTTAAAATGCATTTTTCTTTCCATAAATCCAATGTTTTTTGATGGATCAATTGGGAATATAATAGTGGGTCAACGGGCTTTATATTTTCCAGAAAGTGTTAGAGGGTGATAACAACGACCGCAAGCTACTAAAATGAAAGAAACTACTAAATATCTGTTTGCAATAAGTAGTTACTACTACCTTAATACGCTGCATAATGATAAATATAAAAAAGTAAAGTTAAAACATGCAATTTATATAAAATGTCAACTTTTTTCAATAAGCAGAAACTCAATTTTATAGTATTACAAATAGTACACAAAGTATGTCTTTTCTTGTGATTGCACGTATTCTTTTGACCATTACACTTTTTTTTAAATATATGCTAGCGGTACAAATATAGGTCTAATTTTTTTGGGATATATATAGCTGCAAACTAACCTTATTAAAATAGGACAACCCTTACGGGCTATCCCTATTGTATCTTTTTTCACTTGTTCAGTCAGCAATGATGTCACTGCTCTTACGAAACTGTTACCAGTGGCTTTATTTATAAAGGCAAGTTTTGTCAACTCTTTGCCTTTATATGTAACTGTAATTAATGCTACTTCATTCATGCCTTTTAATATTATGGGTTGTTACATATCTCGAATAAGGAAGAAAGGTCCCCGGATAGCTCTTTCAGTTCAGTCAGGGGATTATAGCTTTCACAAACTTTATTTTCATATCTCTAAGCCTATACCAGTTGACAAAGAACTGCAGCATTAGAGCGTTTAACGGAACAGCATTCCATTGTTATTTGACATTAGAAAAATGGAATACAGCATTTGTATCCAATATCATTGTTAGTAAAGTAGTCAAAGGCAAGTAATAACAGCAGAACTGTTATGTTTGCGCCCCCTTTTACCCGTCACTTCACTCCCTCCGATTGACCCACCTTTGAGAGCCTTTATACATCTTTGGTAAAAAATTACACATCAGTATGTAATGAATTTTACCGTTATTATATGTTAACAAATTCGCGGTTTAACCTATTTTAAAATAAAAAATTATGTATAAATTAATAAAAGTATTTTTTTGCATAAAATTAATCTAATTACTAAAAAATACAATTTAAACGTTATGAAGCCAAAAGTAGCAAGCCTATTATGGGTGCTTTTGCTCTTCCCAATGATGAGTGTGATGGCACAGTCCAGAATTGTTAAGGGGATTGTAAAAGACACAAATGGCGAACCGTTGATCGGTGTTTCTGTACTCGTTAAAGGTACCTTTAACGGTGTTACAACAAACATTGATGGTGCATTCAGTCTTGAAGTCAATAACGGCGACAAGCTGCAATTCAGTTACATCGGTTATCGCACATTGACATTGGACGCCCCTGCTAGCGGACAAATGAATGTCGTTTTGTCGGAAGAATCTACAGCTTTGGATGAAGTTGTGGTTACCGCTCTCGGTATCAGGCGCGAACAGAAAGCGTTGAGTTACAACGTACAAACTGTTAAAGGTGATATGCTCACCGCAAACAAGGACGCCAACTTTATCAACTCATTAGCTGGTAAAGTAGCAGGTGTAAACATTAACACAAGTGCGGCAGGTGCCGGTAGTGCGGCACGCGTTATCATGCGTGGTACCAAATCTTTGAGCGGTAACGATAATGCGCTCTATGTGATTGACGGTATTCCAATGTTTGACATTAACACTGGTTCTGAATCTGGTGGTACTATGTCAAAGCAGCCGGGTTCAAGTGGTGTTGCCGATATCAACCCTGAAGACATCGAATCTATGTCAGTTCTTTCTGGTCCTTCTGCAGCAGCTCTTTATGGCTCTGCAGCAGCAAGTGGTGTAATCCTTATCACTACTAAGAAGGGCTCTGAAGGTAAGGCTAAACTGACTTACAGCAACTCTACTATATTCCAGAATGTATGGATGACTCCCAAATTCCAGAACCGTTACGGAAACGTTGAAGGACAGTTCGAATCTTGGGGCAAAATACTCGAAACTCCGACTGATTATAATCCGCTCGATTTCTTTAACACTGGTATAACTGAAATCAACTCTTTGACATTCACTGTAGGTAACGAAAAGAACCAAACATTCGCTTCTGCAGCTGTAACAAATGCACCGGGAGTAATGCTTGAGTCTGCTTATAACCGTTATAATTTCTCAATCCGCAATACAACTAAGTTCTTCAATGACAAGTTCTCTATGGATCTTGGTGCTTCTTATATTGTTCAGAACAATAGGAACATGGTAGGTTCAGGTGAATACTTCAACCCAATTCCTGCTCTTTGGTTGTTCCCACGCGGTGAAAATTTCGACGATGTACGTATGTTCGAACGCTTTGACCCATCGCGCAACATCTATACTCAGTATTGGGAAGAAAAATATCCTAATGCATTTACCATGCAGAACCCTTATTGGACCCAAAAGCGCATGGACCGAGAAGCCCGCAAACAACGTTATATGTTCAATGCTTCATTGAAATATGATGTTCTTCCATGGATGTATGTAATTGCCCGTGTTCGTGTTGACAATGCCTATACTACTTATGAAGAAAAATACGATGCTTCAACTATCCGCGTCCTTGCTGGTGAAAAGGGGGCATATGGTAAGACTCGCACAATGAACCGTACTACCTACGCTGATATAATGGCATCTATGAACAAGTCATTCTTTAATGACCTTTTGAATGTCAATGCTCAGTTCGGTGCTTCTATCAGTGATATGCTTGAGGAATCAGACCACTTTGAAGGTGACCTAGTATCATTGCCAAACTTCTTCTCTATTGGTAACATCAGTTCATTGAAGAACAAGAGAGGTGATGCAGAATGGCATGATCAGACTCAGTCGGTATTCGGTAATATTGAATTGGGTTGGAATCGTCAATTCTATTTGACTGTTACTGGTCGTAACGACTGGGCTTCTATGCTCGCATTCACTAACAAGACTAGCTATTTCTACCCTTCAATAGGTGGATCATGGATTGTCAGCGAAACATTTAGCGATCACTTTCCTAAATGCATCTCTTATTTGAAAGTACGTGGATCATGGGCGGAAGTTGCATCTTCACCTTCTCGCTATTTGACCCGCATGCAGTATAGCTATAACGAGCAGACCAATCAATACGAATGGCCGTCAATCCATTACAACACCAATCTTCGTCCTGAAAACACAAAATCATGGGAAGCTGGTTTGAGTGCAAAGCTCTTCAACAACACAGTTGGTCTTGAAGTTACATATTATAAGGCTAACACTTTCAACCAGACATTCCAGATTCCAGCATCTGCATCTTCTGGTTACAAGAGTAATCTCATCCAAACAGGTAATATTCAGAACAGTGGTATCGAAGCTTCTCTTAACTACAATAATACATGGGGTAATTGGAAATTCAATACTGGCATCACTTGGTCATGGAACAAGAACAAAATCATCGCTCTTGCTAACGGTGCTCTTGATCCGGAAACGGGTAAACCAATCGAAATGGAATACTACACGGCATCTGGTTGTCTTGGTATGGCAGGTGGTCCTACAATCCGTCTTTATGAAGGTGGTTCAATGGGTGACCTCTACTATAACAAGCGTCTCCGTCAGTCAGCCAACGGTTATATCTGGAAAGATCCACAGACCGGTAAAGTAATGGACGAAACAATTGATTACTATAAAGTTGGTTCTGTACTCCCGAAATTCAGCATGGGGTGGACAGGTTCATTCGGTTGGAAGAATCTTCAAATGTCATGGGCTGTAACCGGTCGCTTCGGTGGTCAGGTTATTTCAGACACACAGGCTCTTTTGGACCGCTACGGTGTATCTGAAGCATCTGCAATTGCGCGTGACAATGGTGGTATAGAAATCTATGGAAACGGTACAGTTGACGCACAGAACTACTACGAAGTTATCTCACAAATGCCAGGTGCATACTATATTTACGATGCAACAAACATCCGTTTGGCTGACTTGACATTATCTTACACATTGCCACGAACCAAGCTTGGTAACATTTGTGAGCTCACATTCAGTCTCACAGGTAAGAACCTTTGGATGATCTATTGCAAGGCTCCGTTTGATCCTGAATCGACATCATCTACAACTAATAACTTCTATCAGGGTGTAGATTACTTCCAGCAGCCAAGCATCCGCTCATATGGTTTTAATGTAAAAGTTTCATTCTAATCTATTAGAACATAAACTATGAATAATAATAAATTCAAACAAATAGTTACTTTGATGTTGGGCAGTATTCTCATGCTTAGCAGCACTAGCTGTACAGAAAACTTTGAGGACTTCAATACCAACCCCAAAGCACCGACTCCGGAACAAATGGAGGGTGACTTTGCATCAACAGCCACATTGATTTCTACCATGATTCCAGTAATGGTTCAGGGTCAGGAAAACAACTATCAGATGATTGACCAAATGATTGGTTGCGAATACGGTCGTATGACTTGTGCACGTAACCACTGGGGGTCTGATGCTTACTTTGCAACCTATAACCCTTCTCAAGGATGGGCTGGTACTCCTTTCAATACTTGTATGCCTCAGATGTACACACCTTTCTTCCAAATTCGTGACATTTCTGGCGGTGAAGGCTTGACCTACCATTGGGCAAACTTGATTCGTATTTTCGGAACACTCCGCGTGAGCGACTGCTATGGTCCTATTCCATTCTCTAAGATTGGTACAGGTTCCGACTATCAGGTTGCTTATGATGATATGCCTGATTTGTTCAATGCTATGCTCGAAGAACTCGATGTAGTCATTGCCGGCTTGAAAGAGGGTGGCAACGCAGCCGTATTTGCTGATGTGGACTACATCTACGGTGGTGATATGACCAAATGGGTAAAATTTGCCAATACTTTGAAACTCCGTTTGGCTATGCGTCTTGTAAATGTTAATCCGAAACTGGCTCAGCAAAAGGCAGAAGAAGCTGTTAACGATGCCGGCGGCTTGATTTCAGCCCCTGATGATGCAGCTTGGTCAACATTTATCCCGGGCGGTAACTCACTCCTTAAAACCAATATTTCATGGAATGAAGGTGCAGTAAGTGCAGACATCCTTTCTTACATGAACGGTTATAATGATCCTCGTATGGCTGCCTACGCAACCAAAAATGCTAGTGGCAACTACCTCGGTATGCGTTCAGGTCTCTGGCACAGAGGTACAGGTAACGGCTTTGACTTGTTTTCAAAACCAATTGTAACAGAGACAGATCCTCTGCTTTGTATTTCAGCTAGCGAATCATGGTTTGCACGCGCTGAAGGTGCTCTCCGTGGATGGAAGATGGGTGGTACAGCACAGTATCTTTACGAAAAGGGTATCGAAGTGTCTATGTCTGAACGTGGGACTGCTCTTGGCAATTACCTCACTAGCGAGGCTATTCCTGCGGACTACGAAGATCCGAATGATGCGTCAAACAATATTTCTGCCATTTCAACTGTTACTCCGAAGTGGATTGAAGGTGATTTCGAAACTAACCTTGAACAGATTATGGTTCAGAAGTGGATCGGTAACTTCCCGAATGGTTGGGAAACATGGGCAGACCTTCGTCGTACAGGTTATCCTAAGTTCTTCCCTACGGTTGAAAACCGTTCTACTGCAGGTGTAAGTTCACAACGTGGTATGCGTCGTTTGCCTTTCCCTGATTCTGAATTCAACACTAACGAGGCTAATGTCAAAGCCGCACAGCAGATGCTCGGTGGTCCGGATAATGGTGCAACTGACCTTTGGTGGGCAAAGAAAAACTAATTTAACCCAAGTTTTAGTTAGTAAATTAAATTTGCAAAAAAAATGAAAGGATTAAAATCAATACTTTTTGTCATAGTCGCTATGATGACAGCCTCTACCTTGGTAATATCATGTGACGACTGGACAGAGCCCGAAGCAAAAGACTACTTCTCGGCTACTGCAAATACAGAGGCCTATAAGGCCCAATTAAAGAACTATTTCAATTCACCTCACAAGGTGATGTTCGGTTGGTTTGGTTCATGGTCAGCAGGCAACATCAGTAACAAACTGATCGGTCTTCCTGACTCAACAGACTTCGTGTCACTCTGGCTCTGCTATGGTAACCTCAATGAAGCTCAACAAGCTGACTTGAAGGCTTTCCAAAAACGTGGTTCAAGAGCTGTTCTATGTTGGCTTAATACCAACATCGGTGAAAATATCACTCCTGGTGTCAATGGTGTTCCTAATCAGGCTAATGCATTCAAATATTGGGGTTATATTCCGACTAATGGTATCACAGCACCTCGATATGATGAAAACTTGAATGCAGCATTGGATGTAAATGGCGACACTATTTGGGTAGATTACGAATATACCATTGAAAGCCACATTGCTGCAGCACAGAAATATGCTGAAGCTATTGCCGATACATGTGAAAAGTATAACATCGACGGCTTTGATGCTGACATCGAGTCAACTGGTACACTTATTCAGAGTGGTGAAAAAGCTGTTGTACTCAATGAATTCTTTCGTACATTGATTAAGCGCTTCGAAACTGAAGGTCGCTGGTTAGTAATTGATATTCCTGGTGGTATAGGATGGTTAAGCTATTACGATATCATTGCTGAAGATGTATTGAAAAAGACAAAATATATCTGTTGGCAGACCTATGAGCTTGAGCACGGTGGTCTTGACAACTTCTTTGATGCTGTTAAGAGATACAAACCGGAGATATTCGAAGAAGTGCTTTCAAAATCTATCATCACAGCTACGTTTGAACGTGCTGCTCACAAGTACCTCTTCCCGATTCAATCAAGTTGGAGACATCGTGACGGTCTTCCTCACGCAGGACAAGGTGCATACCACATTGAGTATGATTACCCGGGTAACCCGGACTATCCTTACGTTCGTGCAGCTATTACTACACAGAATCCTCCGATCTATGAATAATCACTTTTAAGGATTAAGCGAAATGAAAAAAATAGCATTACATATATTTACTTTAGGAATGATGGCAGCATCATTCATAGCATGTGAAGATGCCAAGAATGATGTAATCGTCAACATGGTTTACATTTCTGAAGCCGCATCAGCTTCAGCTGGTGAAATCATTCTTGGTAAGACAGGCGAAGTTTCTACAGGTCTCGTAACCGTTAGAGTTGGACATGTTGCTACCAGTGACATCAAAGTTCAGATTGCATTGGATGAGTCCGTTCTTACTGCTTACAACAAGCGTAACGATTTAGAATTCGCAGTGATACCTGCCGAATATATTGCACTTCCTACAGAAGTGGTGATTCCTGCCGGTGCATCACAGGTAGAAGTTCCTTTCACAGTCACTTCATTTAATGGTGAAAAGGGTGTGGAATATGCGGCTCCTATCAAGGTGGTATCTGCAGACGGTATTCCTGTATCAACTGGTTCTGGTGCATACATCTATACTTTCGGTAAGCCTCTTGTTCAGAAAGCTCCCGGATTTGGCTATGACAGCAAAATGAACATGATTTGGCCACAACAATATGACTTGACCAACTTCACCCTTGAATGGTGGGCACGTTGTACAAATAAGAACGGCAATGGTGGTTTCTCTGTAAACAATCAAGCAATGTTTTCATTTGCAGCGAACAAGGAACTTTATATTCGTTTCGGTGATGTCGTATATGTTGACAAGAACACTGGCCGCAACATGTATAATTTCCTTCAGATCAAGACCATGGGTATCGATGCAAACTACGATACAGGTGACCCTAATGAAAATCCTTTGAAATGGGGTGAATGGATCCATTTTGCACACACTTATGATGCAGCAACCGGTGATGTGGTTCTTTACATGAATGGTAAGGAAGTGAACCGCAACAATGGTGGTGCTGGTACTGTATTCAACTTTACAGGATGTAGTATGTTCGGCTCAGGTTCTACATACTTTAAGGATATCATTGAAATGTGCCAAGTGCGTATGTGGAAAACCACTCGTACAGCAGCACAGATTGCCCAGAACATGAAGAAAGAAGTTAAGTACAATGACCCTAACCTTTTATTCTATTTCCCGATGAACGAAGGCGAAGGCTCAGAACTTACCGATGTAACAGGTAATGGTTTTGGCTTGTCATTCGGTTCTGGTTACACAGATGGTAGTCCTAAGAGAGAAGCTTACAGCTGGAAGGAATACACTTGGGAATAATCGAGAATAATGGAGAATAAATAAAAGTTTCAAACTAAAATTCTAATGATCGTGAAAAAATTCTGGAAAGATATCGCCATTGCCGCATTTACTGTTGTGATGGCTCTGTTGACAGCTTGCGATGATGATAGCGAATTGGGTCCCAAGGACAAAGCTGATTACGAAACCAATTTCGCATATTGCCTTGAAAGCGACAACAATTACCCGACTCTATCTTACCGATACAGTGGTACAATTATTGAGACACAAGAAGAAGTACTCCAATTGACTCCAGTGCGTTTGACTAAACCAGCACCAGCGAATGTGGAAATTGAAGTTTCTATAGACCCGACATTGGTTGACGAATATAACGCTGCCAACGGAACAAACTATGAAGCATTGACTGATGTTTCAATTGTCAACCCCGTTATGCAAATTGATAAAGGTCAGTTTATCACAGCTGATTCTATCCAGATTGACCTGAACGGCAATCGTGGTTTTGCGGAAAACGGTAAGGATTTGCTTCTTCCTGTGGTAATCAAGTCAGCCAATAATGACATTACAGTTAGTAAGACAAGCCGTGTGTTCGTTGCATTCACGTACTCTGCTAACGTAATTAGCATTCAAGGGACACTTTACCAAGCAGGTGCTGACGAATCTCTTTGGGCAGATAAGATGGCGAATCTGGAATTTGAAGTTATCTCTTCAATCTTCACTGCAGATACTAACACTACAGTTAAATTTGAAATTGATAACTCTCTTGTTGAAGAATATAATAAAGCAAATGACACTGAATATTTAGTATGGGAAGGACTCACACTTGATGATTCTGTAATCGCTTCTGGCGAAAGATTTGCCAAAATCCGCTTCAAGGTTTCAGACTACAGTCAGTTGGAAACTGGTTATGTAGTACCTGTTCGCATTAAGTCTATTGAAGGAGATGGTGCTATCGTTAACGAAAATGCGGCCTTGGCTTACTTCGTAATTTGCTCATACGTTCCAACCATTTCGGGTGGTAGTGCTACGGGGAGAGTATTTACAGATAAGTCAAACTGGAATCTTAAGGTTAATGGTTCAGACAATTATGACTCAAATCAATGGAGAGTTAAATTGTTTGATGGTAATGCTTACACGTATGGTGATTATTGGCATCCGAATGATGTTGTAGAAATCAATTTGGGTGAAGTTAAGACTTGTACTTGTGTATCTGTTCAATACTATGCTTGGTATTATGGTGTACAGGAATACTACTCTGTTCGCACAAGTGCAGATGGTGTGAAGTGGACTAACTGGAAAAACACTCTAAACTTCTACGGAAGTGGTACAACCAACATCAACTTCTCTTATCCAGTAAAAGCACAGTACATTGAATTAACCATCGGTCGTCCAAACTATAGCTCAAGTTATGGTACAATAGCTACTGAAGTACGCGTATATGGTGAATAATCTGAAAATAACCACAACGGTTAAAAAAAGAATCCCGAGGTAGCAATGTCTCGGGATTCCTTGTAAATCACTTGATCACTAACTTCATCAACGACAGACTTACCTCTAAGGTATAGATTCGTAAACTTTTGAGGAAAGATGCCGCCCCTTTACCTTTAAAGACCATCGAAGCGTTGCAACCTATAAAGGATTGGATATATACAATAACGGGAGACAATGGACAAAAATAGTAAAACATCTGGAAATAGCGGATGTTCAGCGTAACAATTTTACATGAATTGCACATAATAACTGTTCCTCTCTTCAATTGCCAATCGAAAATAGGGAAAAAATAAATTCTTTCCGTGAAACTAAGCTGTTATTTGATGAAAGTGGTAATCGGGTGGGCTTTTCTTTTTTCACCAACATTCTTTTTTATCTCCCTTTACTTCGTAAAGGTAAGCCTTCTTCATGATTCATCTTATTTTTTCGGCTGCAAACATGCTTCTATATCCCAACAATTACACTCTCTTTTAAAGGTAATAGAACTCGTTTGTTTTTCCATTTTGAGCTGAAATAACCGTTAAAAAGTGTTTTGCACTTTTTTTATTCAAATCATCGTCTTTTAACTCCATGAAAACAGCTTGAGAATACAATAAAATAACCATTCAAAAAGCAATATTATCATAGCCTCATTTTGGGAACATCCCTATAACACAAACACGTAAACTCTCTGATTATAAATAAGTTACATCATTAATTAACTATTCGAAGGAAATCGCCAAGTACGTCCCCATCATGGTCAAACTGTGTTACGCCATTGCCGGTGTAGTGGCTATCGTAGGTGCCATCTCGGTATACATCGCTATGAACAACGAGGAACAGGACGTCAAGAAGAAGATTATGATGGTCGTTGGCGCATGTATTTTCTTAATCGCTGCCGCATAAGCACTTCCGATGTTCTTCGGTCTCGGCGCATAATCCACCCGCATGATGAAAGGCAAAGACGAACACTATCCCGACTACCCGCTGTTCAAGGGCCTTCAACGGCCTTTGGAGTTCATGGGCATCCAGGGACGCTACATCTACTGGGCGGCGGGCGTTGCCGGCGGAGCCATCGTCGGCTTTATCATCGCCTACTGTCTTGTGGGTTTCATGGCCGGACTGATCGTGCTGGTTGCGGTCGTCTCGACGGGTATTGCGCTTATTATGCTCAAACAGCGGAAAGGGCTGCATACCAAGAAAGACGGTCGCGGGGTGTATATCTACGCCCACTCGAAGAAACTGTGAGAAGAAAAGAAAAGCCATCACGGGCAACGTGTGGTCTTGTTGAATGTTGAACGCGGGCCAGCCGCCTGAAATCCGGGCGGACCGGCCTTTTTTATTGTATTTTGAAATGACTTTGTACATCATTCAACTTTTTATCGCCCTGTGTGCCGGCATGACCCTGTCGGTCTATGCTTTCGGTACTGGGGGCAAGCGTAAGCGTATCTTTCAGGACATCTATTTTTCCGTGGAAGATACGAACGGTGTGGGCGTGCTGTACACCAAGACGGGCGAATATTCAGCCATCCTGAAAATAGAGAATCCTGTGCAGAAATACTGTGCGAACATTGACAGCTACTACGAGTTCACGCACCTTTTCGCCGCCCTCGCACAGACGCTCGGCGATAGGTTCCTCATTCCGCCGCTTCTTCATAATCTCGCAGTTTAAGAATGGATAATATCTCACGGGCCAGTTCAGGGATGCCGCTTCCAGCAATCATCCGCTTGTCAGGGGGGAGCAAGGTGGAGCGGAACACCATCCGATTCCCCCTGTCCGCCTCTTTGCGGAAACGTTTCGTGTCTGGAATTCGTGTCTGTAGCATGGGTAACCCCATTTCAGCAACCACCTGCTCGTATTTCCGGTACAATCCGCTTGTTTCCCGCCTGTCCACCTGGTTCCAGAAAAGATAGAGCCCTTTCAAACGGCTCGTTGTTTCTTTACCTAACATCATCCGCTGCAACACGTCGAGGAAAGCGAGTATGCTTTCCAGCACCACCTTGTCCTCACTTACCGAGGCGAAGATGTAGTCCATCTGTGCGATTGTGCGTAGAATGCCCGCCGAGTTCACCGTGCCCAGCAGGTCGAAGAAAAGCAGGTCGTAGCGGTTTTCTGTCGCCAGCTCCCTTGCCGTATCGGGGGCTTACTCCACCCGGCACTTGCGCACCGGATAGGCGGCACGCCCCGGTTGCCGCATCTGTTCGTAAGCCGCCCGTTTCAGGTATTCGCTCTCCAGTACAGCCCGGCTGTCACGCTCCCGCATCTCGTACAGGCTGTACTGCGGGAAGTCGCAGTCAATCACCGCCAGTGGATAGCCCAGGCGGTAGTGCAGGTAACCTGCCACCAATACAGTCAGGGCGGTCTTACCGATGCCGCCTTTTTGTGTGGCGAAAGCCACATTTAATGTCTGTCTGTCCATATCGTCATTCAGTTAATTTGTCATCCGGTTACCTATGCAGCCATTTCTCTATTCATTCGTTCATTTATCCAGCCGGTCATCCGGTCATCCAACCGCTCGATTGACCGTTTAGTTGTTTAGCCATTTATCCGGCTAAACGTTTAACCGTCCGGTAAAACCATCATTTGTCCGGCAGTTTATCCCGTCAGCCGTTCATTTGTCCGACTGCCTGTTTATATGTCCTTCCGGACAACTGTCTGATTGCTTTCACGATGCAAAAGAATAGTAAATTACCGATGGATTATATAGCTGATTATCAATGTGGCGCACATTGTCCTTACCCCCGTAGGTTTGTCGCATCCGGGCATGGTGAACGGACGGGAAAAGGGCTGTTACTTTGCAGACGGAAATCAAAATGGAGTAAAAATGAAAAAGAACGGCAACCGCCCGAGGGAGTGCCCCGGCACTCCGCAGCAGGCAAGGGCATCCCCAATCTGTCCGGCAGGACGGGTTTTATTTTCAAACGAAAATGGCATCCTAAGTTAATATGCAAGTAAAATGAAGAAAAAATGATGATGAATATACATAAAGCAGCCTTACCTCCTTATTATAAAGGAGTTGATACTCTTTCGAGAAGTTTGAACCACTGTCTCTATGTGCTCGTCGGGAGTGCTGGTGCACCCCCTTGCCGCACAGGCGTTCCCCGACCGGAGCTTTTTTATCTTATACAATTAGGACATTGCATACTTTTTAATATCGACAAATGGAGTACCACGTTTAATTACAGCAAAAACCCGAGATACAAGTTTATTTCTGATTATATTAATTACAGCCATTTTGGTTTTTCCATCTGTTTGCCTACGGTGATAATACTCCCCCAGTTCTGCATCAGTATGGGTTGCACAAATGGAAGCCAAATGCAGCATTGTTTTAATTTGTTTATTGGCGATGGAACTCACCTATGTCTTGCCTCTGACACTCGTTCCAGACTGATAATCAAACGGAGCAATGCCAGAATAACAGGCAAATTTTCTCCACGTATCAAAACGAGTGAAGTTATAGGTATATACAATCAAATAAGACGCTACAATAAAGCCAATACCTTTAACGCTAGTAACCAGCTTATAAGAGGTCCATAATTGTAGATTGTTCTTGAGGATTGTCTTTATTGCGTTTTCAACTTTTTTGATTTCTGCTTTTAAAGAAGCCACCATATTCTCATACGTTGAAAACAATTCTGGGAAATCTTCTTTCCTCATGGTTCTTAAGGTTTCATTATATGTCATTGCATAGCCTTTCATGTTTGTAACCAGTTTATCCCTTAATGTTAAGAGAGAATGAACTTTACGGATGTCTTTAGCTGGCAATTTCGTTTCTGAAATCTTGTCTTTGAACCGAAAGGCAAATTCTGCAATTCTTTTGGAGTCTATCAGGTCGTTTTTACCTCTGGTAATTCCCATAGACCTTTTGATTTCCAAAGGAGAAATCATAGAGTAATGCATATTTCTCTCTTCAAGAAAGAGAGCCAAGGGAAGAGAATAAAGCCCTGTATGTTCGAAACATACCAATACAGTATCTAAGGATCGAAGAGTTTGTGTTTCAAGCCATTTAAGAAGCGAATTGAAGCCGCTTAAATTGTTTTTAACTTGCTTATGGAGCTTACTTTCTCTGATAAAGACATCCAATGTTAATTTAGAAACATCAATTCCAACATAAGTATTAATCAGCATGATATATAAGTTTTTAATTATTAATAAGTTGCTGTCGACTAAAGCTGTTAATAGACCTCAAAGTCTAACATCCTAACTGTGTTCCTGGCAACATAAAAGCAAACTACGGGGACAAATACTATGTATAGGTCTTGACCCTGGCAAGTTGTTATATTCACCCCATAGCTGCTTACATCAATATATCTATTATAATTTCAAATTATGAACAATAACAGGACTATTGAAAGAAAAACAGACATGACAATGGATGTTTCTCTTTTGTTACTGCAAAGTAACAGCAAGGTGTGTTCTAAGTAACAAGAAATGTGATTGTAATCTATTGAATAATAGATTTTTGAAGAAGAAGAGTATAACAATGGGTAACGATATAGAAACGAGCGAACTGCTTTAGTCTGCTGTGTTTTTCCATTGTTTCAAATAACTTGCGACAAAGATAACTAAAATTCCAATTTCTATGGCATTAAGTCTGTTTTTTAAGTCCATAGGAGAATTTAAACTATCTTTGGGACGACAAATATGTATCAGCTATAAAAAGTACCTTGTACAATGGATATCTATAGTGATTGTAATAAATATACTTCAATGCTTGATTATCTCATAAACTGGAATCTCTGGAAAAACAGATTACGGAGGGGATATAATATAAAGTATAATAATATTTAGCAAGAATAAGAAAATCTGTTTTTGTCAATTGGACTACTTTTGCAAATTATGAATATTCAAGAAAAAAGCCGTATAGAATACCGGTCACGCATTAATCGGGTGATGGACTACATTGACCAACACCTCGACGAGCCATTAGAGTTAAAAGCAATAGCCGATATTGCTAACTTTTCACCTTTTCATTTTCACAGGGTATTTACCTTCTTGATTGGCGAAACGCCAATCGACTATATTCAGCGCTTGCGGATAGAAAAAGCAGCGTGGAAACTTCGGGAGATAGAACCGCAAGCCATAACCAAAATCGCTTATGAATATGGATTCGGTAGCGTATCATTATTCAGTCGCACTTTCAAGAAATATTTCGGTATGACACCCAGCCAATTCAGCCGGGAGGATAAACCTATTTATGCCTTAGGAGGGAAACTTTTTAGCAAGAATGGGCAAATGCTCCGCAAGAATTTGAAACACGATGTACTGGAAGAAACCGACCTTTGCATTGTCGAATCAAATCAATTATATTTCATGAAAGCAAACATTGAAGTTAAGGATATGCCTGAAATGAAAGCAGTGTATGTGCGCCACATCGGAGCATTCAACCAAATTAGAGAAGCATATGGGAAATTGTTCAAATGGGCTTATCCTCGCGGACTTTACACGCCAAACGTGTCTAAAAGTGCAACGGTAACACATGATGACCCATCAGTAACCGAACTTGAAAAAGTGCGCCAAAGCGCCTGTATCATCATCGAAGAAGATGTAAAAGTGGATGGTGAAATCGGTAAGCTAACCATTCCTTCTGGAAAGTATGCCGTCGGACACTTTGAACTCGGTTTTAATGATTTTGAGAAAGCGTGGAACAGTATGTGTAACTGGTTTGTCGAAAGCGGATACCAACAAGGTGACGGTTGGACTTACGAACTCTATCACAACGATTATACCACACATCCCGAACAAAAACATATCGTGGATATTTGCATTCCGGTGAAACCGTTGTAGAGACAAAGAAAAGGGAGAGAAAAAAGTTTTCTCCCTTTTTTCCATGTACCAAAGAGTCATTCAGCATAAAACAGGACTTCGGTCTGATAATCAATATTTACCACTAAATTTTATGCTTATGAATGAGATTTTGAAAATGAAGTTGTTCAGCCTATTGTCTGGTACTTCACAAGTTACAAATGAACAAATGCAAAGTGCTTATGATTACTTTATGAAAGGAGTAGAAACCGTCAGTCAGTCCGAAAAAGACTACTCTAAAATTTATCGGATGCTGAATACTACTCGTATTGAGTTAGCATTTCTAAAATCACTTCATCGGTACGAGCAGGGGGAAAAATGTCCTGAAATTTGCCTATCTCCAAAAGGCTTTATCCTTTGTCTATTCTGAATTAGAGCTGTTAAATCTCAAAATTCGGTATCCCGAGCAGTTCTATCACGCCGACCAACCAACATTTGAATCCGAACTGTATATAATCCCTAAGTCGAAAGACTTGGGGATTGTTACTTTGGCGGAGATTGTGATAGCACTTTTTCTTTCAAAGAAAGTATTCCAACGGAATGGGAAACCCGCACACCTGAATCAGATTGCACAGGTTTTTGAAACGCTGTTTAATTGCAGTTTTGGTAGTATTTATGACGAACAGGAAAAGGTGTTCGACCGTAAACCGTTCAACCGCACCAAGACTTTGGACTTTCTGCGTAACCTCATTATCCGAAAGGACAAAGAGGTACAAAATAGACAATATGAGAAATAACCGTTTTGTAATAGGTTAAATGCAAGGCTATTACAAAAAACTTTCGGGGGAGTAGTTAACTACTCCTCTTTTTCTGTTTTTCCATTCTTCCGTCCTTTGCTTCATCAATCGATTGGAAATCTTAATGTTTAATTAAAAAATGAAGCAAAATGTATATAGACAACGAAAACTTCGACAAGTGGATGGAACGACTGTCGAAAAAGCTCTCCGAAATCGGGCAAGACCTGAAATCGCTTATCAATACCGACAACGTACTGGACGCAAATGATAAGATACTCGACAATCAGGATTTGGCTTTCCTGCTAAAAGTATCTTTCCGAACCCTGCAACGGTATCGGGCAAGTGGCAAACTCCCTTATTTCACGATAAGCCATAAGACCTATTATCGTGCAGCCGACATTCGGACATTTATTCAAGAAAATGCCGATTGCAAGACTTACGAATGGTTCAAAAAGGAAAACCAACTCGATAAGCAAACCGAAGCAAAACAAGGTGGGTAATATTACCGCCTGATGAAGTGCCACCACTCCCCATTTAGCAGAAACTGCCTCGCCCTGTGGCTCGGCTCGTTTCGCTAAATGAAGCAAGAGGGAACTGGACAAGTCCTGTTCTTCCCTCTTGCCCTGCGGGGCAAAGCCTTCGGCTTTAACGGGTTACATTCGTAACCGTTTATAACGGTGATTATAAGCTAAAAATGTATTCCGCTTATAATCAACTGAATGAATCTCATTCTCCTTATAAAAAAGTTATAATCATGGATAAGACCAATAATATATCTGCCCTTACCACCATCGGGATAGACCGCCAGACGGGTAAGTTAATAGATAAACTCTGCAAACGCTATTCGCTGAAAAAAGGGGAAATAGTCAGGCTGGCATTTGTCTATATTGATAAAGCGTGTATCAACCCATCGGAAGCACCGGAATCCGTAAAATCGGAACTGGCAAAAATAAACAAACGGCAAGATGATATAATCCGCTTCATCCGACACTACGAGGAAGAACAACTGAATCCTATGATACGAACCGCCCATTCTATCGCAGTTCGGTTTGATACCATCGGTAAAACATTAGAAACACTTATTCTTTCCCAATTGGAATCCACTCAGGGGAAACAAACAGCCGTATTGCAAAAAGTAAGTGAGCAGTTCGGCAAACATGCCGATGTAATCAACCAGCAGGGGAAACAACTCACTGCCCTGTATCAGATACACCAACGGGATTATAAGAAGCTGCTTCAACTGATACAACTCTATTCGGAGTTATCGACTTGTGGCGTGATGGACGGCAAACGGAAAGAGAACCTAAAAGCGGAAATCATTAATCTGATAAATACATAGAACCATGCACATAGATTTTGCACCACCATCGAGAGGAACATATAACAATGCAGGCAGCAGCCGTCAATTAGCTTCATACATGGAACATGAAGACTTGGAACGGATGGAAAAAGGTATTTATACCGATGGCTTTTTCAATTTGACGGAGGATAATATCTACAAATCAAAAGTTGTTAAAGATATAGACACCAATATCGGACAATTGTTGAAAACGGATGCTAAGTTTTACGCTATCCATGTCAGCCCATCGGAAAGCGAGCTTCGGGCAATGGGGAACACCGAACAGGAGAAAGCTGAAGCCATGAAACGGTATATCCGGGAAGTGTTTATTCCTGAATATGCCAAGAACTTCAACAAAGGACTATCCGAAACGGATATAAAGTTTTACGGTAAAATCCATTTCGACCGTAGCCGTTCCGATAATGAACTGAATATGCACTGTCATTTGATTGTGAGCCGGAAAGACCAAACAAGTAAGAAAAAGCTATCTCCGCTTACCAACCACAAGAACACCAAGAACGGAGTAGTCAAAGGTGGTTTTGACCGTGTGAACCTGTTCCAACAAGCGGAACAGGGCTTTGATAAATTGTTTGGCTACGACCGCCAACAATCGGAATCGTTTGACTATTACAACACCATGAAGAACGGTTTTATTTCCGAACAACTTGAATTACAGGAGCAAGACTTTACTGGCGAAAATAAAAAAGAAATATTACAATCCAGTGAAAAAGAAAACATGATTTCTTGCAATATTGATAGCAAAGTAGATAATAAACACTCTTACAATCAGCAAAATAATATTGGTAGCGATTCTCTGTTATCTATCTTTTCACTGGAGGATGGTAACAATTACGATGCAACACTGGCAGAAGAATTACAGGCACAGAAACGCAAGAAGAAAGGAATTAGACGATGACTGAATATGAAGAACTAAGAGCCGATATAGACCGCTATCTGATGGAGCGTTTTAAGTATCACAAACCGCTTGTATGGCTGACAGTGGATAATATAATAGCCACCCGAAGAAATAGCCGGGTAGATTTGTATTTGCGTATTAGGAAGGTTGAAAGCCGTTTTCCACCTGATTGCCTGATTATTGCCCGATTGAGTTTTAGCAAAGAACGGATAGGGCACGGAACGCACTTTCTTAGTTTTTTGACCGGAGTAGCCCAGAAATATGGTTTCAATTATATTGGTATTGAGTGTGCCAACGACAAAAGCAGTACATTTGCCAAGAAATTAGGCTTTTACTGCATAGATGGTGAGAATTACGCAATAGCAGTAACCAATCTAATATCTTATTTCTCAATAGAATAATCTTAATTAATCCTTTCTTTCTCTGAACACAAAGGTATATTCCAAGAATAAAACGGCAACACCGAGCCGCAAGCGGTTTTTGGAAATTTCTTCCTTTTTCGTTCCTCAAAAGAGTAAATTTCCAAAAAGTGTTGCCTTATTTATTCTTTCCATATAGGAGATGTTTATCAGAGAAAAAAAGGAAAAAATACGTTGGTTGTGATGTGCTTACTTTGCCAATTCATATTTTCCCTCAATCCGTTCTGCTAAGTTTGTCATATCCTCATTGATTTTGGTACGGGTTATTTCCGCATAGATTTGAGTAGTGGAAATACTTCGATGTCCCAATGTCTGGCTAATCGTTTCTATCGGAACACCCATTGAAAGACAAAGGGTTGCATAGCTATGCCTTGCCATGTGATAGGTAAGCCGTTTATCGATATTGGCTGCTTTGGCTATCTTTTTCAATTGAATATCAGCATTTTCTATTGTGCATAACCTAAAAACCTTTCCATTAAGCCCGGCAAAAGCTGTATTCCGGTATTTCTCAATAAACCGTAACGGAATATCAAGTAGGGGAATGTACGAAGTTGTTCCGGTCTTTTGCCGATTTAAAACAATCCACTGTTTGCCATCTTCTTGCCGTACAATATTATCATGCCGTAAGTTCTTCAAGTCCACATAGGCAAGCCCCGTAAAGGTCGAAAACAGAAACATATCACGAATAAAATTGGCACTCTCATGTTTCATATCTGTTTGCATCAACCGTTCTATCTCATCCATTGATAGCCATTTCCGAGTAATGGTTATACGCTGCGGACGATAGCCAAAAAACGGGTCTTGATACATCAAACCTTTGTTTAAGGCTCTCATTACAACCCTGCGCAATGGTTTTATTGTATTGTTGGTTGTGCTTGCGCTTAATTGCAAATTGACTTTTAGATAGTAAACATACGATTCTATAAAATCAAAATCGACTTGGGTAAACGGAATGTCTGTTCCCCCGTATTTATACCCCAAAAACTCTTTCAAATGTAGATAAGCACGATAAAGATGTGTATAGGTGTTTTTTACTATCAAAATGCCGACAGATTGCCGTTTCTCTTCAATCAAGGCTGCAAACTCCTGTATTAAACTGTTTTGTTTAATGCCAATTCCTTTGATAGCGTTTTTCAGGATTTCAGCAGTAATGTAGCTTTTGTTTTCCAGTAAGGTCTTATAGTGGCGGACAAGTTCAGCCCGATAGCTTTCTATCCGTTTGTTGATGTTTGTTTCTTCTTGTGATTTACCTATGGCTATTCCCTGTTTGGCATCCCATTTTTCAGGGGATAACTCTAAGCCCGTACTGAAAGCCGAGCTTTTACCGTCCACGCTGATACGCCCCATGACAGGGCAATTACCTGATTTTTTCTTTTTGCTGGTATTCAGGTAAAAGAGTATAGCGAAAGTGCTTCTATTGTTTTGCATAATACCTGTATTTTGGATTGTTAAAAGTTGAATTTAGTGGCAAGACGTGCAGATAGCTGCTGCATATCGTTGCCTATCTTCTCATTGTTAAGACGTGCGTAGCGTTGGGTTGTTTCAATATGCTTGTGCCCTAACATCCGGCTGACACTCTCAATCGGAACGCCTTGTGAAAGGCAAATTTGGGAAGCGAAAGTGTACCTTGCCATATGGTAGGATAACGCCCGGTTAATACCACAGTTTCTTGCAATACGCTTTAAACCTACATTCACCTGTCCCAAACTCATGTGGGGAAATATTTTTCCATCGGGAGCAAGTCCCTTGTAATACTCCATGATTCGGATAGGGATATTCAATAGTTTTACATTAAATTCCGTATGTGATTTTTGCCTGTTGGCTGAAATCCATAAACTACCGTCATCTTCGGTAATAATATCTTTCCAAGAGAGTTTATGCACGTCTGCATAAGCCAAGCCGGTAAAGGTCGAAAACAGGAACATATCACGGATAAACCGTTGTGTTCCCGATTTAAGGGGAGTTTTCATTAGTAAATCCAATTCGTCATTGGTGAGCGACTTGTTTTTAAGTTCCGTCTTTTCCAATTCAAAACCGTCAAAAGGCGGACGGGTGATAATTCTTCGATGCAATGCCAAACGTATGACCTTGTTTAGCAAGACAATCCGAGCCTTAACGGTTCTCGGCTTCATCTTGCGTTTTACACGGAAAAAGAAATTCAATGCTTCGATAAAAGGCAAATCTAACTCGGCAAGGGGAATATCCTCTACATGGTATTCTTCCCGAAGAAATTGTTTAAGCTGTTTGTAAAGGACTTCATACTGCTTGTAGGTGGATTGTGCCCTGTCGATGCCTATTCTTCCTTTGAAATCTTCCATCATTTCACCGAACAGGACAAGGAGCGTTTTTTGTGTTGTGGCAATTCCTTGAAAGGCGTTCTTCACTTCGATAGCGGTTACTTTTCCGGTTCGCTTTAAAATGTCCTTGTAGTGCGTGTGTATGGAGAGATTAATTTTATTAATCTCTCTGTTGAGTTCAACGGCAACACGGCTTTTGCCGATTGCCCGACCTGACTTTACACTCCAAAGCCGTTCTTCGATTTTTAGCTTTGAGCCGAATTGTGCGATGCTGTTGCCGATGATGATTTTTCCGACAATCGGAAAAGCGGCATCGGGATTTGTTTCTGTCCTCTCCGTGTTACCCTCTCGTTTGAGATAGAAGGACACCTTTAGTTCGTTGTTCATAACGCTCACATTTTTAGTTTGTAAAATTACTTTCTTTGTGAGTTATCGGAACAATGTAAACCGCAGACAAACAACGCTATAACCAGACGTTTAACGTCATCAGTTTGCCGTGTTTTTCGCCTCTCGGAACGGGTAACGGTTTAGAAACGGAAAATCTGCTCTAATCCGCTTTTTCTTGCTATTTCGCTACTCGGCATCCAAAGACACTAAAAGACATACATTTCTATTATTCAGCCAATTACCCTTATTTTCTCTCTTTCTCCTTTTACACTGCTTGTTTGCTGCGGCACTCGAAATGAATTTCGTGCCTCACCACCACCTTGCCCCTTGATGTGGCATCCCCCTCCTTAGAGGTTGTGTAAAAAGTAAGCATCAAGTGTTCTTTGACATATTGTATAAAAAAGGAAATGCTCTTTATCTCTTTATTTTGGAATTTCTATTGTTTTCCTTTGGCAAATGACCACTATTAGGTGTACTTAATAACCCAATAGTGAACTTGTTGCAATAGTACCTGTATGCTTTGAATGTTAGTCACCCTTCTTAGGTTATAGCATGTTGCGTACAAATCTATTTCAGCCTGTACCTTTTCCTTTCCTCTGAGTAGGAGTGGTATTTGCCCCCTCCAGTATTTAAGAGTTCCGAAGGGGTGTTCTACCCATGTTTTTCCTTACACTTCTTCACATACTGTCTTATGGGTTCTGCATCTGCCCTTCGGTAGATAATCCGGCCTTTTTTTGATGTGGTGCAGAACTTTATCAGGGGACACCCCTTGCAGTCTCTTCCCTGATATTTTCTATAAAGCTTTCCATGTTTACGAACTTGCCTGTCTTTAATAGGTAATATCTTTTCTTGGGAGCATATATAATAGTCATTGTCTGCATCATAGGTAAAAAAGATTCCGCGCTCCCGATCTTCTTTAGGAGAATGGTCTCCTTCATTGAAAGGAACGGCAATCACTTTGCCTTCTTCTTCAAGGGCCAGGATTTGTTCTTCATTGGCATAACCGGTGTCGGCAACGGCTCGGGCTACTTCTACCTGAAGTTCTTCCTGCATGGCATGAATCGAAGGTTGAAGGTCTTCAAAGTCATTCGGGTGGTCGGTAACCTGCATGGCACCTATCAGATGATGTCGGGAATCTACCACTGATTGGACATTGTAAGCCGGAAGAAAACCGTTACGGGTCTTCATCAGGCGAGCTTCGCGGTCAGAGGGAAAGCTTCTTTGGGAACCTTCATCCAGCATACGCTGTTTTTCCGCCTGAAGTTCTTCAACCTGTTGGCTCAAACGGGCTACCTTCTCCAGTAGGGAGCTCTCCACACCGAGCTCGTCCGAGAGTTCGGATAATTGTTCCTGGGCTGTTTTCACCAGATCATTTTCATTAAGCTGGTGCAGATACTTCTCTAAACGGGCATCCAACAAGGCTAACTGTCGATTAATACCATCTAAAGTAAGACCGTCACGATTGGTATTGGCTTTGATTTTACTGCCGTCAACAGCTACCAGTTTGCCTGAAATATAACCGGAACTGACCAGAAAGCGGCGGAAATCAAGGCAGCATTCATGGATGCCCGAAGTTTGTTTGGAACGGAAATCGGCAATAGTCTTATGATCGGGAGGAGATTGCCCAGAAGCCAGATCAACTCCATATTACGCAGAGTCTCGCGCTCCAGTTTACGGGAAGAACTGATACTGTTTAAATAGCCGTAGACATACAGCTTGAGTAAAGTACCAAAGCTATAAGCAGAACGGCCCGTAGGACTGTTACCTTTATAAGAGGAAAAATCAGGGTGCAATTTGATAAACTGATCGACAAAAACATCAATCAGACGAACTGGGTTCTCACAAGAGATATAAGAATCTAAAGACTCGGGAAGAGTCAGTTGATTACGATCAAAAGGTTGAATATAGCCCATAAAATTAATCCTATTGTTAGCAGAGCAAAGATATAAAATCCTTTTTATACAATATGTCAAAGAACACTTGATTCTTACTTTTTACACAACCTCCTTAGGGGGATGCTCACGGGGGAGAGCCGTAGGCATACGGCGTTTTCAGACCATGTTTCACTTAAAATTTTACAGGATGATGGACAACCAGAAGAAGTATGCGGGCAACCACGGGCGAAAGCCCAAGCCCGACAAGATGCGCCACCGCTACGTGTTCCGTCTGGACGACGGGGACAACGCCCGTTTCCTCGCGCTTTTCGACGAGTCGGGCAAGGCGACCAAGGCGGAGTTTATCGTTTCCGCACTTTTTGGCAGGGAGATTAAGGTCATTAAACTGGATAAGGGGACGCAGGATTTCTACATGCGCCTGACCACTTTCCACTCGCAGTTCCGTGCCATAGGCACGAACTACAACCAATGCGTGCGTGCGCTCAAATCCAATTTCTCGGAGAAGAAAGCCCTCGCTTTCCTCTACAAGCTGGAGCGGCACACCCTCGAACTGGTCGAGTTAAGCAAGCGGATTTCCGCACTGGTGGAGGAATTCCAAAGCAAATACCCCGTCCGATGATAGCCAAGATCTCGCACGGCAGCAGCCTGTACGGGGTGCTTGCCTACAACCAGTTGAAGGTGGACGAACGGCACGCCGACGTGCTTTTCACCAGCCGGATTATCGAGCCGCAGGGCGATAACCCCTACACGATAGGGCATCTTTCCCGCTCGTTCGGTGACTACCTCACAGCCAACCGCAAGACCGAGAAACCCGTCCTGCACATCTCCCTCAATCCCGACCCGAAGGATTGCTTGAGCGAGGAGCGGTTTGTCAGCTTGGCGGAGGAGTATATGCGGCGCATGGGCTTCGGCGACCAGCCCTATATCGTCTATCGCCACAACGACATCGGGCGGGAGCACCTGCACATCGTCTCCGTCCGGGTGGACGAAACCGGGCGTGCCATTTCCGACAGCTACGAGCACGGGCGTTCGATGAAGGTCTGCCGAGAGCTGGAACGGCAGTTCGGTCTTGTCCCGGCTACGCCCAAGCAGTGGAAGGAGGGGCTACCCTTGTCGCCCGTCGGTTACGGGGACGGCAACCTCAAGGGGCAGTTGGCGGGAGTCATCCGCCCGATAGCCCAGGAGTGGCGTTTCCGTACACTGGGCGAATACCGTGCCGTCCTTTCGCTCTACGGCATCACGGTGGACGAGGTGAAGGGGGAATACGGCGGGCGGGAGTATCACGGCTTGACCTATTCGGCAACCGACAGGGAGGGCAACAAGGTCGGCAAGCCCTTCAAGTCCTCCGTGTTCGGCAAGGAGGCGGGCGTCGCAGCCCTCGAAAGGCGGATGCACAACGCTGCCGCATGGGAAAAGACCCACAAGGAGGTCGCCGCCGCCATGCAGACCGCAGGGCATGACCGGGCGCAGTTCGAGCGGAAACTCATGCGGCAGGGCATCGGTGTGGTATTCCGCACCAACGATGCCGGGCGCATTTATGGGACGACCTTCATCGACCATGCCGCTAAAGCCGTCTTCAACGGCTCCCGTCTGGGCAAGGAGTTCTCCGCAGGTGTGTTCAACGACCTTTTCGTCGGGCTGGAAGGCATTCACCTGCCGCAACCCTCTGCCGAAGTAGAACATCCCACCCGGCAGCAGGAGCATTCGGGCACATCCCAATGGAACAGACAGGACACCGGCTATCGTCACGACCACAAGGACGGCACTACCCAAAACGTGGCGGCCTTCTTCAACCTCTTTGCCCTCGTACCCGGCGGAGCGTCCGGTGACCAACCCGTACCGCCGCAGCGCAAAAAGAAAAAGAGACACAAGTACGGCAGGCAACAATAATCAACTTAAAATTCAACGAATTATGCAAAACGAAGACGATTTGCGTGGACTCGCCAAAGTCATGGAGTTCATGCGTGCGATAAGCATTTTATTTGTAGTCATCAATATTTATTGGTTCTGTTACCAGTCCGTCCGGGAGTGGGGCATCGACATCGGCGTGGTCGATAGGATATTGCTCGGCTTCCAGCGTACCGCCGGGCTGTTCTCCAATATCCTCTGGACGAAGCTCTTCGCCGTGCTGTTCCTCGCCCTTAGCTGCCTCGGCACAAAGGGCGTGAAGGAGCAGAAAATCATGTGGCGCAGGATCATCCTTTGCGGCGTATCCGGCTTGCTGCTCTTTTTCGGCAACTGGTGGCTGCTCGCCCTTCCTCTGTCGCTTCCGGCAGACACCGTGCTGTATATCGCCACCCTTACCGTCGGGTATATCTGCCTGCTCATGGCAGGGCTGTGGATGTCACGCCTGCTGAAGACCGACCTGCTGAAGACATGTTCAACGTCGAGAACGAATCCTTCATGCAGGAAACCGAACTGAAGGAGAACGAGTATTCTGTCAATCTCCGCACCCGCTTCTGGTTCAGGGGAAGGGCGTATGACGGATGAATTAACCTTGTCAATCCCTTCCGTGCGACGATGGTCTTGGGTACGCCCGGTTCGGGCAAGTCCTATGCGATAATCAACCAGTACATCAAACAGACCATCGAGAAGGGCTATTCGCTCTTCCTGTATGATTTCAAGTACCCCGACCTCTCCGAGATAGCCTACAACCACCTGCTCGCCCATTTGGACGGCTACAAGGTCAAGCCCAAGTTCTACGTGATAAACTTCGACAACCCGAGGGAGAGCCACCGCTGCAACCCCATCCACCCGGACTTCATGACCGACATATCCGATGCCTACGAGAGTGCCTACACGATAATGTTAAATTTGAACAAAACGTGGGTGTGACCTGTAAAGTCACGTAATTGATTGTTAGACAGTAATATTAATTGCATGATTTAACCCGCTGTTCCGTCAGCGGTAGCCTACTATAAGGTGCATCTCCAGTGATGGGGTGTGCCAAGCTTATAGGACAAAGTACACTTTCCGAAAGGACAAGACTGAACCGCGAGGGTATGTCAAGGGCGGTTAGTATCATACCGTTGAGTGGCGAGGCTGGATAGCATGGTTAACGTAAGTGAACTGACTTTAGCCGTCGTAAGGTTTGAAGGAGCGCAGGATACTTTAGCTCTCACCAAAAGGTAAGCAGTCGGATAACCCTTGCCCATGTTGGGGTTACACGGACACAGCACTGCCGGCGGACTTGGCAGAACCTAAACTATCCGTTTGTCAATTACGTGGAACAGGGCAAGCCTGTATCTCTCTCGTAAGAATGCGAGTAAGCGAACCGCAAGGCAAGCCGAATGGGGTGCAGGTATGAGATAACGGAAAAAGCGAATGCCACCCTGTAATGGGGTGGATACGGATTGAATCAACATCACGGGTTGTTATTGGTGACATCATCCGACACGAAAGTGGGCAGACTTCCGTATATGGTAACTCTTTACAAGATAACTTTTAGAACTTTCAAAAGGAGGAAAGCAAATGAACGAAACTAAAACATCGTGTGCGCCTGCTGATAGTAGGAATCTAACTTGGGACGGCATGGACTGGTCCAAGTGTGAAGCCTATGTCCGAAAGCTACAAGCGCGTATTGTAAAGGCTCAAAAGGAAGGCAGACATAACAAGGTGAAAGCCTTGCAGTGGATGCTGACCCACTCTTTTTACGCCAAGGCATTGGCGGTAAAGAGGGTTACTTCCAACAGAGGGAAGAAAACGTCTGGAGTAGATAAACAGCTTTGGGATTCTCCCAAGCGCAAGCACAAAGCAATCGGTGAACTGAAACGTCGTGGTTACAATCCGCAGCCGTTTCGTAGGGTTCACATCAAGAAAAAGAACGGTAAACTCCGACCGTTGGGAATACCGACAATGAAAGACAGGGCGATGCAGGCATTATATCTCATGGCATTGGAACCGATAGCCGAAACGACAGGCGACCGCTTTTCTTATGGTTTCCGCAAGAAACGCAGGACAATGGACGCTATCCGTCAGATTGATACGGTTCTAAACCGCCAGCATTCCCCCGAATGGATTTTGGAGGGAGACATTAAAGGCTGCTTCGACCATATCAGTCACGACTGGCTTCTTAATCATATCCCTATGGATAAGACGATACTCAGAAAATGGCTGAAATGTGGAGCTGTATTCAATAGCAAACTATTCCCGACAGAAGAGGGTACACCACAAGGAGGTATCATATCACCGACACTTGCAAATATAGCACTTGACGGACTTCAACCACTCTTGGCTGAAAGATTCAAAAGATTATGGCGCAACAATAAGACATTCCACTACAAGGTAAACCTTATTCGTTATGCGGATGACTTTATAATCACAGGTCGAGATAAGGAGCTATTGGAAAACGAAGTCAAACCTATCGTGATAGAATTTCTCAAAGAAAGAGGGCTGACCTTATCCGAAGACAAAACTACCATTACGAACATATACGACGGTTTTGATTTCTTAGGTTTCAATGTGAGGAAGTTTGGCAAAAGGCTATACACATCCCCGTCCAAAGATGCACAGAAACGCTTCAGGGCAAAAATCGGTGACATCGTTAAAGGACATAAAATGTGTAAGCAGGAATCGCTGATACGAATGCTTAATCCTGTAATCACAGGTTGGGGCAACTATTACCGATATGGTGCATCAACCGATGCTTTTCATGGTTGTGACAATCACATTTACAATCTCACGAAGAAATGGGCTTTACGTCGCCATCCAAAGAAACGCAAGTCTTGGGTTGCAGACAAATATTGGCATGAAATTCGGGGGCGTAAATGGACGTTTGCATGGAAATATGAAACCAAGAGCAAGAAAGTGAACTACCTGACCCTTAAAAGGTTGTCGGATATACATTATACTCCGTACAAGCAAATCAAAGGTGAGGCAAACCCTTTCGACCCGGAATACGATGATTATTTCTTTCAGCGAAAGGAGCAACAAATGCTGGAATCTCTCAAGGGACGTAAGTCTCTCTTATATTTATGGAACAAGCAGAACCGGATTTGTCCGTTATGTGGTAAGGAAATAGATTGTACAAAAGCATGGAACGTCAACGAAATATCTGTTGGTGGTTCGATTGTACGGCAACTTGTCCACAACAACTGCTACAAGCGAAATAAACGAAAATGTTGAAAGTATGAGCCGATTTCTAACAACAAATAGAAATATTGAGTTGCTTGAGCCGTATGAGGGGAAACTCTCATGTACGGTTCTTAGGGGAGAAGGGGGCAGCAATGCCCTTGACTTACCCGATATACAGAAACAGGGCGACTTCTTCGTAGAAAGTCCGATCGTACTGTTTGCCGCCATCATATGGTATCTCAAAATCTACGAGAACGGGAAGTACTGTACCTTCCCCCATGCCATCGAGTTCCTGAACCGCAAATATGCCGACATTTTCCCCATCCTGACCTCGTACAGGGAGCTGGAGAACTACCTTTCCCCCTTTATGGACGCATGGGAATCCTCGGCTGTGGAGCAATTGCAGGGGCAGATTGCCAGTGCCAAGATACCGCTTTCCCGCATGATTTCCCCGGCGCTCTACTGGGTGATGACGGCGGATAATTTTACCCTCGACATCAACAATCCCGAAGAGCCGAAGGTGCTGGTCGTCGGCAACACCCCCGATAGGCAGGGCATTTACGGCGCAGCGTTAGGACTGTACAACTCTCGTATCGTGAAGCTAATCAACAAGAAGAAACGGCTCAAATCCGCCGTGATTATTGACGAGCTGCCCACCATTTACATACGTGGGCTGGATAACCTCATTGCCACCGCTCGAAGCAACAAGGTAGCCGTCATGCTTGGCTTTCAAGATTTCCAACCTCACGCAAGGCATGTTCGTGGGGGCGATAGCCGACAACTTCGACGAGCGCATCGAGCAGAAGATTTTCCATGCCGAGATTGTAGTGGATAACGAGAAGGTCAGGCGGGAGACCGCCCGCTACGTGAAGATACCGCAGATCATCGACTTCACCGACAAGGATGGCAACGACACCATGCAGCAGATTGATGCCAACTACTACCGCATCAAGAGCGAGGTTAAGCAGATTGTCGCTGACGAGATCGAGCGCATCAAGGCGGATCCGAAACTCTCACACCTGATCAAAAACGGATAATAAGCGTAAATTTCTACCTTAGTAATAAAACAGTTGTTTTTATATAGTTTTACCAAGTTGGTTGAACAGCACAAATTGTTGAATAATAGCGAATTTAAGCAATTTTTCGCCAAGAGCGCAAACTGAAAATTACGCAGCCATAGAAAATAGCAGGGAAAAGGATAACTGACCAAGGAGCAACTTGATATAATGTGGCAGGCTGTCTGCATCTGTCGAGGAAAGACATCGCAGGTGGTCAGGACGTGCTGGAAATGCATAAAACACTCCAGGCGAACAAATTCCTGTTCAGGATGACGGATGAAAGAACAAGGGTGCAGCAACGGACGAGTACCTGCAACAGTTGAGCCGACAGATAGACCGGTTGGAAGGGTTGAAAGTAAACCAAAGCCATAGTTTCAACGTGACATATTCCAGGTCGTATCTTGTTCAAGTCACCATCGTGGAATTGTTTCTTTTTTCGCTGGTGCATAACGCATGGCAGCTTAAAAGGGGCTGGCGACTCAAATACCGCTACGTTCTGATGTCGGGAAATGCGGACGCCAAGACACTTGACAGGCTGGAGAACTGCTTCGAGTGGAACAGGGACAGGAAGCTAATATGGAAGATCAGGAAAGAGGTGGAGGACTTCGAGCGTTGGACGGAAAAGAAAGTGGCAGAAATGCTGCGTACTAAAAGACAACAGCCGGGAGTGGGGAAATAACATACAAGAAAGAAAAAGGTCCAAAATATACCGTACTTCCTGATTTTTAAACGCTTCAAGTTATTGATTACAAGAACGGATTGTCTGAAGACGAAATTGTTAGATGATCAAAGTGACCATAACAACCGTATGGTATTTCTTGTTATAGTCGGTTGCATCTGATTATGCAGGAATTTTAATGTACATATTCAAATATAAATATTGATATAGGCCAAAAATACGGTTTATTTATTAATAAAATCATGATTACTGAACAAATTGTTAAAAAATAGAGCTAAATTGATAAGCTTAAAATTAAAACTTTCATCTTATTTTGCAAAAAATATATTATTAATATTAATAAATATAACAAGTATGGTTAATTTTTACTGCTCGTTTTTCCGTAAATCAAGGAATTATTTTAGGTATTGATTATATTGATTTATTCCTCATTTTATATATTTAAAATTAAACAATTACATGAATTTATTCAAATCATCAGTTCTGTGCGGCATGGTCATAGTGTCATTCATGACATCCTGTACAGACGTGGATATCACCATGCCCAAGGGGCCCAAAGGTGATACGGGGCTTTCAGCCTACGAGTTTTGGAAGGAAAAAGTTGCGGATGGAACCGTCAACTGGCCGAAGGATCAGACAGAAGTCGCTGACTTCTTCAAGTTTCTCAAGGGAAAAGATGGCAAAGACGGGAAGGATGGTCAGAGTGCTTTCGAGCAGTGGAAAGACATGATTGCCGGCGGTAGCGTGGACGACCCGCATAATCCCGGCGAGAAATGGCCCTCCGAAAACAACACGGTACAGGATTTCTGGCGTTTCCTGACCGGAGCCAGCGGAGAGGACGGACAGACACCGCATATAGGTGATAACGGCAACTGGTTTATCGGAAAAGAGGATACCGGTATCGGCGCACGTGGGCGTGACGGTCAGGATGGTAAAGACGGTAAAGACGGAACGAATGGTCGTGATGCTATACCGCCGACAGTCACCATTGGCGATAATGGCAACTGGTATATTAACGGAACTGATACCGGCAAACCCGCTCTCGGTCAGGATGGCAAAGATGGAAAGGACGGAAAGGATGCCGTGCCTCCTACGGTCACCATCGGCGATAATGGCAACTGGTTTGTGGACGGAACGGATACCGGGAAAAAGGCTGTTGGGCAGGACGGGAAATCTCCCGAGGTTGCTATTGGCGATAACGGCAACTGGTATATAAATGGAACGGATACCGGCAAGCCCGCTTTCGGTAAGGATGGCAAAGATGGAAAGGACGGAAAGGATGGAGCTAACGGGACCAACGGTAAAAGTGCCTACGAGCTTTGGAAAGAGTATATCTCGTCCGGTGATGTGGACAACCCGCATAATCCTGACCAAAAATGGCCGGCGGACCGGAACAAGCAGACTGATTTCTGGGATTTCCTGACCGGAAAATCCTCTGTTATCGAGATAGAAGTTGGAAAATACAATGTTATTCCTGAATACTGGAACTCTTCCCTGAAAGAGTATGTTGTACCTTCGGACGGTTCGGTTCTTTTTACCGTGTATGACAAGACTGGTAAAAAAGTCACAGCCGGAGTAAAGGTGAGCGGCTTACCAGGTGTATCTTCTAAGGAGACATTTATCACGAACGACGAAGGTCAGTTCAAGGTCACATGGGACAAGTTACCGGACAACAAGAGTTTACCTGAAAGGAAAGGAAGTGTGACTGTAACGGTTGATGGAACGCAGGAAACGAGTGCGGGCAACACGTTGGTACCGAATAGGATCAATGTTAGAGCTACTATTACAAATGCGTTTTTGTATTATTACTCTAGCACTAATATAGATGACTATAAAGTAGTACGTCTAATATACTCTTTTGAGCGTCAAGTGGATGGAGAATGGGATAAGTATCCGAAGTCCATTACTACTCCTTATAATAGTATGAAATCGGCCAGGGTTAAGAATATAAACCAGCCTGTTAACGAAGAGAATTTAGATAAAGATAAATGTGTATACGCTTATCGCACAGAAACGTTAATGGAGATATATCGCCCGATAGTTTTGACAGAGACGGAGAAGGCAAATGTGGCGAAGAATGATACTGTCGGCAAGTTGGCGAAATATGAATGGGACCAAACAGACAATTATGCGGCACTGTATTTCGGTGATGGTACGGGAAGTTATAATGACTATGGACAGACTATATATTTGCAGGACAAGATACATGTCCCGGAAGTGTATCCGGCCCCATCTTTTAAAGAAAACAGTGTGTTTATTGAAATCAAGCAGGGTATTACCACCATGTGGGGAGAGATTGACACGGATAATTTACAGGATTTTTATAAAACATACGCTTACCCGACAGGGCAAGATAAATTTATAAAAGAGGAAGGAACCAATGTCTGGAAACATCCGGAAGGCAAGTTATCGGCATCAGAGCTGGCAGAAAATCGGGCTGTATTTATGGAAATGCGTACTTTCATCAACGGAACGGGAGGAACTGTACATACCGGAACCAAACCGTTGTCAACGGGAGGCAAGCGCTTTAAACTGACAAGCGCTTATCCCAATAACTGGATTGGTCTGGATATCAGGCAACGGGCAGAAAGCACTGATAAAATAACATATAGTCAGTCTTACGAGTATCGTGGGCGTTACGCCTACTATCTGTTAAAAGAGGAAGATAAGTATTATTTAGTTGATTTTGCGGACTGGTCCAAGCGGATGCCCTTGCCAATCAAGGATTGTCCTGTCGACTGGATGAATTGATTTATTTATTGGATAATTGAATATGAAGAAAAAAATAACGATATGCTTTGTGTCTCTCTCCTTGCTGTTGGTCTCTCTGGCGGTGAGAGGACAGGACACGAAAACGACCCGTCGTGTGCCTCTCCAGGCAGAGGTGACGCATTACGGACTGTCAGAAAAGGAATCAAAAGCCTGGGAGATCGGTCTCGGCGGTTCGCTGATAAACTGGAGTCGGGTGTCAGTCACTGGTTTCCGGAGTACGCCGGACAACTACTTTTATAACCTGAAAGCGAATCATCTGATGGGAGGGGCAAACTTGTACATCGCACGGGAATTGAACCGGTGGTTTTACCTGGATTTGCAGGGAAGCGTCGGTTTGACGAAAAACAACAACCGTACCGCAGGTGATGACAGGAAACGTGATTTACTGTACATGGGGGGACTGGGGCTACAATTCCGCTTTACTCCCCTGCTCAGATCCCAATGGGTTGAACCTTATCTCAGGGTAGGTGTGAACTATCTGCATAAAGACTTTGCTTCCGTATATGGCAGCAACTTTGAGGATGATCCAACCGGACAGGCATATTGGGAGTCTTCCGACATCTGGAATCCTGACGGGCGTTCATCCGACAAAAACTCGTTTGTTCCCCTGTCTTTCGGGGCGGGCGTGAAAGCCTGGTTAAGCAACTCGTTCGGGCTGGGGTTACAAGGTGAATACCTTCTGCCCGTGCAGAAGGGGCTTCCCCACTTCGTTCAGGTTTCTGCCAGTGTCATCTGGCGTATTGGCGGAAAGAGCAAACATGCGGCTCCGGTGGTACGATATGTGGAGATAGAGAAACCCGTGGAAAGAATCGTCGAGCGGGTGGTTGAGAAAAAGGTGGAGGTTCCGGCCATTATTGACACTATGGCGTGTGATCTCTTGGAGAATATCCATTTTGAATTTGACAGGGATGTCATAACAGCCACTTCGGAAAGAACGCTTGACAGGCTGGCAGAGCTACTGAAAAGCTATCCGGACAGCCGTTTCCTTATCACGGGCTACACGGACGCCAAAGGAAGCGACTCCTATAACTTGACCCTTTCCGCACGGCGTGCTGAAAAGGTGCATGCCGCCCTGATCGGGCGTGGAGTTCCCGCCCGGATGATTAAATGGCGTGGCGTGGGTAAGCGTGCGGCCATTATCTCCGCCACTGCTGCGGACAATATCCGTGAAGGGGACAGAAAAGTCCTGCTGGAACGGGTTACCAACATGGATTATTGGAATGCCCTGGATAGCAAATAACCCGAATGTTCAGATAGTGATGAAAATGGATTGAAACAGTGCGGGAATCTCATCCGCATCATTCTATTCCCAGGTCAGGAGGAGTAATACGGGGCATTTCTCCGCTAGGCCTGGGAATTTTACTTTACATGACCGGATGGACGTGCAACAGGTTTGGATGATTATCGAGAATGATTAATAAGCATAAAACCGCTTATGCTATGATTGTATTGCTGCAAAATTATAAATATAATTGTCCATGTTTTTGCATTGCTAATAAACAGATCGACACTGTTTTTCATGGGGAAGCAGGCAGAATGATCGCTCATGATAATACTTGTGATTCACATGAATGGAAAAAACTTGTATCTTTGTAGTTTAACAATCAAAATATTAAAACTTATGAATACTCTTCTTTTGAATGCCACTTCTTCCAAAAGAAAAAGAATCACTTCTGAAGGTCATCCATACAGCCAGTTTCTTTGCATTAAAGAGCTAAAATGACAAAAAAAAGAGCTGGAATGAAAACATGTGTTTTTGAATAAATTTCGATTTTTGCAAAATAATTAAAAATTAAACCTTATGATGAAGAAAATTTTTATCAGTTTGTTTTTGTCTGGTGTTTTTATGTATCACACAAATGCCCAGACTGCAGTAGAGGGTAACAAGTTTCTGGACAACTGGTCCATCGGGATCAGTGCGGGAGGAACAACTCCGTTAACACATCATTCTTTCTTTGGAAACATGCGCCCGATCACGGGGATAGAACTGAATAAACAATTGACACCGGTTTTCGGTTTCGGTTTGGAGGCGGTCGGAAGCTTTAACACCTCACAAAGCAGGACCATTTTCGACCGCTCCAATGTCAGTCTGTTGGGGTTGGTGAACCTGAACAATCTCCTTGGGACCTATACCGGGGTTCCCAGACCTTTTGAAATCGAAGCGGTGGCCGGAATCGGGTGGTTGCATTATTATATGAACCGGGAAACGGGTTCCGATCAGAACAGCATGTCAACAAAACTGGGCCTGAACTTTAATTTCAACTTGGGAGAGAGCAAGGCATGGACATTGGCACTGAAACCTGCCCTGGTCTATGACATGAATGCTATGGGTTCCGAAGCCGTACGTTTCCATTCCGGACGGGCCGTATGGGAAATATCCGTTGGTCTGAAGTATCATTTCGGATGCAGTAACGGGAAACACCACTTTACAAAAGTGAGAGCTTACGACCAGCAGGAGGTGGATGTCTTGAACGCAAAAATTAATGAACTTCATACACAGGCCGGTAAAGATGCCGAGGCATTGCAGGAGGCAGTGCGAAAGGTAACGGAACTGGAGGCCGCACTGGACAAATGCCGCAACCAGGAACCAAAAATTGTGAAAGACACCATTGACAACACTAAAAAGACGCTGGAATCCGTCATAACTTTCCGCCAGGGCAGGACGACAGTTGACAACTCCCAACTCCCGAATGTCGAACGTATCGCTACTTATTTAAAGAACCATAAGGGAGCAAGTGTGCTCATCAAGGGTTATGCCTCTCCTGAGGGAAGCGTGGAAGTTAACGAGCGGATCGCCCGACAAAGAGCGGAGGCCGTGAAAAAAATGCTGGTGGGCAAGTATGGAATTGCAGAAGAACGGATTGTAGCCGAGGGCCAGGGAGTAGGGAACATGTTCGAGGAGCCCGACTGGAACCGGGTAAGCATCTGTACGATCAACGCGGGAACGGAATCCAGTAGCCGTTAAATGCGATCCGGAAAATACCGGAAAGATGCATTCACTTGAACAGAATGTATTAACTATATTTATTCTACACGTAATTTGAAATGCTATGAACAGGTATGTATCTGAAATGATCGGGACAATGATCCTTGTTTTGATGGGATGCGGAAGTGCTGTTTTTGCCGGGGATATGCCCGGTGCGGTCACCACCGGGGTGGGTACCCTGGGAGTTGCCATAGCCTTCGGGCTGTCGGTGGTCGCCATGGCATACGCTATTGGCGGAATATCCGGATGCCATATAAATCCGGCGATCACACTGGGCATGTACTGCTCGGGAGGAATGGGGGGCAAGGATGCCCTGTTATACATTATTTTCCAGATAATCGGGGGGATTCTCGGATCAGCCGTACTTTTCATACTGGTATCTACGGGGCCACATGCCGGCCCTACCATGACAGGGAGCAACGGCTTTGCTGAGGGGGAAATGTTGCAGGCCTTTATCGCTGAGGCCGTCTTTACGTTTATTTTCGTTCTTGTGGTGCTGGGAGCCACGGATAAAAAGAAAGGGGCCGGTAAACTGGCGGGCCTGGTCATCGGGCTGACGCTTGTCCTGGTGCATATCGTATGTATTCCCATCACCGGAACATCAGTAAATCCCGCGCGCAGCATAGGACCCGCACTTTTCGAGGGAGGAGGCGCGATCTCACAGCTTTGGCTATTTATCGTCGCTCCACTGACAGGAGGTCTGGCCAGTGCCATAGTGTGGAAAGCCATTTCTCAGCATAGCGACAGACAACGATGAAGGGAAGGTGGATGACCCCGAGACACGTTTCTCTGTTATCCACCTTTGTTTGATACATTATTATCAACTAAAATAAAAAAAGATGTCAAAAAGTAGTTTTTTACTGGATTTTAAGGCGTTTGTCATGCGTGGAAACGTAGTAGACATGGCCGTGGGTGTGATTATTGGCGGTGCCTTCGGGAAAATAATATCTTCAGTGGTGGCAGACATCATCATGCCACCGATAGGGTTGCTGGTAGGCGGAACCAACTTCTCGGAACTGAGATGGGAATTGGAACCCGCCAGGGTAGTTGATGGGGTCGAACAGGCGGCCGTCACGATAAACTATGGAAACTTCATACAGACCATGCTGGATTTTGTGATTATCGCTTTTGCCATTTTCTTGTTCATCCGCCTGCTCTCCAATCTCAGGCGCAAAAAAGAAGAGACACCCTTGCCCCCACCTGTCCCGAGCAACGAGGAAAAGTTACTTTCAGAAATACGTGACTTGCTGAAGAAACAATGACGTTTATTCAAACGGTATGGACGGTATCGGGCAGGAACATATCTGAGGGACAGGCTACTCCTTGGCGGTGGAAATTTTCCTTTGTCCCTGAATGATAAAAATAGTGTGAACATTAAAATTCAGATATGACTAAAGCAGATATTATAAACCGGGTCTCTGAGGAGCTTGGAATCGATCGCAGGACCGTTGGCCTGGTAATCGAGAGTTTCATGAAATGCGTGAAGGATGCACTCGGCAGAGAGAGAAGTGTATTCCTGCGCGGATTCGGGACCTTTTCTTTGAAGAAAAGGGCGGCAAAGAAGGCACAGAATATCCAACAGCACACAACCATATGCATCCCGGCTCGCAAGGTCCCTCATTTTAAACCCTCGGAGTCTTTCTTGGTTCTCCGGAAAGAAGATAATCGAAAATAGACTGGGAGTGAATCTACCCTTTCCATTGTCAGGGAGGGGTGGATTTTAATGTGTTTTATGGAAATTTATCAATCATGTTTTACTCCTGTTTTCCAGCCCCGTTCAGATATGGACTACAGGATCATAGATGACCGGACGATCATGTAGATTCCCGGTAAACCTGTAAATAGACTGTTATGCGTGTTTTCAATCTTTTATTGTTGATCTCCATGTTCATTCCCTTTCCGCTGCCCGCTCAGGTGGGCGAACGTTATATAGAGGTAACCGGTACTTCCGAGATAGAGGTAGTTCCTGACAGGATTCATTACGTTATCGAAATAAGGGAGTCTTCGAAGAAGAGTTTGATGGCGTATCCAAACCGGAAGAATATCGGACGAAGGTTCCTCTTACCAGGATAGAGGAGGAATTGAAGCAGGTTTTGAAAATAGTCGGAGTGCCACGGGAGGCAATCCGCACAAAGGATGTGGGCGATAATTGGCGTAAGCCGGGACAGGATTTTCTGGTTTCCAAATCATTTGATGTCACGTTACGTGACTTCACACTGATTGATGAAATTTTAAAACGGGTGGACACAAAAGGAATTCATACGATGTATATAGATAAACTGGAACATAGGGATATCCTGTCCTATCACAGGAAGGGCAAGATAGAAGCACTGAAAGCGGCACGGGAAAAGGCGGTTTACCTGCTGGAGGCAATAGGTAAGAGGCCGGGTGAGATCATCCGCATCGTGGAAGGAGGGGATGCTGGAAAAGAGATGTTTGCACAAGGTCATATCTTATCGGTTGCCCCGCCCCCATTCGAGAGAAGCCGCACGATAAAAAAGAGATATTCGATGCTGGTCCGGTTCGGGATCGTGGATCGATGAACCGTTATTATAACAAATCCCGGAATGGACTTGCAAGAGAAGATAACGGGCATTCGGGTTTGCGGTGAAATATCCGGCCTTTTCTCTGACCGGTAAATAGATTAATAGATTCAACTCACGATAAGATGAAAGATTATTACTTTATTATGAATGCCGGGGTAAAAGCCGGAGGGGAGATCACCCATGCGGTATTAGAAGGGAAAATTGTATCCGCACCGAAAGGATACGATACCTTCACGGGGATTGAAGCGGCCAGGGAGAAACTGGCTTGCGGGAATATCCGTCAGCAGATGGAAGAATTCGGTATCGAACTTGAGATCGTGCCGGTAAATACTGATTTTTTACTACGATGAAGGAATATTGCGTTTATTGGTTTGAAAACGGAGAACCGAGGCACGAGGTATTTTCCTGTCTGGACGGGGCGGAGATGTTTTCCTGCATGATAAGAGGACAGGACGGCGTGGAACACATGGAAATATCCGAGGAAGATATTTCCGCTCCGGAGGAATTCCGGGAAATATGCCCCGGAGATTTCTCTTGAACATATGACATGGATCCGGGGTCCTTTTTTGCCGTAGCCTGGCGGTAAAGGGACCTTATCTGGTTGTAAAATCGGGCAGTGTCAACCATTTTTTCACAGATTAATCGCATACGCAAGATGAAAGCTCCACGGAAAATTTATACATGGACCAGTATCCTGCTTTTCGTGTGCTGTTCCCTTATTTTTCTTTCATGTGAAAAGGAAGAGCTCGGGGAAGCCATGGAAAATTGGAAAACGTTATTCATGTTTCTGCCGTGGTCCACTGACCTGACAGGCTATTTTTACACCAATATCGCGGATATGGAGGCGCGTGTAAGCAGAAGGGGGCTGGAGCATGAAAGAATTCTCGTGTTTATGTCCACGAGCTCTACGGAAGCCACGATGTTTGAGATCATACATTCCAAAGGAAAGTGCGATCGTAAAACGCTGAAAAGGTATGGCACTTCGGGGTTTACTACGGTGGAGGGCATAACGGGGATATTGAACGACGTGCAGGAATTTGCTCCTGCTCCGGTTTACGCTATGATCATAGGTTCCCATGGCATGGGATGGCTTCCCGTGGACGGTACACAGGCGGATTCCCTTTTCCGGATGAAAAAGCATTGGGAGTATCAGGAGCAGCCGCTGACACGCTATTTCGGGGGACTGACCCGGGAGTTCCAAACGGACGTGGGTACCCTGGCCCGGGGGATTGTAGGCGCGGGCGTCAAAATGGAGTATATCCTGTTTGACGATTGCTATATGTCATCCGTAGAGGTTGCCTATGAACTGAAAGAAGCCACAAGATTTCTTATAGCCTCTACCAGTGAAATGATGGCATACGGAATGCCTTACGCCACTGTGGGGGAGTTCCTGCTGGGAAATCCTGATTACGGATCCCTTTGCGAAGGATTCCACGACTTTTATTCAACCTATGAAATGATGTCCTGCGGGACACTGGCTGTGACAGATTGCTCTGAATTAGATAATATGGCTGCTATCATGAAAAGTATCAATGACAGGTATGTTTTCGATGATTCCCTACAAGGAGAACTCCAGGGACTGGACGGATACACCCCCGTCATCTTTTATGACTTTGCCGATTATGTCCTCACCCTCTGCTCTGACCCTGTCCTGACAGCCCGCTTCAGGGAACAGCTGGAGCGGCTTGTTCCCTATAAAACCCATACGGGTAAATTTTATTCCAGGGCCAAAGGGTCCCTTCCCATACATACTTTCCCGGGTATAACGATCTCGGACCCGAGCACCAATCCCATGGCCTTACTGAAAGGTACGACCTCTTGGTACAAGGCCACACACGAATAACCCCGTGGAAAACGGACAGATGAAAATACCCGCATATGACGCAAATATTCCCCTTTCTTCATAAAATTCCCGATAAGTTCGGACAGCATCGAAAATAATTCTACACGTATGTACCATATATAATTTTGCAGTGATATTTTTATTTACAGTTTATTCGGGGTAAAAAGGTCACGAGAAAATCAAAACTTCAATTACTCTCGAACCGGAATGTGACAAATCTACGAACAGGAGGACAAACGAGGATACCTAAGCCGTAAATTGCACGTTTCCAGCATTCATCCCATATCTTTACGTCTGGTTTCAATCGGAACCTTAAAAATATTCACCATTTAATTTTTTCAGATTATGGACGAACAACCGGACAGCAGCCAGCAGTTAATGGACATCCTGCTCGTCATGGACGAGAAAGGCACGCTCCAAGCCGTCAGCGGAG
>OCAT01000135.1_pt1 | contig 72515 bp, 61 predicted proteins | sample 1538311 | NCBI WGS metagenome assembly OCAT01 (sample SAMEA2580287, study PRJEB22360) | human gut metagenome | biome: human gut; feature: human-associated habitat; material: faeces | place: Denmark | collected 2008/2010
CTCTGGCGGCACAGCCGGGGCAGTATTTTGCCCGGTTGGATTTGGGGACGAACACACCGCCGCAGACCACACAGCGTTTCAAGTCCTTATCCCGGAAAATCTCCGCTTCCAGCGTCCCGTCCAGCGGCAAGACCGCCCAGCGGAACCACTTACAGCAGACCGAGAAAGAAACTGTCTGCGGGCAGGTGCAGGTGTCCCCATCATCAAGGACAATGCAGTTGCCGTCCTCACAGCAACAGCACTCCTGGCGTATCAGGCTGGCCGCCTGTTTCCTTTGCGCCGGTGTCATGCGGTAAAGGGAACCGTCCGGCCTGCGTTCCAGCGGCGGCAAGTCTTTATAGGGGTTATCTCTCATGCGTTCCCTCCATTTTGCTTTCCGTTGCCGTTCTCCCCGAAAAGGTTTCTTGCCCCATGCCTGCGGCGTGTTCCCAACAGGGGCCCCCGCAAAGTCGTCAGACTTTGTGGGGAGAGGAGCCGCAGCGGAGCGAGTGAGCTTTCGCCCTCTGGCGGAAGCGAATGATACGCAGCTTGCGGCGACGAGGCACGCTCCCCGCAACTTCGGGACAACTTGTCCCGAAGTGACCTCTGGACAAAGTGTCCAGAAGCTGGCTCCTTGCAGTGCTTCCCCAGCCGGGGTATTCCTTTTTGGACGGTCATTCTGTTTTCAAGGTGCTGTCCATCGATGAACTACCCTAAGTCTACACCTAAATGACCGCCCGTCCCGTATATCCGAAAGGTAGGAAATCGGCTTAAAAAACAGGCTATTTCCGTGCTCTCGGAATTATGGTAAAATAAACATAAAAATTGGCTTTCAAGCCATAGGAGGACAATAATCTATGAAAATCGGAATTTTATGTGCGGGTGACGAAGAACTCGCCCCATTTTTGCCCTTGATAAGCAACTGTAAGATAACGGAAAAAGCTATGCTGAAATTCCATGCTGGACAGATTGATAGTGTAGAAGTTGTCGCCCTGTTTTCCGGCGTGTGCAAAGTAAATGCCGCCATAGCCGCTCAGCTTTTGATAGATGTATTTTGCGTGGATATAATTATCAATTCAGGGACAGCGGGCGGTATGGAGCCAGAACTTGAAATATTCGATACAGTTATCTCCACAGAAGTTTGTTACCACGATGTAGCGCCAGACATTTTAACGGAATTTCATCCGTGGATGAATTCTGTGTTTTTTGTGGCAGACCCAAAGCTGATAGATATGTCAAAGTCTGCTGTTGACAAGCTTTCAACTTCTGGAAAGGTAGTTTGGGGCCGTATGGTAACGGGAGAATCGTTTATAACCGATGAGAGCCGGCAAAAAATAAACGATGAATTTGCTCCCTTGACGGTTGACATGGAAACTGCCAGTATCGCTCATGTCTGCTATGCAAATGACATACCGTTTATCGCCATTCGGTGTGTGACCGATACTGAAAAACACAGCGGAGTTGATAATTTTGACGGAAACTGTGCAAAAGCATCAAGTATTGCCAAAGATATTACGGTTGCTTTATTAAGAGAAATCAAAAAGTCGTGGTAAGATTGGATGATATTTTAGAACAGAGGACAGAGGGGGGGGAGAGTATGGCCCTAACTATTCAAGAACGACTAAAAGACCTGCGTGTGGAGCGTGGCTTGACGCTGGAACAGCTTGCGGAACAGACGCACCTCTCCAAATCTGCGCTTGGCAGCTATGAAGCGGACGAGTATAAGGACATCAGCCACTATGCCCTTATTGAGTTAGCAAAGTTTTACGAAGTGACTGTTGATTATCTGCTGGGCCGTTCCCAAACAAAAAATCACCCAAACGCCGATCTTGCAGACCTGCGTTTGAGCGACGATATGATTGAACTATTGAAAAGCGGGCGGGTGGACAATTCCCTCTTGTGTGAACTGGCGACCCACCCGGATTTTCCCCGGCTCATGGCCGACCTTGAAATCTATGTGAACGGCGTAGCGGGAAAGCAGGTGCAGAGCGCAAACGCCATTGTGGACGCTGTGAGTGCAACGATTATGAAACAACACAATCCCGGCTTGACTGACCCACAGCTGCGACAGCTTATCGCCGCCCATATTGACGATGACAGCTTTTGCCGCTATGTGATACAGCAGGACATAAACAAGATAGCCTTCGACCTGCGGGAAGCCCACAAGGACGATTTTTTCAGCGTCCCGGAGGACAATCCTCTGGAAGATTTTTTGCAGACCGCAGAGGAAACCACCAGAGAGGACAGCGACCCGGAGCAGGCGGCTATGGCATTTATCTGTAAGCGGCTCAAGCTGAACTATGGGAAACTGTCAGAGGAAGAAAAGAAGTGGTTGAAAAAGATTGCACAGAAATCGGATTTGCTGAAAAATCCAAAGCCGCAGCGGGGACGCAAGTAAGAGAATAATAAATCAGATTATATGGAGGTATTGGTTATGAAAAAGTGGTTACTGATAATTTCAGCGACTGTTATTTGCGTTGCTGCCGCTTTTTTATATTTCTTTAGTTTAACTCCCAAAGGAGATACCATTACCAGCAGAGAAAGCATATTGAACACCGCAATTTCAAAAGGGAATGAATGGACTATCGCAAAAGAACTGGAACTTGGCGGTTATATCGTGAGTGGAGCATACAGTACAGATAATAAATCTACACTTGCTATCTTTGAACCAACAGGAAATGGAGACTACAAATTTAGTACATCAACAAACCGAAATAGTGATGAGATTATTGTCGGTGGCGTTGCAATAAACGGAGAATGGTATGATTTAATTTGGTTTAATGGTGCTAAAACAGAGTATGCTGAAATCACTTATACAATAAATGGACAAGTGCAAGATACATTGAGATACAACACAGATGATATGGATATTATCTCAATTAAAAACCCAGAAAAAGAGTATTCCATTCATGTGGCTTACTATGACAATGATGGAAATAAATACGAATAAATTGTTTTTCATCGAGAAAATAGCAAAGCCAGCCGAGCCAGTCAACGGTCAAGATGAACGGCGCATTTCATGCGCCGCCGTTGACAGTCCCGCCCGTCTTTGCTAAAGGGTAATCAAGGCGGGAAAGCCCTAAAATGGCTTCACACCTATTTCAATAATTGGAGGAGATAAAAATGAGATCAGAAAAGGAAGTTTATGATATTGTTTTGAATTTTGCAAAAACAGACAAACGCATTCGCATGGTTACTTTGGAAGGATCTAGAACAAATACAAATATTCCGCCTGATGATTTTCAGGATTTTGATATTACTTTTTTTGTTACGGATATGGACAGCTTCACAAGTGATGATAAATGGCTAGATATATTTGGTGAAAGGTTGATTCTGCAAAAGCCGGAAGATATGGAATTATTTCCAGCTGTAGAAAAGGGATTTTCATATTTAATGCTGTTTACTGATGATGTTAAGATAGATTTAACTTTGCTGCCGCTGGAACTGATAGACGAGTATTTTACATGGGATAAACTGGTAAAGTTACTGTTGGATAAAGACAACCGTATCGTAAAGCCGCCAATACCAACGGATATAGACTACCACTTGCAGAAGCCTACTCAAAGAATGTTTGACGATTGCTGTAATGAATTTTGGAATACTACAACATATGTAGTAAAGGGCTTATGCCGCAAAGAAATTCTTTTTGCTATTGACCATATGAATGATATAGTACGAAAAGAATTGCTTCGCATGATTTCCTGGCTGATTGGTATCAAACAGGGATTTCATTTCAGTTTGGGAAAAAACTATAAATTTATGAAGCAATATGTCCCAGAGGAATTGTGGGAACGACTTATGTCTACTTATAATATGGATTCCTATCCCCATATGTGGGAATCCTTTGAACAATGTATGGCATTGTTCCGGGAGGTTTCGTCAGAAGTGGCATGCCAGTTGGATTACCAGTATCCACTATATGATGAAAAAATCAGTAATTATGTGATTCGGCAAAAGAAAAAATATGGCATTGAAGATGATAACAAATAAAATTTTTTCAATCGAAAAAATTTATTTTGATTATTCAATTTTGAAAAACTGAATACCTCAAAATCAGAAAGAGCGCGGCCAAGCACTTTGAGGGATTGGCCGCCTTGTCCACCCATCCAGCGGGGCGGCGGGCGGCGGTCAAGGCCGGGTGTAACCCCGTTCATTTCAGCCTTGACGGTTGCCCGCTGTCCTGCTACTTTTCCGGGAGTGTGGCCACAACTTCGGGACACTTTGTCCACAAGTCGGAGCGTAGGACGAGGGACGGGGGCTTTCATATACGCCCTGTCTGCTGATGAAACCAGACCTGCGCTTGCGGCTCCACGCCACGCAAGCACAGCCCTGTTTTCTTGCCGCTTCAAATGCCCTTGCCCTCCCCGGCGGCAACGGCATTTTCACGACAACGCCGACAGAGCGTATAACACACTACACTTTGCTTCGCAAAGTCGTGTGCCAAATGGGGGCGTTGCCCCCTTTGGAAACCCCCACAAGAAAAGGCGATATGCTACCCCTCCACGGGGCGCATACCGCCTTTTCTTGTTATCCAGCCCTCCGGCTGTATTGGTTGAGCAAAAGTCAGCGTGGGATTGGTGTGGTATCTTTATCTAAGTGAACCCCCCGCTGCTTCTTCCGATATGGTCTGCGTTTCCGTGCCTTCTCCTGCCCCTGCCAGTGCCAATGCCGGTGTCGTCAGTACCATGCAGACTGCCATTCCGGCCGCTACCATACGCTTCATCCAGTTTATCTTTTTACGTACTCTCATTTTCATCAATCCTATCCTGCCTGTAAAAATAGTAGGAGACCTTATAATCCACTCATTTTTCTAACTCAATCTGCCCCTTCTGCTTTCTTTTCCTGGTAGGAAACAGTAACAAGACTTCCAAAAGAAAGCCAGTTATTCTCTTTCTCCTCTAACGGTTTGTCCGGGTTTCTGTAAAACTGGAACTGGATCGCGGTTGTCGAAGCGCCCACATCAAATACATACGAATGCTTCCCCTGCTCCGGGACCGTGGTATTCTTCCCGCCTATTACGGTCCAGCTGCTCAGCTGCAGCTTATCATCCCATGTGACCGTCACCTTTCCTTCTCCATTTCCTGATATTTCATAATTGAATGCATCGTAATCCAATGGTTTCTTGTTAATTGTGGAATCAAGGAATTTTCCCGTCCAGTTTTTTGTCACTTTGTAATCTGCAAACGAAAGAATTGCTGCCAGTTTCTGCGAATTGACCGCGTCTGCCGAACTGGGATCCGGTTCCGCCGTTATCTGGATTTTGATCTTGTCTTTCAACGCTTTTGGAATCTGGAAGGAATAACTGTTTTTTTCTGCTTTTCCCGCTGCCAGTTTCTGTCCTGTCAGGGTACATGTTCCATCCGCATTAAATTTTTTCCCGCTCATCGTGATGTCTGTAATTCCACCCGGAAGGTTTTCTCCGCCGTCTGTGGCAGTCAGGACTGCTTTGACTTCGTAGGTAATGTTCTTCGGGTTATAAAGAGTCTCATCGCCCCACACATAATTGCACACGATTACCGTAATGGTGTAGTAATTGTCACTTTCTGCGAGTGAAATCCGTTTCACCGGAGGATTTTCATCCGTCAGACTTATCAGTGACAGATAATTCGAACCAAACATTGTATCGCTCTGTGTTCCTGTCGATACGACACGCTTCACACTCTGAAAATTGGTGTACGCCGCGAAGCTTCCGCCCACGAGAAGGATCAGCACTCCCAGAACAAAAATCGCTCCGGCAGGACTACCACACCGGATCCGTTTTCCTGTTTTTTTCTTCATTTTAATCTCCACTCTTTTGTGCCATCTATGTTCTCTATTTTACCCATCGTTTTTCAAAAATGCAAGCATTCCTTGTATTCTGCAACAATTTGTTACCACGCTCGTTACTGCTCGGAAGTTTGACAGTTAAATATAAATTCAATAAAAAAGTACAGAACAGGTCGAATATCTGTTCTGTACTTTATATGTTTTCTATCTTATTTGTTCAAAAAATTATACTTTACTTACCTTTCATCTCACCGTAAAGCTGAAAGAATGGTTCTTTTAACTTTTTCTGCCTCAACAGGCTTTGCAATATGTCCGTTCATTCCTTTTATCTAATGGTACCTGACCCCGAGTTCCCATGCAATTAGAAATAGACATTCTTAAAGAAACGATAAATGTATTAAAAAAAGACCCAGACATCGATCAGAGTGCTCTCAGCAACAGAGAGAAGGCGGTGATAATCGATGTCTTGAAAAATAGATACTCACTGCCATTATTATTACAGAAATTACAATTATCAAAAAGCAGTTATTATTATCAGGAACAATCCCTACAAAAAGAAGATAAATATACACTTTTACGTGTTAGAGTCATTGAATTATTTACAGAGAATAAAGGTCGGTATGGTTACAGACGAATTCACGCCCTACTTAAGCGTGAAAATATAATTGTCTCAGAAAAAGTTATTCGTAGGATTATGAAAGAAGAACAACTTGTAGTAAAAATCAAACGAACTCGTAAATATAATTCCTATCAAGGTGAAATATCTCCAGCAGTAGATAATCTAATTAACAGAAATTTTTCTGCATCTAAACCTAACGAAAAGTGGTTAACAGATATAACCGAGTTTGCAATTCCGGCAGGAAAGGTTTATTTATCGCCTATAGTAGATTGTTTTGATGGCTTACTTGTCAATTGGAATATAAGCACTTCTCCAGATGCATTACTTGTCAATTCTATGCTTGACGATGCAGCTAAATTACTATCTGTAGGAGAAAAACCAATCATACATTCAGACAGAGGCGTACACTACCGCTGGCCAGGCTGGATTGACAGGATGGAGAAAAATGGTTTCATACGATCAATGTCAAAGAAAGGCTGTTCACCTGATAATTCTGCCTGTGAGGGCGTATTTGGAAGAATTAAAAATGAGATGTTCTATAATGCAGATTGGTCTGGGGTAAACATCTCAGAATTTATTGGTATTTTAAATGATTATCTTTATTGGTATAATGAAAAAAGAATAAAAAAATCATTAGGATATTTGAGTCCTATAGAGTACAGACATAGACTTCGATTGGTCACTTAGATAGTCCAAGAAAATGTCCGCACCCTCGTCTCTTTCACTTACTTCCCGCTAAGCCTTCTAATCAGATGCCGTTTTATGTTTTCCTGCTTTCAATATCACACATAATTCTTCGTTGCTTAAAAGATTCATATGTGCCAACTCATTCCGGGCTTTTCTGTATCGTTTAAGTTCCATACTCTCCTCTGCTGAAACCGGAATCCCTCCCCGTTCCACCAGATACATCAGATTTCCAAGCTCAGCTTCCTCAGGAACCATAACCTGATCTCCATATCCGTTGTTGATCGGAAGTGCCGCTTTGATAAAAGCATAATATTTTTTCACAAAATACCTTCGATAATTTTCCACGAGTGGAAAAACATATTTCAACTGCGCCTCCCAGAGCAGCGTATCCACTTCCTCCTGGCTTTTGCTGAAGCAGTACCTCTCTCCATCACTCCTGACAAGATCTTCCGTCACTTTCTGAATGGTCTCATAAGGTGCATTCAGGAACTCCATTCCCTTCGCCACACATACCGCACATAGTTCCACATCATCCCCGCAGACAGAAGCAACGGCCTCTGCCAGATACGGACGCAGAAACTCTTTACAGTTTGTCTCAGATGATGCCAGTGCGCAGAAAGCATATTTATCATATGCTCCGATATTCTGCTCAAAGCCAAGACTCCGGACTCCCTTTTTGCTTTTTCGGTTCATGGCATCATTATGTACTTCCAGAATAAAAATTCCCGGTGTTTTGTCCTGTACATTTTTTTGATATTCTGATACAAAATCAAGCCATTTCGTTACTTTCTCATCTGGAATATCCGACACCCAGACATATCTGTCATTTAAAACCGTCTCCTGACATTTTCCAAGAAACTGTGCATAACTCACTCCATAGCGATACTTTGCCCGCGTTTCTCTTTTACAGTATTTCTGCAGAATGAACTCCCCCGGCTCCTCTTCCGGGCATTCTATGACTTCCAGTTTATTTTTCGGGTTTTCCATCAGAAGCTGCTCCCGGATCAGATCCAGAAATGTACTTTTCCATGGTACCGAATCCGGAAGGGTCAGCAGTAAGCTATGCCCTCCCGCAGCTTCCTTTACAATATTTTCCAGAAACGCATGCGCTTTGATGATATGATTCCACCAGATCTGATCCATCGTTAATCCTCCATGTATTTCTCAAGTTCATCGTTAATTTGCGGAATAGTTCCCATCATCTGGCAGAAGCTGTATCTTGTAAAACGGTAACGTCCCTCACCAGTATTCTGCAGTACATATAACTCACGCATTTCTTCCATCAATGCAACCAGCTGCTCTTTGCCTAATGCCCGAATTTTTTTAATGGAATATCCTTCTGCCAGTTCCAGCAGCTCATCCGCACTGCATCCATTTTCTGACTTATTTTCATGGTAAAGATAAGCAACCATTAATGCAATGATATAATAGTAACTATCGTCACCGACTACTAATGTGATGAAAAATTTCTTTCGAATCTCCTCCTGTAAAGTCTGCTCTGCCAGCACTTTTTTAATATGCTCTTTCTTTACAATATAAGGCGGTGTCTCACTTTCCGAATATCCCGCATAATCCCGCTGCATTGCCTCAATCAGTTTTGTGCAGTACAGCTGCAGCAGACCTGGAAAATAATTTGTCGTACCGAGAATCGTAGAAATTAATACTTCCGTCTCATTATCTTCCGGAAATCTGAATCCCAGATAGGATAACGGTACCTCCAGCAATTCTCTTGCTTCCATTGCTTTGAATGGTTTTACTGTCAGTGAATCAAAATGCGGAAATACACAATTTTTTCCCAATGTTGCTTCCTTCTTGAATCTCACAATATTGCGCAAACCCGCTACTACAAATTTAAACCTTTTTTCTCCAATACCCTGAATCTCTTTCAGCATATCAAATGGCTCATATTTTACACTTTCACAGCTTTCAATAAATTTGTCCGCTTCATCCAGCATCAGAAGAAAATAAGGAATCTTATCCGTTGTATCCATCAGCCGCTTCTTCAAATCACGTGCCAGTTCACTCCAGTCCTCCGTAATATGTTCTTCTTTCAGAATTCCCTCATCAAACAGTGCCGCTGAAATTTTCCTGGCCGCTGTTTTATAATCTGAATCTTTAATGTCCACCAAAACTGCGCGGTCTCCATTTTCATCATGGTCAATGTTCTTTTTCGCCATGCGAAGCAGTGCAGACTTTCCAAGCTGGCGTCCGCCATATACAAGATTTACACCGGTAGCTGACTCGATTTTTTCAAGCTCATATTTACGCCCGATAAAAATCTCCTGTGGCATTGTGTCTACTGATTTATGAATATATGGCTGATAGGATGCAAATGGCATAACCACTGCCATCAGCATTCTGTTCATTGCCGTTTCTGTATAATGTTTTGCCAGATACACAAGTACCACCCGATCTACAACAGCAAAAATCTTTCCGCTCAGATCCGTTTTCGTCTTTCTCGCCAAAATTCTTCTCTCAGCAAGCGGTAATGCATAATCCAGCAAAACAAGGGTATGTTTTGCATTTCCAACTTCTTTGAAGGTGTCAATCAGACGGGACGCATCCGTTTTTCCAAAAAGGCAGATTACCCGGAATCCGTTTTCCTCTGCTTCAGATCCAAAAGCGGCAATGGGATGTTTATAGTTACTTTTTCTTCCATTTTCCGGACGTTTCAATCTGACGGTATAATTCTCAACTTTTCCAAGTACTGGTGTCTCACTTTGCACGCTTTCCAGCTGAAACCCAAGTGTACTCAGCAGCACCTTCAATGTTGTTTCGCTTGTTCCCGCTCCTTTGGGCCAGTTTTCTAATAGTTTATTGCCCCCTTTAATATCTTTATTCGTCTTTGGTGTATTCATTAATGCTTTCAGCGTAGTTCCTGAATTTGCAGTTTTTCTATAATTGATATCATATTCATTTAAAAATTCTTCCAGATAGTCTTCCTGTTTAAACTGGAACTCTGGATCAAGATCCTGCGTCAGCACCCGGTTCAGCAAATCTTCCGCTGCTGCATAATTCTGCTGTTCAATCCGGTTCTTAATTTGTGCAACCGCCTCACAAATCAGTTCTTCTTTTTCCCAATCTGGATTTTGTTTCAGATATGTATCCAGATTTCTTTTTAAATCAACCGCCCGGACCTGTGCATCCTTTTTCATTTTTTCCCGGAATTCCTTCAGAATCTTTCCGAAAAATCCATAGTTTCGCGTCTCAACCGCCCGGGAATACCATGATTCCACAATCTGAAGGATCAACTCTTTTCCGTTCTCAGCCGTATTATCAATCTGTCCATAGCTCTGAGCCAGTTCGATGTCCTCACTAAATTCTTTTCGTTTATTTTCAAGATCCTTCAGCGGATATACGATCGCTCTGTCAATATCATATTTTTCGGCATCCTCCTCTGATAATGGATGGTCGAGCCATTTCCAGTATTTGAGAATTAATCCCGCACTGCCGTAATCATCTTCTCCTTCAAAAATTTCCTGCATTCTGTCCGCAAATTCATGCTCCTCTTCCGTACAATGCTGTTGAATTCTCGATATCACAGAAAAGTCCGGAAGTTCAAAGATTTCATCCAGAATCGGCAGCGCGTCTTCATCCAACAATACTTTATCATTCTTCAGGAAATCAATATAATAAAACTGATAGCTGCCCTCCTTGTATTCGCCCGACAGCCGGCTTTTCAGTTCTTTCAATGTCTGCTGTAATACTGTTTTTCCCGCACACGCTTTCCGATCTCCGCTGTCTTTTTCCGAAAGGACCGCAATCATTTCATCCATATGGTGCAATAACGGTGTTCTGATCTTTTTATACTCAACCAAAGCTGCATCATCGCTGCTGTTAAAGGAAGCCTGCATAAGAGATACATAATCGCAGAGAATCGATACAATTTTGTGGACTTTTTTGGAAAGGTTCATTCTCAGGCTTCCCAGGAGATCTGAGGTTTTCTTGACAGAATTCATATTTTCTGCTGCACGATCCCAGAACTCATCCATCACACGGTTAACTTTAGCCTGATCAATGTTTTCCTCGCAAATAACCGCCTGATCTTTTACATAAGTATCCGCCAGAAATTCTTCCAAGATCTCCAGCATTTCTCTGTCATCCTCGCTCACCGCCTTCAAGTACTGGCACAAATCACTGTCTGCCCCAAGAAGCAGCTTGGTAGTTTCCAGAAAACGTTTATGGGACGTACTTTCTTTGACATTTCCATTTTTATAACTTTCGTAATATTCCTTTGCTTCATGGCATATTTTCGCAAGTTGTTTTTCCCATTCGCCTCTTTCTTTTTCCCGATAATCCGCGTAACGGTCAACGCCCCTCTTCTGGCGGTTTTTAAATTCCATCAGATCATAAACAATCTCTTCAAGACTCTGATTTTCCGTCAGAAGAGTGCTTTTCTTGAACATGTCATATAACTGCTGTGCAGAATAATCATAGCTGTACTGATCCAGAAAATAATTCCGCAGGGCTGCTGCAACCACATAATAATCCGATACTGGTTCGGATTCTCCATAGAATATCTGAAAGATCGTATCGGAATTGTAGGTGCAATGTTCCATCGGATCATTCATGGCATACGCCAGCTGGCGATAATGCTGTTCGAATGCATCATATTTTCCGGCTAAAGCTTTTAAATAGGCGGATGCTGCATAGATCTTACCAGAAGCAATCATTTCCTGATATGCTGCGATATATTCCATTCGTTTCTCATCCGTAAGCGTCTGCTCAGAAACAATGCCTTTTTCTTCTGCTTCGTATGACTCTTCTGACTCCTGCTCTGGCTTCTCCTCGACTGCCTCAGGCTGTTCCAGCTCTAAAGTGATTGCTTCTTCTGTTTTTTTATCCGTCTCATCTTCTTTTTCACTGTCTGTTTTCGAACTCGCTTCTGCCTCTGCTGTCCCCTGCTCTGGCTCTTCTTCTGGCAGTTCTACGGATTCATCTGTTATCTCATCCTCCACAGGCTCGCCTGTTTTCGGTTCAGCCGGTAAATCATTTTCCAAGGCATAAACATTTTTTTCCAGCTTGGACGTATAGTAAATCAAGGCTGCTTTCTTCCCTAATTCTTTCTGCAGCCAGCTGGCCACTTTTTTCGCATGTTCCAGTGAAACCCCGTATACAACAAGGCTTTCCTCTGCCCCTGCTTTTTCTGCCACCACATCCTTAAATTCCTGTAATTCCGCCGGATCCTCCGTTACAACACCTGCAAACCACTGAAAGTTTTTCTTTCCGTTCATGGAATATCCAATCATAAAATAGTCCGTCCCAAATACGGAGTTACACGTATCAAATTCATAGTCTGGAAACAGAATTCTCTGTTTGCATGCACTGTCGTATGCCATCAATCTTGTCATCGCAGAATTTGTTGAATCCTCAATATGCTCTCCCTCATCCTGGTTTGAAATTTTCTCTTTTAGCATCTGGTTGATAAAACCAACTGCTTCTTTCGTATATAAAATACGTTCTCCACGTGGAGATAAGGTAAAAAATTCCCCCATTCCATCAACTATATATCTTTTTAAATACCCGGACTGATATAATTTCTCTGTTGCGGTCTTATATATTTCATAACCGTTGTCATTTTTCTCTGCAAGACTTTTTACGGAATATCCATGCTCTTCTATACATTCCAGCAGACAGCACATTTTTTCCGTCAGTGGCTGTTTACACATGTCCTTTCGGAATTCTTTCACTCCAAATTTTGTGCCTGCTTTTGCGCTCATCCGAACATGCAGCAAAGAAGATTTTTCCGGAATCAGAAGATCTTTCCATGCTTCCGGACACTCCTCTGTTTCTTTCTGGACTTCTGTTGTGTTTTCAACTGCCTCTTCTTTTTCACTGTCCGCACTGTCTGTTTCCGCGCAAACTGCTTCTGGAACACTTTCTTCTGCTTCCGCTTTGTTCTCATCCAGCTTTAATGTATTAAAATGAATTCCCGTTACAATCTCTTCTTCAAAATAGGGAACTAATTTATAGATCAGCGAGAATTTCTTTCTTGCGTCCCTCTCCCAAAACGCCTGCTGCAACCATGCATATGATTCTGCATACTTTCTTAAAATGTCCCCCTCCATCAGCTGAACCTGATCTGCTGCAATCCTGTCTCTTCGGTTCTGAAGTGTCTCCTCTGTTTTTTCGTCATCAGCATGAAGTTCCAAAAAGAATCGAATGGCCTTCCTGTACTTCTCATTTTCTTCTAATATTTTCTGAATTTCAGATAAGTTTTCCTCAATTGCTGCGTGCTGCATTTCCGGTTTCTGCACATCCAGCATTTCATACTTTGATACAATTTCGATCTGTTTCGCATCGATCGCTTCCAGTTGTTCTTTTATGGCCGCTCCAAGTTCTTTGGGAATAAATTTTCTGTCTTCCAGAAAATCTTTTAAACCTGAAATATTTTCTTCCAGATCAGCCGTAATGCCTTTCAGGTCGTTCAAAATCGTTTGGAGTTCTATTACAATTTCCATTTTAGACAATTTTTCTTCTCCCTTCGTAAAATAAACGTACAGTAAATATGGTTATATGATACCACATAACGATATCCTTTTGTACCAAAATCACCCAAATAGTACATGTGCAATTCCGTTTCTTTCCTCACGCGGAAATGCATTCTTATGCATTCCGCGTGAGGTCATCAGCATCATTTGGCCAGCTTCTTATGTAAAGCAAGGATGCTCGTTCAGAATCTCAACACGCTTTACGCAGACTCCGAGACTGTCAATCGTTCCCGCTACTCGCACCCATTCGCCTGGCAGTTCCATAACCGGTGCAGGAAAGACATAAGTAAAACGCTGTCTGTTTTTCTCACTTCCTTTTCCCACCCGGATTTTCCAACTCTCCCAGGTGCATTTTCTCTGGAGTCCAATGTTTTTTGCGAAGAAACGCTCTACGGCATAGCGCACGGTATCTCTTCCGTACTCGCAGATGCTTTCTGTGCTGAAATAAAAATTATCAGCCACCGCAATTTCACAGGATACAGATGCAAAGTTCATTTTTTTCATAGAATGGTACCTCCATAAAGATAAATTTTAATTGCTGAAAATAGTTTTTCGAATTTCATGCAAAAAGGACACTGTATCGCCTTTCAACAAATACAGTGTCCTTTTCCTATCTCAGGGCGCACTGATCCTCTGAAAAACTATCCACAGATCAATACGCCTTACTCTAAAATCACTTTAATAGATACCACTCAGCATTTCTTACTTTCATTCCAAATTGCCTTTGTGATAAATTTATTTTAACACTGTTTTTTCTGGTTAGCAAGTGTTGTTTTGCATTTTAACTACGCACTGGCTTTCATCGGATATTCAAAAATGAGCGGCAGATCCCGCACCACAACCGGATAGCAGCGATCGTGAAAAATAACGGTTTCATTTTTTTTCAGATGCTGCAGCCGCGAAACCGAAAGCAGCGGGCGGTCGAATTCATTCTGTCCCGCGAGTTTGCTGATATATTCCAGAAAACTGATTTCCCGTGTATGAAGATAAATAAGATTTCCGCAGTTGTCCATAATGGTTCTGCTTACGTTTTCATTGTATTTATCTTTCATCTGACTGTAAGACTGAATGACCAGATGAAAACGAATATTACGGCTTCTGGCTGCTGTCAGCATCGGCACAATGTCATCCAGCTTCGGCATATTGCAGAATTCTTCCAGAATAAAATTGACACGTACTGGAAGTTCTCCTTTGCATGCATCCGCCTGATCCAGCAGACTTTCATAACACTGCGAAATAAACAGCGCTGCCAGAAAATGATACGTTGTCTTTTCATCCGGCACCACCAGAAAAATGGCTGTCCTCTCCTTTCCAATTTTCTCCATGGAAAAAGTAGTACCTGACATCATCTCTGTCAGCGTTTTCGATGCTTTGAATAATCCCGTCAACTGATCAAATGTCGAGGCAATACAGGTTTTTGTGTTTTCTGCTGTTAAATTCATAAAACCAGCCAGATCCTGGTAAATATCAGAGTCCGTCGACAGTGCCAGAAAGCAATTCTGAAGCATACCACTCTGCATCTTTGCATGCCGCCAGTCCAGAATCGATTTTATCGAAAGCCTTTCTTCCATCATAAGAATCAGTTTGCTGATTCCTCGTGCAAGCTGTCCTGCCGTGTCATTCCAGTAAGGATCTTTTCCCTTTTCTGTTCGTTCAAAAAATAGACTCTGTAAAATATCATTCAGATGGTTTTCGGCCTCCGCTCTTTTTCCACGCTTATACGCCTCCTGAACACGCTCAAACGGATTCCATTGATCCGGCGACTCCTGCGGTTTTCTCCAGTCCAGGACTACTTTTTGATATCCCTTCCGTTCCAAAAATTCTTCTGACTTGCGTACCAGTTCCCCCTTGGGATCCACAATCACCATAGATTCGCCCGCCATCGCACAGGAATAAATTAATGGAAGTACAAATTTCAGAGTCTTCTGAGATCCTGTATCACCAACGATGAGGTCATGGCTGTCACTGGGATCCGTATAACAGCGATCATTTTTTCGGAATAATACAGGGCCTCCCCGAAATGTACCATTGGCGGATTTTAAATCAAACGCTGTTAAATCTTCCAGGAATTCTTGCTCATATCCCATTCTTGATTCTGTATAAACAAGGCCATCTTTCAACATATACCTGCTCCTCCTCATCCGATTTCTGCACGAAATCCAATCTCTTTTCTCGGCATCTCTTTTTCCGGTAATCCGGATACTGTTCTGATATCCTCCTCACCGATCTGTTTTTCTGTCTCTGGCTGCATCAGCTTATCCAGCTGAATTTGTCTGATCAACTGCAGAACCAGAGTTTCATTATCCAGCTGCATTTCATTTCGTGTTTCCAGTAACCCGGACAGCTTCTGCTTTGCTTCCTCCGTTACCGAATACCCACTCCGTTCCGCATCTTCACAGAACAATGTCATACATTCCTGAATCTTCATCGTCTCGCATTTTTGTCGGATCCAGAGTTGATTCTTGCTGAATTCGCCAAATAAAGCCTCCTTATACTTTGCGTTCTTCTCCGTTGGCATCAGGATTAAAAAGCATACCTCCCGATGTTCTCTGATAAAGTGCAGAAACTGTTCCAGACAGGGATTATACCCGGATCTGCTCCATTCCTCCGAACACTCCACAATCAGAATCCCCTGATACCTGTCATAGCAGTCCCGTGCAATACTGTAACTGTCCCGCAGATGATACATAAACTGTTCAGCCTTACCTGCATTTTCATAATACGGCATAAAAATTGAAAAACTCTTTACCGCCCCCTGGAACTGCATTACTTTGTCCATTTCCATCATGGCAGTCAGTTCGTTCGCATCTGCTTCAAGCTTACTGACCGATTCACCACATAAATAAAAATTCGGGCAGGTTCCCGGTTCTATTTCGTTCATGATCTGAAATCCCTTTAATAATCTGCGATGTACCAATGCGTTTCCCTCCATCTTCTTTTCTTATCTATGAAAGGAATCTCTGCTTTTTCATTTTTCCCGAAAAAAATAACCCCGGGATTCACCCCGGAGCCATTTTTTCACTGCTTCTTCAGTCTGCTTTTTCAATATAAATCTCAAAACTCTCAGACGGAATATCAGTCAACGTTCCTTTCAGGCAGGATCCACTTTTCTGCAGTGAAAGTTCCATCGTCGTTTTGTCGGCAAATTTCAGATATACCTTAAAATCTGCTGCATTTTTTCCCTCTGCTTCAAGCTGAAGCATCAGCTTATGGTTTTCTGCATCATATACAACATACGTGTTTTCATCATCCAGATCTTCCATGCGCAAAACCGTATTTCTGCTCTTTGCGGCTCCTCTGACTGCTGTTGCCAGAACAGGTTCAAACAGAAAAGCGTCCGCCTGATTCTGGATCTGCTCACCGATCAGAGAAATCTGATCTTGGATTCGTTCGCAGGTTACCCTGATTGCCGCAAGAAGTTTTCTTGCCGACTCAGCAGTTTCTTCTTCGCTGTATACAGGATTCAAAACCAAATCACAGTCTACACGGGTGGCTTCTGCCAACACCGCCATAATGCAATAACTCTCCATACATTCTTTACATGATCTGATATGTTCCATCTGCTGTTCTTCTTCCGCAGTCAGAGTCTCGTGATTACCGATTGCTTCTACCAGGTGATAGATCTGATCCTCTGTTAAATGCATCATTTTTTCCTTCCTCCTTTAAACAGATTGTACGTTTTATCGCTTTCAACAATATGATCCACTGCCCAATTCGCTAAACGTTTATCTTTCTTGATTTCCCGATGCGCCAATTCTGTCACCGTTTTATGCATGGATTCCGACCAGTCGTCTATTCTTCTTTGGTCGTACACCTCGGTGTATACAACATCTTTTAAAAGCTTTCTTTCCGAATTAACGTATATCTCCAGATCCATTTGATTCCAGAAATTCTCCGACCATCGCAGCGAATCATACAGCCATTCCTGCATTTCTTCTTCCGACTGTTCGCCAAGGATCTCCATCGTCTTTTCCTGCATATGTTCAAAAGCCCATGCGGCAGAGGCTCCCTTGGAATCTGGAATCGTCTCGATCCCATACATGATATAAAGAACATGCGGCAAAATACGTGCATAGTATAAAGCCAGAGCTCTCGGCGGCTCGGCTTTTGCATTCGTCATTGCCTGACAATACTTCTGCAAATATATCCCAAAAATATTTCTTGATTCCTCTGCAAAAACTTCTGATTCTGCTCTGTTTTTCTTGTTTGGATCTGCTGCCAGCTCACCATATGTTCCATCACTGTCCGGTAAATTCGCATCAAGATAAACCACTTCCATATAACTTTTTTGATCTTCTTTTCCTTTTTTACCTTTTTTCTTTACCTCTCTCATCTTTTGTTCATATGAGTTTTTTTTCTTTGCAATATCCACTGCTTTATAAGTATAAATCCCGCCACAATATTGGCTGAACTCCTTATGAAGTTCCCCAGTTTCTCTTTGTTTCTTTATCCGAGTCCAAATCCCCTGTCTTGCTTCCTGCATCGCATCCTCATAATTTTCTTTATCACAACAGCCTTTCTCCCTCAACTCACTTTTTACTCTGTTTTTGTAAATAGAATCCAGTACTGTAATCATTTCTTCAAAATTGGCTTCCTCATTGGAAATGAAATACCGTTCATAGAGTTCCTGTGCTCTTTGAAACTTTTCAAGTCCAGGATTTTCATTCTCTTGTGATGGTACCTTATTTTTCTCTTGTTCCATAGTCTGTCTCCCTTTCTTTTTCCTAGTTTAATGACATTGACAGCAGACAAATCCTCCCCAAAATGCTTCTTTTCGAAAAGGTTTCCATCTGCCGTTTTTTTCTTCCAGTGATTCCATAAATTCCTGACTTTCCTCATCCAGAAGCTGATACGTATCACTTCGGAACCATCCCTGCATCCGCAGCTCCTCAATGGTTGCATCCCGCAGATAATCCTGCGCTTTTCGCAAAGCAGTCGGTGGTTCCTCTGCCCCATTTGCATAATAAGAATAAAATGCATCCATGAAAACAGCAGTAGCCAGATCATTTACACTCCACAGACTGGATATCACATACTTTACTCCTGCTGCGGAAAATGCGCTGACCATACCATGAAATCCTGTACTCAAAAACACTTCATTCATTCCGGACAGGCAGGAAGACAATACAACCAGCTTTGTCGAAGTCAGATCCATCCGGCTCACCTCATCCGCTGTCAGCAATCCATTTCCATAAACTGGATTTTCTACGCCTGTTCGATACCAGTTTTTGATTCCGGTAAACGCAAGCCAGGATGAATACAGGGAAATATCCTGATTTTCCATATCAAAATAGCCATGGGTTGCGATGTGAATATTTTTATATCCATGTGCAGATAAAACGACATTCTTTGTTGCTGCCGCCCCCGTATACATTCTTCCCCCGGTTCTGCTGCAGATTCTGTACGCTTCTACTTTTGAAAATGGAAGTTTTTCCACAGTATCCAGATCCATCTTTCTGTCACGTCCAGTTTCTTCTGTCTTTTCCCGTTCCAGCTCTGTTCTTCGCTCTCTTCTTCGCTCTCTTACTTCATATTCCGGGCTGCCAACAATCAACGTTTCCTTACTTCCAGAACTTTCCATCGTTTCAAAAAGGAAATCTCTTGCACATTCTATCTTAATGCAATTATGCCGATCTGCAATTCTTATTTTTTTCTCATCATACAGTAAATCAAATGGAACATTAATCAGTTCATCATCCGGTGCAAGATATACCGTCTCATATTCCTCAATCTCTGACAGGACAGGAGAAATCACCGCATGATAAAGCCGATACCGCAATGTCTCCAGCTCTTCAGTCTCTTCTATGGACGCCTCTCCCTGGGAAATACGCTGCATAATCCAAACAAAGTTTCTTGCATCTGTCGCAATCTCCATGCCGCCTGAAATGGTTATTCTACGCAGACTGCAGCAGCCTGATTTTTTCGTCGTTATGTAAACATCAAATACCGATGGAACCTCATTTCTGTCCTCAGACTGCATCTGTCCATACTGGTCCACTGTCAGAAAATACTCTACAATTGCCGTATCATCCGGAATGGCATTCTGTACTGTTTCCAGCGAAATCTTCATAAAATCGATATTTTCCGGAAAGCAGGCAGCAAATTCATTTTCCATGTTTCGCAGATCTTCCAGCTGTTTCTCATAATCCTTTTCTGCATTTCGAAGCATATTTTCCGATTCCAGTGCCGCAACCGCATTCTGTGCTTTCCGGATCCGCTCCAGAAGCTCTGGCTGAACCGTATTCTTTTGCATCATGCGGTTTCTTTCCCTGCCTGCAAGAGATGCCAATGCTTTGAAACGCAAAATCCATTCATATAATACTGCACTGTCCGTAAACTGTCTTCCCACGGCATAACAGCCATGAAATGTCATCTGCACCGGTGCCAGAATCATGATTAACCTTGTGTCATTCAGATATTTTACGTATGGATGCCATACATTCGTTGCCTCATCCAGCGATCTTTCCAGATAGGAAAATCCTTCCGTATTTCTTCCATTTCTGCATAGAACGGTGCCATAACTCTGGTATATCGCTGCTTTCTGGAGCGGTTGAATTCCACGATTTTCCATCTTGTCGATCAGACTCCGAAAAGACGCATCAGCCTCTTCCTGCCCCAGATTCCATAACAGCAGCGCCTTGCCGTATTCCAGCATCGCAGTCTGCATCGCCGTAAGATCCAATATCTGACTCTCCTGCTCAATTCTTTGAAGCGTCCGGCAAAAATACTTCTGCTCCTCTTTCGTACCGCTTTCCTGCTGCATAAGATAGAGCATACAGATAATTGCAAATACAGCTTTTTCGCGCGTTATCGTTCCTGTATCTGCATTTAAAATATCCGTACACGTCTCCACCAGAAGATCACTGATATCCGCAAGTTCTTCTGGGTCTGCCTGATCCATCATCTGCATCCGCAGCGCAACTGCCAGAGCATCCATCCGGTCAAGCGTCTCTTGCTTAATCGTCTGCTGCTCTTCTTCCTCCTCAGTCAGACGATACATCTCATCCAGCAGCGGATATGCTTTTTCCTGATCATTCTGCACGTAATAAATCAGCAGCAGATTGCTCTGTATATCTATGGTAGAAAGCATACTTTTCTCTTCGTCAGAGGCTTCTGCTTTCAGGGCCTGCAGGAAAGCCTCTTCTGCCTGCATATATTCTCCCACGTTCATATAAAATGCCCCCAGGAAGTTCCAGGCCATACGCATGCTGGCACACGGTTCCCCCGTATCTTTATATTTCCGGCAAAGCTGTATATACAGTTCCAGATACCGCCGATACGCATTCTGATTACTGCTGTGATCCGACATTCCCATTAACGCAATGCATAAGGTTTTCAGCTCAAAGATCTGCAGCTGTTCCGGATTCTCCTGATCTTCAAAGTCTCCCGATTCTATCCGGTCTACAAAATGCAGTAAATCCGCTCTTCCTTCGCGTCCGTTTGTGTAAGAAAATTCGCAGATAGCCCGTCCCCGCCTTGCCAGCTCTGTGTAATAGTTTTCTTCTCCCAGACAGTTCTTTCGAATCTGAAAGCACTGTTCAAACACATGCATGGCATCTTCTGCACGTCCCAGATTCTGCAGACTGTCTCCATAAAACCAGTAAAAATCGCCGGCATATAAAGAAGTGTCGCCCGCAAAAAGCTGCTGTTCTGCATCGCCAATCCTGCAGACAGCTTCAGGACTATCTCCACCCATCTGTGAAATAGCCCGGAATATTACTTCTTTATGATTTTTATTTCCACGTTTTCGACTGTAAGTGCAAAGAGCCTCCAGCACTTTGACAGCTTCTCCGTTTTTTCCGATATTTTGCATATATGCGGCCGTACTCATGAACAGAAAAAACATTTCCTGAGGAATGCCGACAGCTGCTTTCCACGGTAAATTCCAGTTGTAATTCTGCTGTATCATTTCCCGGTCTTCTTCCAGGCAGATGGACTTTAACAGATCATATGCATCACTTCTTACCATTTCAGAGATCGTACTCTCATATTCAAAGCTTTGCACATGCGAAACCAGTTCTTCGATGTCTTCTTTTACCTGTTCAATCAGATCCCGGGATCCCTCGCGAATCAGTTCACATTCTGCCTTTATCCGGAGGGAAAACAGCGAAATAAGGACGATGTCTTCATCGTCCTCTTCGCTGGAAGTGTCTTTTGCTGGTTCCTCATCTGATTCCTGTATCACCGCCGCAAGAGCTGCAATGAACCGGTTCATTTTCTTCTCTTTCTGCGCTTCAATGCGCTCGGTGAGGGATTCATATTCCTGTTGTGCTTTCATCAGCGTAACCTCCCTGTATTATAGAGACTTTTTGTTCTGACTGCGTTTTCTATCTTTTAAACAAAAGTCTCAGCTGTATATATCTGACTGCTCCGAGCAGAAACATAATTAATCCGATAACATATCCGATGATCAGATATCCCACAAACAGAACCACTCCGATTGCAATATTGCCGGAGAAAAAAGCTCCGATAGTTGTGAACCCAAACCAGTTTTTCAAAAAATTCCATCCCCATACGTAGGCTGCAATCACGATAATCCAGTCACCACTGCCTCCAAACAGCATCGCAAGCAGTCCAACAACAATAACCAGGGCTGTGAGTAAAATTCTAGGCTGAAGATACGTCAGCTGTTCTTCCGGGGTATTTCCAAATAATCTCTGAAACATATTTTTTCCTTTCTGAATCGTATTGAATTTTCTGCATTTTTCCTGTTATTTTTTCCATTATCTTTTTATAGCCACATACACCATCTTTTCTTCATCTTGTAGAACCATTATTTCTTCACTATATAATTCTCCATAAATATCATTTTCCCGTCAAAAAAATTTTATTTTTTCTGCATTATTTCATCTAATTATCTCTAAGACTAAACTGCACCACATTTCCATCCGGAAGCAGCATTCTTGTCTGTGATGCAATTCCAGTCACCATGTCAACATTTACTTCATATAGTGCCTGTGATGCAGACGGGTTTCCCGGCATTCCGCATCGTACTGTTGTTTTATAGATTGTCCCATTTACACTGCCCTCCATAACTGCCAGATCTTCTCCTGGCGAATCAATCGTTCCCTGCACATAATGTTCTGCCAGTTTTTCATATACTTCTTCCGCACTCATGATGTTCTCATCCGAAGAAGTATCTTCCTGTAACGGTTCGTTCTTCGTCATCTCCAGCAGTTTCCAGTCTACACTGATTTCCGCACCGAGTTCTGCCGGACGCTCAATCTTATCCAGACTGTATCCATTCACATTGATCTTATAATAGTTGTCCTGTCCCCCTGCACTGCTGTAAATCACACCGCTCGTATAAATATACGATCCTGTGTTTTCAGAGAATGTATCATCCTCGCCAACTCTCTGAATACTTTTTCCATCCTGAGAGAAAACATCTACTATTTTATACTCTGTTCCCTCTATTGTTTCATAGCTGAACAGCAGCTCCTGTATTCCGTTGCCGTCGATGTCATAGTATCCATACCAGATCCGCAAATTTAAATCTACACACTTTGAAACTAAGAATTCACTTACTTCCGGAAACTGCGCTGAAACAGCATCTACCCCATCTGTTATATAAGCATCCACAGCATTCTGATATTTCTGGCATGGTAGAAATAGCAAAAGCAAATGGAGTAAATGTCTATCACTATCTGACCTATCTGCTGGAGAAACAGCCGAAAGATAGTATGAGCGACGAAGAGCTGGAACAGCTGGCTCCGTGGAACGAAGATGTAAAAGCGGAAATCAACCGCCGGACGAAAAGCTCTGCAGAACAATCAAACTTATGTGAATTGTCAAGGTACTCCGACCGCTTTTCAGCGGTCGGATATTTTTCTATAGATACCGGAAACTTAAGCGCTTACCATACTTTGAAGTTCTCTTCTACAATATCGTAATTTTTTCTCGCGCGTACCGATAAACATTTCCCCAGTCATCCTCTACATAAAGATCCGCTCCGTCGATCCAGACCATTCGCCCATCGTTTAATACCTCATTCGTAATACTTTTCTCCATTGTAATTTTCACTTACCGGAAGCATACAATCTCTCTCTTGGCAAATTTTATGAAATCGCCAGCCATATTGAAATATAACTGGCGATTTCATATGATCCTTATTATCTTTTACTTCACTGCTCCATCACGATAATAACCACACGCATTAATGCTTCTTTCTTCGAAAAATAAGTACACCGGCTATAATTAAAATTGATACAATCATGCCTACAATATAAATCATAACATGACTTTGATCTCCTGTTTTAACATTCGCACTAGTCTTAACATTTTTAGCATTAGATGCAGATTTTTTTTCAGCATTAGATTTCAAATTAATTTGCTCTACATTATTTGAATCATCTTTATCTGGATTAGATTTATCTATGCTGCTTGAATTATTTTTGTCTGTGTCATCCGAATTAGGTTTATCTACGTTACCCGAAGTATCTTTATCTGGATTATCTTTATCTGTATCTTTGTCTGTATTATCCGGATTAGGTTTATCCGCATTATCCAAATCACCCTTCTCCGAATTATCTTGATCCGCATTATTTTCAGATACATTTACGATAAATTTAATCTGATCACCTTCAAGACTTGTTCCGGTAATAACAGAACTACCGCTATAACGTCCTATTAATTCTCCAGCATCTGTTATATCAATACATTCGTTACTGCTTCTCCAACTATAGTTCAAGTTACTATTACTATCATCTGTTGAAAGATTCAGTGTTTCTCCTACAGAGATTTCAACTGTATTGGCTTTACATACTGTTATTGTTTCATTTTTCCTTTCAACCGTCCCATTTTCGGATTCTACTTCGCACTCTACAGAATAGGTGCCTTCTTTTAATGCTTTCTTTATAGGAATCTCTAATTCAATTGAATTTATTTTTTCTGTATTTCCTTCAATTTTCACCCTTTCTTCATATGAATTTTCCAAAATGTCCGATTCAACTCTAACCGTTGGAGTAGCCTTTTCTGTACTCAAATTATTTATAGTAACCGTCAGTTTCTCATTTTCAACATTTATATACACCTTCGCTGGTCCAATCTTTTCAATTTCACAAGAACCTGGATTTCCCAAAAGTCCGTTTTCAACAGCTTCTTCATACGTCAATTCATCAAGAGAATTTTCTACATCTATATTTAAAGATTCTGCTTCCGAACCTTGTCCGCCTATTAATCCTCCGGTATAACTAAGATACTGCCAGTCATTAATTGATTTTGCATACTTTGTTTCCTCATCTCCATTCAAATCTATATTTAATCCTGTTTCCAGCTTTCCATTTTGATTATAATCTAATGCTTTTCTAGCAATTGACGTGATACTACCATCTTTATCTTTTGTCCAAAAAAGCATTTTTTTATTATATTTCCACTTTGTGCCAATAGTCTTTCCTTCTGTTAAACCTTCTGGATCAATTCCCATATTTTCATCCAAATTTTCTTCGTCTATTGCCGGCAGTTCATAGTCCGAATAATTTATTTCATTCGTACCTACTAATCCCGTAGTTTGGAATAAATAATTCATGACACTTAAATAATTAATCTTGTTATTAACACTCTCATTGCCACCATGCTGAAGTCCTAATGTATGTCCTAATTCATGCATAAATGTTCCTGCTAACGAAGTGTCATTCCCACTAATCCATCCATCTACATCGGCAATTAACATAAACTGTCCTGGTCGCTCTGCAATTCCACTAGATGTTGTTTTTCCCTCTTTTCCAGCATACTTGTTAATAAACATTGCATATCTAAATACATTCCAACGCACACGTGAAAAATTATTTATAGCATATTGATTCCAGTTTTCGTTATTTTCTCCTAATTCCATTACATTTACATAATCAATAGCATTAGCGCCAGATAATGTTCCCCATTCTTTCCCAGTGACATAGTCAATTGAATCTGAACCAGCATCCAAATGTAAATTAATTCCATGCTTCTTAAATTGCTCATAAACCATCCTCAACGCTTCTGAACTTGGTTTAAGATTGATTTCTTTTTGTTTTTCATACTTTATTCCGAAAAAACTTCCTTCTATTTTGGGCTGGTACATCCAGTCTAGCTCCACAAATACATCTGGAACATTTGGATCGGCTCCCATCTGTTCCAAATGTAAATCAATGACACCATCTCCATCTGTATCTACACCATTAGTTTCCCATTCATCCGGCAAACCATCTCCATCACTATCTTGCATTGAATCAAATACCCAATCCGCAATTTCTATCATTATCTTGTAATAATCTGATGATGTTATGTCAATAAATTTTCCACCTGTTAAACTATATAATTTTTCATAAATATTTTGATACTCTGATAACCCGACAACTGTTGTATGAATATTGTTTCCCCTAAAAATATTAATGTATTCATCCATATCTTTTAGATTTGCATCATCACTACTGCTCTTATAATCTGCATCTGTTAATAAAAACACAAAGCGTTGAGCATCATCTCTCCATGTCGAGAAATTAATAATTTTTTCAAATGCGTCAGTCGGGGTTTCTGGATCATCTCCCCCTCCTCCTACATTTATGTCATTAAATTCCTCTATAACTTTATTTACATCCTTTGTCCATTCAGTTTCATCAAAACTATGTACAACTGTAGACTCTAAACCATCATATGTAATATCTTTATAATCCACAACAGCTATTTGCACATCAACATTTTTTTCTTGCAAATACTTTACAAATGCTGTTAAGTTTTCTTTAACCGAATTTATATAGCCCCTCATAGATCCTGTTGAATCAATGATAAACACAAAATCTGCCGGTTTTTCCACGTTCAAAACAACATTATCTGCATATGCTTCTATTTCAGCATCGGTAATTTTGTCTTGAATAACTTCTTGCGTACTAACAATACTATTTTCTCCATCAGTTTCCTCGATAGTTGATTCATTTTTTTCTTCTGCATATACCATTGAAAAGGAAGAAAAAACCAGTATAAGAGCCACTAACAAAGCATACATTTTTTTTCTTTTCATATCTTTTGTCCTCTCATATAACTATTTTCTTATCCAGCCACAGCTGGAACTATGATTAATTGGTTGATGTTTTTCTCGTTTATAACCAAATAAACCACCACCAGAACAACTCCCGCCACAACACTTTTTACTTCTCTTCAACTTATAAACTATTTCTGCTCTAAATACGTTGCCGCTGCAAAAAACGCTGTCGTTTTACTATAATTTAATGATAATTGCGCATATTGATTTGCTTCAACTGTATTTCTCTCTGTACGTTCCAAAGTTTCTAACATACTTCGATTCTGAGATATTATATTTTGATTCTGAGCTTCTATCCTATGCTGATTAAAAATCATATATCCATTCTGCTGAATAATATAATCTAATCTGCTTAAAATTTCTTGTATGCCCTTTTCCATATGTTCATGAAGCAATGCATTACTGAAGCTTTCCTGCGAAGAAGACATATAATCATATATATAAATCAAAGAAGCTATATTACGATATTGTTTTGGCAGAATGTTTTGACTGTAATATGCCGTCAATATTGAATCCACTTTATTAAATTCATTGCTCAAATATGATAAAGTTTCTGCATATTCTTGTTCCATCTTTGCAATACTATTAGCATTACTTTCCACACGCGCTCTTTCATCCGCATTATGCTTTTTGGCTTTCTTATTAGATTTTGATACTTTTCTCTCAGCAGATATCATCGACCGCAAAGCCACAATCATCATTAATACTCCCAGTATTGTTATACCTGCAATGATCAGTTTAACAATAGACAGTTCAAAAATCACCGCAAGAAGACCGCTGAACTCCCTCGTCATAAGCCATCCACCAAAACATGTCATGAATAATCCTGTTCCCCCCACAAACCAAAAAAGAAATTTCTCACCACCATCCGTCTTATTATTTTCTCCTTGTAACTTGGGAGTCTTCATATAAGCCAACTGACTTTTCATATATTGCTCTTTTTGATTATACAATGCACTTATTTTTTTCTTTGCAAATTCCAGATCTCTTAAATCCCTTAGATACAACAATAACGCCTCTCGACTAATATCCATCTCTTTGGTTTCTCCCTCCTTAAGATGTGCTTATTATCTATATCTCCGTACAAAAAATTTTCCCAACAAAAATTTAAATTTTTTAATATTGTCACCACCTATTTATATACTGCATCCTGTTTCAGACTGCTTACAACCAGCTCAAATGCCTGCGGAAACCATGCCGTAAACCGATCTGGATTTTTCCCCAACTCCTTTGCAATCGCATCAATACTTTCCCATTGAACCTCCGCAATTTCATCGGGTTCAACATCTAAAATTGGTTGTTTTTCCATTGTAAGCAGAAAGACATGATCAATTTCATTTTCAGCACAAGTACTATATTTTTTGTAATAATGGAACCTTCCGACTTCCTTCAACTCATCTGCATAAGAGCTTATATCCAGACCGAGTTCTTCCTTTGTTCTGCGGATCACAGCATCCATCAAATTCTCTCCATACCTCGGATGCGAACAACATGAGTTTGTCCATAAACCACCTGAATGATATTTCCCCAATGCACGTTTATGCAGCAGCATCTTATGATCTGTCTTATGATAGATAAACAGCGAAAATGCTCTATGCAAATACTCCTTTCTATGTGCATCCATTTTTTCACAGTAACCTATTTCCTCATCTTCTTCGTTAACTAATATTAATGAATTATTCATCCTATTTCTCCTCGTATGGTGATTGAAAAATGACCTGGAATCTTAGCATTTACGCTCTAAATTCAGTATGCTTCTATTGCTTCTGTAATTTCCTGATAGTCGCAAAGTCCATTTCCTACATATCTTCCCCTTCCACTGTCATATTGTGCATCCAGAAATATATTTACTTCTTTTTCCGTATCATAAACTTCATTCAGTTTTCTATCATATTCTTCTTCTGAGGACACCTCTTCATTTTCCCAGAAATACTGATAAACAGGCATTCCATCGTCACCATATTCTACTTTTGAATTGTCTTCGGCTCCATACTCTCCGCTATACAGCAGGACAAAATTCCCATTTTCCAGGGTATATATTTTGTCATAGTATTCATCCATATGTCCGCCGGAATCTCGGAACAGGTTTGCTCCTTCAATATAACGGAAACCATAATTATCCATTTTCTGCTCTACGATCTCCCCATTGAAATAGCTGAGTATTGCGTCTCCTCCTGCGGTGCTTCCGAAATTAATATATAACTCGGGAACTCCATCCTCGTTCAGATCAAGCAGTTTATAAATCTCTCTGTGTGTTCCTTTTTCCGGATCTTCTATTTGCGTATTGGTTTCGATGTAATTTAAATATACACTTTTCCAGGCATCTTCCTGGTCTGTTTTTTCACCCGTTAAATTCTTCAACACTTCGGCTATGTCTTCTCCCTCTCGCCAGTTATTGAGATACCAATCCTTTAAATTGCCATTCTCATCAGCATCAAGCTCAACATAATAAAGTTCTTCCTCTATCAGAGTAAGATAGGAATGGCCTGACTCAGATTCAGTATATGTTACCCATCCATTTTCCGTTAAAGCCTGATCAACTTCCGTCATGCTGTCTCCAAGGGCTGTTCCATATAACGTTACGTAAGACGCTCCCTCATTCTTCATGCTGAATATGTTATTTTTCCACTCTACATAAAAGTCATCGACCATATAGGATTCCGAGTCCGGGAACTGCCAATAATCCACTGGCTGCATCGCCAGCAGCTCTTTCAGCTGGTCATACGAATTTAAGTAATCACTGACTTCGATCGTATCGTGGACTTCGTCCACCTGGAAGATATTATTTATCGCATCATAGCACTTAACCAGCACTTCTATCTGACTGTCGTACCATTCATCTGTTTTCATGCCATTTCCGCTGAAATGTTCCTGCAGCCATCTAAAAGAAGATACTCCCTCGGCATCCTTCATAAGTAACTGATGCACAAGATATTCTCCACGCGCATGATTCACGATTAAGCTCTTATAATAATAGCATTTTCCGTTTAATGCATTGACCTTATCTGCCGTCGTATCATTTGGTACTTCGACAGCCTCACTTGCTTTCACCAATGCATCTGAAATATCTGCAACAATTTTCATTTCCTGATAGCGATTATATGTATTATTCGTGCCAGCTGCTAAATTCCCAAGACAAAGCATTCCATCAAAAGTCCATTTTACATCTGAAAATTGCTCTGTAATTTCAATTGCTTTATCCGTAAAAAATTTAACATTAGCATCTGTCTTGTATATATCAGATTGTTTTAACAGATCAATGCCTAAATTATCATAGAAAATGTCAACTCCAAATTCTCCCCATTCTCCATTTACGTCTGCCAAATACTCTACTCTTTTAGCGAGCAAATTATCACCCGCTTTTTTTAAATTCTCAGCCACATCTTTTAATTCTGAATTCTCACTGTATGAAACAATTGCATCCAGAAACATTGTTGATTCTGCATAATCCTGGAATATAATTTCATAATATTTAGCAAGTTCTCTGGTATCAGCAATGACCGTTCTGCTATCTAATATTGCGCCTGCTATCTCATCGACAGAATCGACAAGTTCTGTCTTTCCGATTATCTCTCCGATAGAATCAATAATTCCCATGTCTCCGATTATCTCATGTGCAATATCTATCACATCCAGCGCCAGATCTTTTGTATCGTTAATATTATCAAATCTGCTCTGGTTGGAAACCTGTTCAACAATTTCTCCTGTCTGCATACTGATTAAACAGCTAAGTATTTCGGCATATCTTTGTTCGTCCGGGTATTCATCAATCATTTTCGAAGAAACATCCAACGCCCACGAGAATGTATGATCCTCATTAATTTTATGCATCATCTTCCAATAAGCAATTCCCTCATCCGAACATAAACATTTTTCAAATAACGATTCATTCTCTGTATAATTTTGAGCAATGCTTTCTATTTGGCTTTCACTGTAATAAACTTCTTCATCCGATGCCTTAACATTCTGCAGCGTCATTCCTGCTGTCATACTGATGATCAACATTGCAGCCAGTATTCTCTTCATAACCTTTACTCCTCCGCCAGTGCGTTGATTGCGTCTGTAAATTCTTTTTCAAGTAACTGGTTAATGACCTCTTCCTTATAAATTACTGTTTCTCCATTTTCAACAGCAACCCTGGCCGTAATCTCAGTTTTACAGGTTTTAAATTTCTTTTGCTGCAAAGCTTCCTGAACAAATTCTTCCGGATCCTCTGATTCATTCGCTTCCAGATATAAACTCTTGTAATCCGGAAATTCTACACTTAACTGCACCGTTCCCTCGGTTTCCGTATCCATTTCGGTTTCACCAGTTTCTACTGTGATGCATTCTTCATTGAGTTCCCGCAAATCCTTCGGTGCTGATTCACTCACGGTTTCTGTAGTGCTTTCACTTTTTCCGCATCCCCAAAGCATGTTTGCACACAACAGCATTATAAAAATACGTTTTATCTTTTTCATAATTCTCTCTATTCATTCTAAATTTATATTTGTCAACAACGTTTACTATGTAATCTCAGACCGCTGCTTTCACCAAGCTCATTCTGTTTCCCACCTGCATCTTTCCCTTTAATCCAGGTACTTCTGAAAAAATGTCGCTGCCCCAAACCATGCACATGTTTCGGAATTAACAGCTGCTATTTCAGAATATGTTGCGGTCAACTTTGTATTGTTTTCAATATCAGACAGTCTGTTCAGTGTTTGCTGATTATTTTTCAGCAATTCATTATTTTGAGCTTCCAAAACAGCCATTTTTAAAATGATGCTCTGCTGGTTTGAAATAATCTCGTCAAGTTTAGACTTAATTGAATCTAAATCCAGATGAAAAAGGGCTGAGCTAAAATTTTCCATCGATGTATTCATGAAATCACTCAGATAATAAATTGCATAAATGTTTCTAAACTGCGTAGGCACGATATTTATGTCATAAGCTCTTTGTAATATTTCATCGACCTTTTCCTGACTTTTTTCCAGCCTGTTGTAGGAATCTGCAATTTGCTTTAATCTTGTTCTGTTTTTTTCAAATTCAACAGGCGCAATCGACTTAAATTCTTCTAAACTCGCATAGAAACGTTTTCGAATTTCCATCTTCAGCAATGTATCGGAAATACTAAAAATACCAGACCACCTAACCCAATGATATAATTTATTAATGTATTCAAAGTCATCTACTTTTATCCAATTAGTCTCGTGAAAGTATCTATCAACTTCTATTACATTATTGTATTTTCCTGTAACAGCAATATATACATCTTTACCATCGTAATACAAGTGACAGAATTCATCATCTCCCCAAGGGCCTTCTTTTATATGATCATATAATATATACGAAGCATAATAATTCCCATTTTGAATGTACCTGTATTCATCCGCCAAGCGATTTAACTCATGTTGTAATACTTGATTCGCATTCTCCATCTGCAAAAGATTATTTAAATATATCTTAATAGCCTCTCTGTCATACTCCGTACTTGTTTTGGTAACACTTTGCTGATCATTTTTTGAAACAACGTTCTCAAATTTTGCACCGCAAAAACTGCAAAAAGCAGATCCATCCATTACCTGTTTTCCACATTCATAACAAAACATTTCACTTCTCCTCCCGTCCAACTTTTCAAACACTTTGCCATACATTTTGTATTTTTACCATCTGGTATCAATTCTGAACTCTTCCCTGATCAGCCGTTTCACTTCTATAAAACGTTCATAATAATCCCCGGAAATACAGTGAAACTCAATTTCTTTCTCCGCAAGTAATTTTTTGATCTGTTTGCTGTACTTTTCCCGGTCTGCAGCGATCTTTTCGCTTCTTGTCCCATCTTGCACAAACTCTACGGTTGGTTCCAGAAACAGCACCATATCCCACGTGGTGATGCGATTGATAGCATCTGCCAGCAATTCACAGTTTTTGATTTCCCGCTCAGACATCTCCAGAAAATGCGAGTAAAATAGTGTAGTAACTGCATCCGTGTCTACAAAAAGAATGCGGTTACTCTGCCCGGCCGCATCCATTACGTTTGTTTTCTGCCGCAGGAAATTTTCATAAAGATCCTCCGCTGTCATGTATTCTTCGCCGCCTGCATGAGCACACGTGTCTCTTCCGACTTCTGATACAAAATTAGTATTGTATGCCAGCGCAAGATTTTGAACCAGCGTACTTTTTCCTGTACTTTCGCCTCCAACAATCAATACTTTTCTTGTGTAATAGGCTCTGCAGACTCGCGGAACGTAATCCCAACGGTTCATGGTCCAGGCTCGGATCTCCGTCGAACTAATCGGAACTTCTTTCCGCGCAAAGTAAATCACTTCGGATTCCGGGCAGTACAGACTCTCAAACCGGTTTGTTCCCCGATAATCATCCCCGCAGAATACCGCATCAATCGGCTTTCCAATCAGTCGTTTAATATCCTTTGCTCCCTGCTCCCAGTAGTAATCAGTATTGTATTCTTCCTTGCTCACAGCTTTATCTTCCACCAACAGAATTTTCACATTCGGCAGATGATTTGTGCTGTTTAAAATCCACCGATACCGCAGCTCTTTCGAGGTGGATTCTCTTCCTTCACACCAGCTGAGCATAACGTACAGTTCTTCGCACAGCGCTGCCGCTTTTATGATGTCATGAATGTGTCCGATATGCAGAGGATCAAAAGATCCACCATACATTCCCACTTTATATTTCATCGCTCTTTTTCTCCTGTTCTGGAATCTTTTTCCCATTTAATCAGCATCAGAATTGCGTTCAGTAGGTAGACACACCACATCAGAAGTGTAGCCACATTTGAATTTCCGTTCTGGAAATCGCACCACCACATATAAACAGTAAATACATCAACGGCTACCCAAATGTACCACTGCTCAGCAAACATTTTGACACTGATGATCAGTGCAATCACGGAAGAGGCTGTTGTAAATGCATCCACAAATGGCATGGCATCTCCTATCTGTTTTAATACCAGTCCATATAGCCATGTGCTCACAGCCACTGACACCAGTAACAAGCCACGTCCTTTCCAATGCATATGTTTTTTCTCTACCTCATTTGTCTCCTCATTCATATGTCTGCTCCACGTGTAAAAACCGATGAACTGCATCGGAACATAGTAGATCGCGTTCAGCATCGTTTCACCGTACAATCTGGAATTGTAGGATATGATGGCATACAAGACAGAATTGACGAGACCAAAGGTAAACGCTGACAGCTTTCCTTTTCCAGTGCAGACAACACTCGCAACTCCCGTAGTTGCGGACAAAATACCAAGCAGAGTATCTCCCCAGTAAATACTTAAACCAGCGATAATTGCACAGGCGGCAAACAGCCAAGATACCTCCCAGGCTTTCCAGCCACTTATTTCATTTTTCAAAAATGTTTTTATGTAACTTACTGTTTTTTCTCCCATTTTTTCTCTATTCCTTTTCGTTTATATTCAATGAGTTCCCTTAATTTTTTACCACGTTGAATCCTCGTAATAATAACAGCATGAATTGCTGCATTTAGACGGTCCATCTGCAGATTTTTCGCGCTTTGCGCCTTTAACCCCTAAAGAAACTTCTGTAATCTCCGGACGTTCGTATTCCATATGTACTTTCCTTTTCATTTTTATTTCCAAACACTATATAATAATATATCGAAACCTAATCATTAGAATAGGAATCGTTATAGCTTGTCATTTACTAAAATCGCCAGCCATATATTGAAATATAACTGGCGATTTCATATGCTTTTTGTTATCTTTTACCACGTTGCTCCATCACGGTAATAGCAACACGAATTACTGCATCTGGACGGGCCGTCTGCGGCGTTTTCGCGCTCTGCACCTTTAACATCCAAAGAAACTGTGGTAACTTCTGGACGTTTGTATTCCATATAGGCTCTCCTCCTTTTCATTTTTATTTCCAAACACTATATAATAGTGTGTCGGAGCTTAATCATTCGAATGGCTCATTTCCACTCTCATCTGTGTCAGTCGGCAAACTGTTTCAGCCGGCTTATTGTAATCTCCTGTTGACAAGTAGTTAACGACAACACATGGACTGCACATCATTAAATATTTACATTTCAGACATTTATTATTTTTTGATGCCCGTTCTTTCAGCAATGATGCATAATCGTTCCATGCAGTCTCAAAATCATCTGTCAGTAAATTCCACTTTTTCATTCTACATTTATGACAGGGATTAATATACCCCTGGTAATCCACCAGAAAATTAGATATTGCCATATCGCAAAGATATAAGGGTATTTCTTGTCGATTTTTAAAGGGATTCTCGATTTCAGCAAGTTTTCTATACTCTTCTTTTTTTCCAGGTATTTTACTTTCAATCTCTATAATCTTTTCAAGAGAAATCATATGATTTTTGGTGCAGCCATTTCCATTTAAAGTTGGAAACAGCTCCATAGAATAGGAAAATTCTGCACCATACTTTTCGGCAAGTGACCTAATTTCAAAAAAGTCATCCTGGTTCTCCTGCATACCAATATATTTTATTTCAAAATGTATTTCATGTTGAAATAAAAGTTCAAAGGTATTAATTACTTTATTGTACATTCCCTTCTTTCCAGTGACTCTCTGATAACTTTCCTCATCCTTTCCATACATGCTGATGCTTATGGACGCTGGCGGAAGTTCTTCAAATACGTCAATAGCCTCTTGCGTTATCAACGTACCATTTGTCAATAATTCAACAATAAAACCCTTTCGTTTTGCATATTTATAAATAGTAAGAAAATCTGTTCTGGTAAAAATCTCTCCACCGGTAAAATATAAAAATAACACTCCTGCATCAAATAACTTGTCTATAATAGCTTTAATCTGCTCTGTAGAAAGCAGGTCTTTTTTTTTCTGGTCCTGCAGATAGCAATGGACACACTGCAGATTGCAATAAGGAGTTAATTCCATACCGCCTACATGTGGATGTCTGTTTTTGGTCCAGAATTTTTCTTTAATCTTTTCAATTGAATCACTCTTTCCTGTATACGTTTCCTCCGCAAACACGATCAATTCACTTCCTTTAAATAATTATTGTGATACAAATTTTCAATAAACGCTTTACAATCCTCATAAATTATCGGGTATAATTCAGGCGTATAATTTATTATTTTTGATCTTAAATGTGACACAATTCCATCTAACGTACATATTTTGTTATCCTGCAAATACCTGATAATAACTTGTCCGGTTTCATTTACGGACAGTAAATGTTTCAAATCATAATAATGCTTCTCATGAATATTGACTAAGAAAAAAACACCTCCGATATCACGTAAAACAGCACCTTCCTCTAATGCATAATATTTCTGCTTATATCTTTCCCTTGCACAAAGATATAAATTAATGTTTGCATTTTCATTTTTATATCCGCTTGATAATTGAATCATATCGCATCGTAAATTGGATATTTGATCCCATACGGAAAGAATCCTTTCTGCCTGTGAAGTATACTCGTTTACTTCTTTCAGTTTATGTAACAATTCTTTTATCTCATCGCCGCCAGGAATCTGACATAAATAATATTTGACTCTTGTAACAAACGAATCATCAAATTCTAATCCCAGACATCTTAATCCAGCTTTCCTGGTTTGAATCAGTTCCCTCACGAGCTGAAAAGTCCTATCCTCTTTAATTTCAACATTTTTTTCTAAATAACTGCTGATTTCTTCATCATAGTGAATACTCTCATCCACTCCAAATGTCTTAAAATAAAATCTGATTTCATCAAACTCTGACGATGTATCTTTCTTGGAAAATCCACAGTAATATAGAGATTTACAATCATTTTTACTTTTTATGACATTATCTATGCCCCTTAAATAATCCAAAAATTCCATCTGTTCTTCAGATGTTTTTACTTTTTTCTTTAAGTAATCAATCAATTCTCTTTCCTGCTGGTCATTTTCCAGATTAACCCTGACATAAAATCGATCCATTGTGGTTTTACTGTCAATCATTTTTTCAGAGGTTCCATATCCTTTAATTTCTCTGACAAAATCCATGAATTCCATATCACTACCCGATAACGTTTTTTCAAACATCGGATGACCGTCTAAATAATATACGCTTGTATCAAGGCTTCGCATTTTTGACTTTATACATATATAATCTATACGACTCCAATCTGTAATCTCATCAAATAACTTTTTATCGACCATTGATACTATCCTTTCTCTTCCATCATATGTATTCTCAAACCTGATCCATTCATCTTAAGTGCTTTGAACTGCATCCAGGTTTCCTTATTGTCTTACGATTTACATTTTTGCCATTAACCCAAGAAATCTAAACAGCAGATATAATAAGTAGAACATCGCTATCACATAGCCTACAGCAATACTCAATACAGCTTTAACTGCAATATTAAGCGGTGCTCTTCGATCAAGCCATTCTGAATGACCGGTTAAAATACTATACCCCGAATAAATAGCCCAACCTGTATATGCCAGAACCAACAATGTTTTCATTTCCTTTACCTCCTATTTTTCTTTCATGCAAGAACATTTTCTTACTGCTTTACTTATATATCCCTATGAGAATAGTTTTCCCGACAAAAATTTTTTATATTTTTTTCGCATCCCATCCTCTCTTTCTTAATCTCAGTTTTCAAAAAGGACCTCTATGCTTTTCCAAATATAATTTTTCTTGTAAATTTTTCCTCATTATTCTTCTTATTTCTTTTTTAATTCATTTATTTTTCACAAAAAGTTTATCATATTATATTTATAAATGCAATATGCATTTATAATTGGTTGTTTCGCATTTTTTATACATTTATAATATATAAATTACATTTACTACGGAGGTTCCTCATGCAGCCGGAAATCAATTATACAATGGTCGGACAACGTATTCGCACTGCTCGCCTGCAAAAGAAGCTCAGTCAGGCAGAGCTTGGAAGCCTGGTCGGCTGTTCGAATAACCATATCAGTCACATTGAAACTGCACAGACGAAAGTTTCTCTTTCCATGCTCTCCAAACTGGCGCTTGCTCTGGATCAGGATCTTGATTATTTTCTTCTTGATACCCAATATGCCAAGCGTGACCGCCTGATTGATGAAGAAATTGCGGAAAAACTCAGCCGTTGTAATACCTCCACGCTGTTGACTGTAAATCAAATGCTGGATCTGCTTCTCAAACAGCAGGAGATGAATGATTTGGAGAAAAATTTGTAAATAATTTTGATAGTTCTCTCAATTCTCATGTAATATCTTTTTTGTATATTACATGAGATTTTTTTCGGTTCTCATAAGAAAAATTGTATCATATCTCATATTTTTTCCTATACCCGCTGCACAATCTGCACTTTTTTCGTAATAATCAGCATTTTTCTGCATTTTTTCCATATTCGCTCCCATTTTTCTGCAACAAAAAAATACCACACCATTCCCGTGCAGTATTTTTCCTCTTTTCTATCCCTATTCTGTTTCTACCTCGCCCACCTCTTCACCCATTCCACATACGCCTCTTCCGTCTTTTTCCAGTAGCTCCTGCTGATATCCACAATTTTCCCGTTCTCCAGCAGCATTTTCTTCTTCGTACATTCCTTCACATAAGAAAAATTGACCAGGAAACTCGTATGGCATCGTACAAAATCATCGCTGGCGATTCTTTCTTCTATCTCCAATATTTTATCATCCACTGTATATTCTTTTTCCGTTGTGGCCACATACGTGACACGCTTATCCCGCTCAAAATACAGAATATCATCCAGCTTCAGATTTGCTTTCACGCCTCCATGACATTGAAGAACAATTCTTCTGTTCTGTTTCCGCAGCTGTTCTATCGCCTTTTCCAGCACACCCGGCAGTTTTTCCTCGAATTTTTCTTTTACTATATAGTAGACGTGGCGTGTCTCGTAAACTTCCATTGCATAGGACCAGAAATTTGTCAGGTAAACGACCTGACATTTTGGCCATTTCCGGTTGACTTCCATCGCCAGGTCAATTCCATTTTCATCCGACATTTCAATGTCCATAAACAGGATATGCATGGGGGGATGTTCTTCTGACAGCAGTTCTTTTCCATTTTGAAAGGAATAAATTTCTACGCTATTTGCCATCTGGTCTGTACAGTATTTCACAGTTTCTCTCGTTTTTTCCCGCCAGTCCGGCGCGTCATCGCAAATTCCTATTCTTAAATCCATGTTCTTTTTTCTCCAGTCGTACTTTCTGTTTCTGTCTGTTCTCATATTAAAGACTGACGTACCTGGACAAAATAACAGTCAGACCAAATTTGCCGGTCTTCTCTTTTTTTTCCTGCATTTTTCCATTGTACTTTTTCACGAGTCCGCGAAACAGCTTCCGGCTCATCGGATTCTGGCGTCCGGATGAGGTCAGGCATTCCAGAATCAGCTGATTTTTCACTCCTGTTATCTTCAGCCGTATTTCCCGGTGTTCTTCTCTTTTTACAAGATTTTCTCCCCAGTTTAAGATTCCGATCAGGATTTTTGCCAGATCCTGTTCTTCGATTTCTCCCCGATCGTATCCCTCAATCTCGTAATGCAGTTCGATTTTTTTCTTCTCCAGATTTGATTTCCATGCACACAAAACCGCATCTGTCATTCGATCTTTGCAGTAAATCCCCTGCCGCACCTGATGACTGATCGCTTTGAGACTGTCTGCATACTGTTTCAGCGTCTCCCCGGATATCTCGGCAGTTCCGGCCATAATTTTTTCCATCTGCTCCGAAATGGTCTGCTGATATTGTTCCATTTTGGGAATCTGCTCTGTCAGAACCTGGTAATGGTATTCTGCCATTTTCTGCTGTTCGGAAAGAAATTTATAATCTTTCATCACCCGACGCTGACGCTGCACTATGCTTAAAATGCTGAATACCATAATCAGAATAATCAGAATATCATCCAGAAACATCACCTGTATGTCCGTCAGTCCGTTCGGCACATAGTATAGAACCGGAAGAAAATAGACAAAAACCCAGATAATTTTCAGGTACCTGGCCTCAAAATCTCTATATCTTCTCAGAACATGGAGGATTGTTTTTTTCTCCAGCCTGTAAAACAGATATTCCAGAACCGGGATCAGTAAATCCCATGGTTCTACCGGGCATTTCAGGATATAGAGCGGACGCCCTGACAAAAGATCCACAATACAGATTGCCGGATAATGAATCATGGACGTTACGATATCGGCCAGCATCGCGCCCAGCACAACCTTGGGAAGGCTGCCTTCAAAGGTGTAGTAAATGAGAACGGTGTTTGCTATCATGATGACAACCGAACAGAACATCATCAGAATTCCCCACCAGCTCTCATCTCCATAGTATCCCCGCAGAATGATGTCGCTGATGCCACCGATCAAGAATACCCGCAGAAGCTGCCAGATCATCAGAGGCTTTATGCTGTTTTTTCTCCGCATAAACATGTCAAACAGGTGAATGCCAAGAAACGCCTGTGGAACCAGATACAGCCAGCAGCGAATACAGGTCCGGACCAGTTCACTAAGGTTAGGATCTTTCATTCTTTTTCCCTCTTTTCTGTCGGATGTTCGATCGAAAAGACAATGGTCTGTTCCAGGCTGTGTCTTTCTTTATCCCAGAAGGTTTTGCTGGTTCCGTGGTATTTTTCAACAATGGCACGAATGATTTTGGTTCCCACGCCGTGTTCTGCTCCATCTGTTTTCCAGGTTGATAAGTTGAAAACCTCTTTGCTTGCAAGCGCATTTCTCAATTTCACCGTACAGGAATCGGAATCTTCTTCTATCCAAAAAGAAAGCTCTTTTCTTTCCTTTTCCGGAATTCTTCCGTTCGCTTCGATTGCATTATCCAATAAATTATGTAAAAAACCGATTCGTTCTACGGGCATCATCCATTCCATGCAGATTTTCGATACCTGGATCTGAAAGGGAATCTCTTTTTCTATACAGACCTGTTTCTCCATCATCAGAAATGCATCTGTGATCTCATCCCGGCAGAAGGTTCCTTTCTGAATTTTCCGGTATGTTTCTGTCAGCTGATCCGCATATTTTCGAAGCTCCCCATCCGGATTTTTCTGCTTTTCTATCAGATACTCCAGCGTCTGCACATGGCTCAGAAGATCATGACGGAATTTTCTCGTCACATCCATTCTCTGCCGGATCACTTCATAAATCTCCTGAAGGGAATCCATATAGCTTTCCAGAACTTCTTTCTCCTGCTCCTTCTGCGCGATTTCTGAAATCAGATAGCCAAGTACGGCTGCCAGAAAAAATCCCAGCAAAACTCCCAGTGTTTCCCTCATTTGTCCGCCCTCATCTATTCCTTCTTCTTTGGTAAGAGAGTCCCACACCGCTCAAAATGGTTCACAGCATAAGGACTCTGATTTCGTCTTGTACTGACGGGATTTTTATTCCCCGCAGATCCGCAGAATCGCCTCTGCAAAGATCACAACACACTGTTTCAGGCATTCGATTTCTACAAACTCATCTGCCCCGTGCATGCGATTGTCAACTTCAAGGTCTGCACAGCCGAAAGCAACACCGTTTTTCAGGTGATGGACATACGTTCCGCCGCCGATTGCAAAGGCTTTTCCCGGTTTGCCGGTGACGTCTGTATAGCATTGCAGCAGCGTCTGAACGAACGGGCTGTCTGCCGGAACGTGGTGTGGCGGGAACATGGCGCTGCCTTCCATGGAAAAGCCGCCTTTTTTCATATTCTGTTCGGCAGTATCATACAGGTTTTCTTTTGTCGCGCAGATCGGGGCGCGGCAGTCGTAGGAACCGGTCAAGGTTTTGCCGTCGTAGTTCATGAGGTCGAGGCTTAAGGTGAGCTCGCCGGACTCTTCATCTGACATGGCGACACCGAGGCCTGCGCCTTTGCCGTCGCCGTGCGGGTAAACTTTTGCAAGGAAACTGATGTCGTTTTTCAGTTCACTCTCTTCCATTCCAACGGATGCGAGAAGCTGCAGCAGTGCGGTCAGTGCGTTGTTACCCATTTCCGGGGTGGATGCGTGGGCGAAGGCACCGCAGGCGGTGATTTTTACATTGCCGTTTTCGGTGTCTTCCAGAACGAAGGAAACGCCGGTCTTCTGCTCAGTCTCGTCAGCGCAGGTTTTCAGGTCTTCTTTTGCCATGCCGGCAAGCTCTGCATATGCTTTGCCTGGTACAACGTTCAGTTTGGTGCCGGCCTGTAAGGATACGAGGCGCACGCCTGTCGTTCCGGCATCGGATGTTTTTTCGAAGTGGCCGCGCATGCCGCCTTTTTCAATGTTGATGACCGGGAATTCGGCATCCGGTGAGAAGGTGCATGGTGCTTCCACTTCTCTCTTATAATAATATTCGAGGTCAGAGCTTCCGCACTCCTCGTCGGAACCAAGGACAAGACGGACGTTTTTCTTTAATGGGTAACCGAGTTCTTTGACAGTGCGCATTGCATAGATGGCTGCAACGGCCGGTCCTTTGTCGTCTGCGGTTCCGCGGCCGAACATTTTTCCTTCTTTGATGAGCGGGGTGAATGGATCGGTCTCCTGCCAGCCTTCGCCTGCCGGTACGACATCGAGATGGGCGAGAATATCAAGGCCCTTTTCTTCCTGATTAAAGTCAGCTGCAATCGCGTAGTTGTCGTAGTTGGTTACGGCAAAGCCGTATTTTTCCAGAATTTCAATTCCCTGCGCCAGTGCTTCTGCCGCCGGTGCGCCGAATGGTTTGCCTGGCTCTGCCGCCTGTTTTTCGCTTGGAATCCGGATCAGGCTTTTCAGATCCTCGATCATCTCGGATTCGTGGTTTTCAATATATGTTCTTAATTCTTCTTTCCGCATCGTAACTTCTCCTTTTCTCTTCTCTGGCACCGTCGCAGTGCCGTTCTTTTTCTATCATAGCGCAGAAAGAGCAGAAAATCCACATTTTCTGCTCTTTTTCCAAATAATCATTTGTTTTTGTCCAAATTGACTGTAATTTCATAATAATCACACGGATGCGCCGTAAGCCCCGTCACGCCCTCGCCGGATACCATCGACATTTTGAGGTGTGATGCGAAGAAAAACATGTGGTCATCCAGCAGCGTCTGCGTCATCTCGATGGCCAGTTCGGTTCGTTTTTCGGTATCAAACTCGCCACTTAACTGCTGCTCCAGCATCTCGAGTGTCTCACTGTAATAACCGCCGCGGTTCTTGGAGGAATCCTGCAGGCAGTGCGTTGTAAAGAAATACTCGGGATCGCCCGTCGGTGCGCTGACAAATGCGCTGACATAAACATCCCAGTTTCCTTTTTTCAGCAGTTCCAGATGATTTGCCGTGCACTGGATCTGTACTTCGATTCCGATTTTCTTCAGCGATGCCTGTGCACTCTCCGCGAGAAGCGGCAGTTCCTGGCGGCTCGGATACGTGAGCCAGCAGATGGTCAGGCGTTTTCCGTCTTTTTCCACGTAGCCGTCGCCGTCCTCATCGGTCCAGCCTGCTTCAGCCAGCAGTTCTCTGGAATACTCAAGATCATAGGACTCCTCCTGCACTTTGCTGTCGCCGAATGCAAAGTAAGAGGGGAACGGGCCTTCCGCCACGCTTCCGTTTCCTTCCATCAGCGTATTCACAAAGCCCTCCCGGTCGATCGCTCCGATGACTGCCTCGCGCACGCGGTCGTCCTGTAGCACCTCGGATGATCCGTTGAACTGTCCGAAGAAGGTACGCGACGTATCCGCCGAAGAAATCGTGTATGGTTCATCGCGGAACAGGATCAGATTGGAATACGGCAGGCCGTACGCCGCGTCGAGCTCGCCTGACTGTAACGCCATCGTCATCGTATCGCCGTCGCGGATCGTTTTTACTTCGATCCGGTCGAGCTTTGGCGTTCCGTTCCAGTAATTGTCATTTTTCACGAGCGTCAGTCCCTGATCCGTCTCCACCTGTACTGCGCGGTACGGGCCGGTTCCGGCGACATTGCCGTCATCCGTCACACCTGCCTGCATATCAATGATGCATCCATATGGGTCAGACAGATAATTCAGAAGCGCCGGGACAGGCTGTTCGGTGTGAATCGTTACGATCAGGCCGTCTGCCTTGATGCTCTCAATTTTCAGATCCCCGCGTGCACGGTCATGTACTGCGATCAGATCCTCGAGACATTCTTTGACCGCCTCTGCGTCGAGAGTGCGCCCACTCGTAAAGGAGATGCCTTCATGCAGTGTAATCCGCCATGTTGTATCGTCCACAATCTCATAGCTTTCTGCCAGCCATGGCTCGATCTCCATAGAATCGGAATAATGAAACAGCGTCTCACCGATCCCATAGCGGATACACGCCCAGCCGGAATAGCCGTTGTGCGGGTTGACATCGGACTCGTCGTTTTCGGCGTTGAATGTCGTGTCGCCGTATATGAAAACTTTTTCATCTGTACCATCTGCCGCTGTGCTCTGACAACCGGAAAACAGTACCACCGCCAGAATGCCGCACAAAACATATGCAATTTTTTTTCTTCTGCCGTTCTTTCTCTGCATTCTGTACTTCTCCTGTTTTCGCAAATGGCACCACCATTTCCGCTGTCTGATTTTCTGTTTCAATAGTTTTCTCACAGACTATACTCCATCAACAGTTTCGTATATTCCTCTTTCGGGTACTCCAATACCTCCCGCGTCTCCCCCTGCTCCACGATTTTTCCCTGCCGCATGACAATCACACGGCTGCAGAGTTCCCGCACCAGCGCAAGGTCGTGGCCGATCCACAGCATCGCAAGTCCTTCTTCCCGCTGCAGTTTTTTCAGCAGTTGAACGATCTGCGCCTGTACCGCCGCATCGAGCGCACTCGTTGCCTCGTCGCAGATCAGAAGAGACGGCTGCACAGCAAGAGCCCGCGCAATTGCGGCTCTCTGGCACTCTCCGCCGCTTGTCTCGCGGGGATAGCGCATCGCCGTTTCCGAACTAAGTTCCACTTTTTTCAGCAGCTCCGGCAGATGAAGACACGCCTCTTTCCGGCTCATTCCCTGATTCCGAAAAGCTTCCAGAATCCCGGTTTCGAGCGTCTGCATTGGATCGAAGGAATCCTGCGGGGTCTGGAAGACCATCTGTATTTTCCGGTAAACTTCGCGCTGCCGCCTGCCTTTTCTTCCGAGGATTTCCTCGCCTTCCAACAGAACGCTGCCTGCATCCGCCTGGACCAATCCGGTGATCAGACGGGCCGTCGTGCTTTTTCCGCATCCGCTCTCCCCGATCAGGCCAAGACATTCACCCGCATCCAGTGTGAAGCTGATGCCGTCCACGGCGGCAAATTCCGTTTCCCGGCCGGTTCCAGCAAAGTTTTTGCTTAAGTTGTTTACTTCCAGCATGTTATGATTATGCATCGTTCTTCCCTCTTCCCGGCACAGCCGCAAGGAGATTTTTTGTATATTCGTCCTTTGGGTGATCGAAAACCGTCCTTGTCTCCCCCTGCTCCACGATGTTTCCATCCTTCAAAACAGCAACCCTGTCTGCCATCTGCTCGAGAACCGCAAGATTGTGCGTCACCAGCACCATCCCCGTCTGCTCTTTCTGCTGCAACGCCTGAAGCTCCCGCAGCACCTGCGCCTGCGAAACCACATCGAGTGCACTCGTCGGCTCGTCCGCCAGAAGAAGCGACGGATGCAGCAGCATTGCGAGCGCAATCCCGACGCGCTGGTTCATGCCGCCGGAGAGCGACGATGGATAGCTGTTCCAGATCGTCTCGCCATCCGAAAGCCCCATATCCGCAAATCGCTGGAGCGTCATATCTTTGATTTCTCTGCGGCTTTTTCTGCCAGACATTCCCCCAGAAATCGGGGTGATGAATCCGCAGCGTTTCTCATGGGCGCGCACGCTTTCACAGATCTGTGCTCCGATTTTCCGGGTCGGACAGAGTGATGCCCCTGTATTCTGGAAAATCATACCAATTTCTGAACCGCACAGACTCCGCAGCTTCTTTTCGGACATGTCCGTCAGCTCCTCTCCGCGAAATGTGATCTGCCCGCCGGTGATGAAACCATTCTTTCCCATCAGCCGCAGGATCGCTCGCAGCAAGGTACTTTTTCCACTGCCCGACTCCCCGGCGATGCCGACGGTTTCTCCTTTTTCGACGGAAAAACAGATGTTATTTAAAATTTGCTCCCCCTCATAACAGACAGAAAGGCCGCTGATTTCCAGCAGTTTTTCGCTCATGTTTTTGCTCCCTTTGTTTCCATTTTCGTTTGCCCCTTATCCCTGATCCACCGTTTTCCGTACCGCCTCACCAAGCAGATTGCAGACAAGAACGATCAGAAAAATCGCCAGTCCCGGCGCCAGAATGACCCAGGGCGCGGTCTGCAGCATACTTCTTCCGTTGCTCATCATCGCTCCCCACTCCGCCGACGGCGCTTCCGCACCAAGGCCGAGGAAGGACAGACCCGCGATTTCCAGCATCATCGTTCCGATATCAAGCACCGCTGTGACAATCGTCTGCCCCGCAAGATTCGGCAGAATATGGCGTCTGATCATCTTCCATGTTCCGTTTCCTGTAAGGCGCGCCGCCGCGATGAACGGCATGTGTTTCAATGCCAGCACACGGTTCCGCGCAAGCCGTGCATATTTCGGCCAGGAAACAAGGATCAGCGACACAACGGCTCCCGTCATGCCGCTCTGCAGAACGCCGGAAAATGCGATTGCAAATACCATACCCGGAAAGGCCAGAAAAATATCGGAGATCTGCATCAGAACCGTATCCGTTTTACCTTCCAGCCAGCCGCTGAAAATTCCGGCGAGTGTTCCGATCAGAGCGCTTGCCGCAACGACAAGAAGTGCTGAAAAAATGCTGACCCGCGCGCCGGAGAGAATCCTTGAAAACAGATCTCTTCCATAGCGGTCCGTCCCCATCCAGTGCGCCGCGGACGGCGGAAGAAGGGACAGTTCCAGATTCTGCTCATACGGATCGTACGGTGCCAGATGGGCCGCACACGCGGCAAACAGCAGCAGCGCACCGGCGAGGATGCCATAAAAAAGGATCTTTCTTTTCTGTTCTTTTTTCATCGCATTCCCTCCAGCTTCGCCCGCGGGTCCAGTGCACCCATCAGCAGATCAGCAATGAGATGCAGCAGCAGATAGATCGCCGCCATCCACACCAGATATGCCTGAATCACGGGAATATCGTGCATGGAAACGGCATCCACGGCCATTTTTCCGACACCATTCCACATGAAAATCGTCTCAACGATGGCGGTTCCTCCAAGCAGCGAACCGGCGGATAAGAATAGCAGCGTGACCATCCGAAGCAGCACGGATTTTAATACATTTCCAAACAGAATCCGGTTTTCACTTAACCCACGTGCCCGTGCACCCGCCACGTACTCCTGCTCCAGCTCTGCAAGCACGGCAGAACGCACCTGACGGGTGTATTTTGCCGTCATCGAAACCGCAAGCGTCGCCGCCGGAAGCACACAGCTTTTCCATCCCTTTCCCATACTGAGAACCGGAAAAAGATTCCATTTCAGCGAAAAGAAATACAAGAGAAGAAGTGCAGTGAAAAACCCCGGAAACGAATTACCTGCAAAGCAGAACAGGCTGATACTGCGGTCCGCCCATGTATTCTGATATTTTGCACTTAAGATACCGAGCGGAAACGAAAGACAGACCGTCATGGCAAGCGCCAGCGCCGCAAGTGCAATCGTTGCGGGCAGTTTTTCGCAGAAGCTTACAAGCACCGGTTTGCCGGAAACGTACGACTCCCCGAAGTCACCGCGCAGGGCGTTTTTCAGCCATTGCAGGTACTGGACAGCTTTCGGCTCATTCAGTCCCAGCTCCTCCCGCATCGCTTCTTTTTCCGCCTCCGACATCACGCCGCCGCTGCTGCTCTCTTTTAAATCCACCGCATCGACCGAGGAAAGTCCCGTCAGCAGAAAAGCGAGAATCGTCACGCCGAGGAATACCGGAATCAGGCGAAGCAGTCGTTTTAACAAATATTTTTTCACAAATACTCCTTTACTGCTTCACGGCACAAATCGAAAACATCGGTGCCGGGTTATAGAACTCGTCTTTTTCCAGATAAATGCGTTTTCCAAGGCTCGTATCAATGCGGATTTCTCCCGCTGTGTTTTCGCACAGCACCGCCACATCGTACGCCGGCCGGTTTTTGCGGCTGATCGGGAGCTGTGATTTGATCCGTTCGCACTCTTCGAGCATCTCGTTTCCAACCTTGAAATGGGCATGCGCCTCCGGAAGTCCCTTCGTATCGGCAACATCTTCTTTTCCGTAATTGGCATCGAAGTTCAGCAGCACACCGCCCGTTTTCAGCACACGCATCCACTCGCCGTAAGCATGCTCCGCATTCGGCAGCGTCCACGTCAGGTTTCGGGAAATGACAACATCGAACGTTTCATCCGCAAACATCGGATTTTCCGCGTCCATGACCTGGAAGCAGCAGTCGGCATTCTCTTCTTCGGCAAGCTGGATTGCATTCTCAATCATCTCCGGTGTCAGGTCGATGCCGAATACCTCGTGGCCCTCTTTTGCCAGCAGGATCGAGAAAAATCCGGCTCCGCAGCCGACATCAAGGATTTTTAACCGTCTCTTTTCCGGAATCTGTTTTTCGATCTCTTTCATCCAGCGCTTCGCAATCGGGTTGGCAAGCTCCGCGCGTCTCTGCTCCAAAAAGCTCTCACTCCGCTTTTCCCAGTAATGGACAATCTGTTCTTTGCGGTCGTCATATTCCGGCTCGCGCACGATCCGTCCGTAGGCAACAACAGATCCTCCCTCGATTACCTGCAGGCTGCCCGTCTGGTACAGCACAACACCGGTGTATTCGGCGCGGCATGTCTCCCGGAGTTTTCCATTATAATCACGGATGATTCCAAGCAGTGCGCCCTCCGCAACCATGTCTCCCGGTTTCGCCGCCGGATACCACAGGCCGCTTTCCGAAGCCGCCTGATAGCGGACATCCGTCACTTCCATCGGCACGTAGTTCCGCACATCGCGGCGGATCTGATACATCCCGAGACTGCTTAGGATATTGCGCACATCGCGCTTGTCCGAATTGACTTCCTCGGATGTCCATGCGCCCATGCCGCCGCGCTCCAGGAGAATACTTGCAATTCCTCTGGATGCCGCATAGTTGTAAGCTCCGCCCGATGATACCATGGAGCGCACCATGTACGGTACATCCACCTGCTCCGCCATTTTCCGCGAAGTCTCCATCACTTCCTGCGCCGCTTTTCCGGCGTAATAGACGTACGGCGTCAGATCCTCAAAATCGTCGCCGCTGTGGAGGTCGATATAGTAATCTACTTTCGGGAAAACTTCCTTTGTCATCGCCCACGCCAGCCGCTCCATCTCGGTTCCGTTTGGGTTGCCCGGAAATACACGGTTCAGGTTTTTGCCATCGGAAAGTCCGAGACTGCCCGCACGGTTTTCAAAAGCAGGACGGTTTAAGACCTTTAAAATCACGATCGTTCCAACCGTTTTTTCCGGCTGAAGCTCCGCTCCCAGTTCCACACACGCCTGAATGCCGACGTATTCCCCGGAATGAACGCCGCCGGTGATCAGCATTGTTTTTCCCGGAAGTTTTCCACAGATAATCGTTCCCGGAAGCACGATATCCCCATTCGCAAAGGAGATATCCCCCTGATATTTTTCGCCGCGGCGGACGGTCACATCACCAAGCTGGAAGGACTGCTCTGCGCTTTTTTCCGCGCGCACCAGAAACATCGGTGTCGATGCATAGTTCAGTCTCTCTTCCTCGCTCCAGACGCGCTTCCAGATTTCGGAATCGGTCTGGATGGAACAGACGCCGAGGGATTCGAGCACCTTCGTATCCCACGCCGGCCGTTCCATCGCAGAGAGCGGCACCTGGCGCGCAATGTTTTCCATGCGGTCAATGTCCGTGCACAGATAATGGTCGTCGAGCTGCTGCTCTTCCACTTTCTTCCGGTCTGCCTCGTACGCTTCTTTTTTCTCCTCGTCATAGAGATAACCGTACCAGTTCGCATCAAAATTGAGCAACACGCCGCCCGGTTTCAGGACACGCATCCATTCTTGGTATGCCTGCTCCGGCTTTTCCAGATTCCAGGTCAGATTTCTGGAAATGACAACATCAAAGGTCTCATCCGCAAACTCCAGATTCTGTGCATCCATCCGCTGCAGCGTCACGCGCTCCAGACCGTATTTCGTATATTTTCCCAGATTCTCTTTCGCCTTTTCCAGCATCTCCTCCGTGTAGTCAACAGCCGTCACCGTATAACCTGCCTCCGACAAAATCATCGGGAAGAATCCCGGGCCGGTTCCGATATCGAGAATCTTCATCTCTTCTTTCTTTTTCTCTGGAAACTGCTCCTCTAATACATGCAGCCACGCTTCTCTCTGGCTTCCCGCCAGTTCTTTTTCATTGACCTCAGAATACCCCTCCGCACGGGTTCCCCAGTAGGAGACAATTTCCTGTAATAATTCCTGTTCCATATCTTCCGCTTCTTTCTTCTTTTTCTTAACTTTCCCGGCGCGGCCGTTTTCCAACCGCTCAAATATCCCTTTACTTTACCAAAAATCGGCCTTTTTCACAAGCCCCCACGGGGGATATTCTTAACGCCGGCGCAGGGTATTCAGGTGATCGGCAGCGCGGATCTGATTATCTGCGGACGTCAGACAACCGACGGCGATACCGCGCAGGTCGGCCCTTCGATTGCGGAACATCTGACGATCCCGCATGCCGCCTGGGTCGCAGAGGTTACCGATGTCACGGATCATTCCATCACCGTCCGTCAGGATCTTGTGAGTGTTTCCCAGGTTTCCGAACTCCCTTATTCGTGCCTGATTACCATCGAGTTTCTCGAGCGCGAGCTGATCGACATTTTGTTTCCGGATATTTTTAAAGGAGAACCGTCATTCACTCGGTTCTCCTTTATATTGCCAGAATACCATCAGCTTTCTTGTCGCCGTATCCTCGCTGTATGTATATTTTACGGACCCGAGTCCGTAATAGCTGCAAAGATAGCCGGAAGCCTTATCGAGAAGCTCCGGTCGGGCTTCCATGACCTGTGCCATCAGATCATCGGTGGCAAATTTAAATTCGGAATACTCTTTTGTCTCTTCAATATCCGTCTCCATTTCCCACAGAATCTGCGTCGCATCAAATGTATCCATGTACCGGCCGATCTGGCGGTAATACTCGAGGTCATCTGCATTGCACGCCGGGAGCGGCAGATTCGCATCCGCCTGATGCGTGTCCGAAAATTCCGCATCGGAAACGCAGAGAAAATCGTAGTAGATCAGGTCGTCCGGCAGATTGTACTCGCCGCTCTCGCCCTCTGCGAATACCGGATCGCCCCAGGTTACATCGACGTTGTAATAATTGTCTCCGCACTTTACGATATTCCAGCCGTGCGCCTCGCCGGTGTCTGTCGTTCCCGTCACATAAATGACCGGGATGTCCAGGCGGTTCATCAGATACTGGAACGTTCTGGCATAGCCTGCGCAGACCGTCTGTCCGTTCACAAGTCCGCTGTAGAGTGTCTGATTCTCCGGCGCATCTTTCACATAATCAATCTGCCGGATACATTTTTCAAAGACAGCCTTAATCTTCCCATAGTCATCCATCGAACGGTCGATATCACTTAAGAAATCATTTCCCGCCCCTTTGACCTGGGTCTGGCGGCCTGTGATCTCCTCCGCAAAAATCGTGTATTCTGGAACTACCTCACAGTAGTTTTTCGGCTCACCGTATCCCGTGACATGTGATGCTCCGTTGATCCAGCAGTACTCCGGGTAATCCATATAGACCCATCCGTAAACCTCCGCCGTCACATCGGGATCGCCGCCTTTTGTGATGATGGTTTCCTGGTGTTCCGCGATTCCCTGCACCAGTTCGCGGTAAATCATCTGTCTGTTTTCATCGAGCTGGCTGTAATAATACCGCTTCGCCAGCTCCTCCTCATCTGTATTTTCCGCCTGAAACTGTGTTGCGCCATTTTCTGACAGACCATTGTTTTCGTCTGCCGTCTGTGAAGCAGTGCTGCTGTCCGCTCCGCTTCCGTTCTGCGCGGGATCGCTCTCATCAAATTCTCCGAATACCAGATAAGCCGCCAGCAGGGCAAGCATAAGCGAAAGCAGCGCCCGCAGCGGTCTCTTCCGTCTTCGTCTGTGTCTTCTCTTTGCCATTCTTCTTTTCTCCCAGATACGTTAAAACGCCGTCACACAGTGCATCCGCCACCTTTTTCTGGTACTCCTTTGTGTTCAGGAGCGCTTCCTCCTCCGGATTTGAGAGGAATCCGCACTCGCAGATCACCAGCACTGCGTCTGTCTTCTTCAGCATGTAATACGTTTTGTTTCCCTTGGCTTTCCTGTGATTCGCCGGATCGAGCCCCGCGACCAGTGCAGCCTGCATGCAGAGCGCCAGTTTTTCGCCTTCTTTTGAATCCGTATAATAAAACACCTGCGCCCCTTTGACCGCCGCATCCGGGTAGCTGTTCTGGTGAATGCTGATCACACAGTCCGGCTTTTTTTTATGAATCAGCTGCACGCGCCGCTGCAGATCCTGCACTTTCGCATTCACGGCTCCCGGATCGGAGAGATCATCCTCCCCTTCCCGCGTCATCACCACAAGGATTCCCTGCTTTTCCAGCTTCTTTTTCAGCAGACGGGCAATCGCAAGGTTGATGTCCTTTTCTTTGACACCGTTTGCCCCGATTTTGCCGGGATCGTCGCCGCCGTGGCCGCTGTCCAGCACCACTACTTTTGTGGCTGCCTTCTGTGCTGCCACCAGCCGTGCGCCCTCGCGGGACAGAACATACGCCGCCGAAAGCAGAATCACCGCCATCAGCCATTCCAGTTTTTTCCCTTTTTCCAAATGAAAAGCCCCCTGCTGCAAATTTCCTTTCTTGGTCATTTTATGCAGCAGCGGGGCAGGTTACAACTCTTATTGCTTCCGGTTACTCTTCCTCATCTTCTTCATCATGCGCGCGATTCGGGATTTCATCCTCTTCTTCGTCGTTGTCATCATCGAGATAATCCGGCTCATTTTCGAAATCGATGACTGCGGAATTTTCGACGATTTCGTCTGCTTCTTCTGCGGTATCTTCACTGCCTGGCTCTGCGGCTGTTTCTTTTGCCTCTCCGGGAAAGATACTTTTTACCGGATCTTTCATGAAGGTTTCCACTTCCGACGCAGAACGTTTCATCTCCTCACGCATTTTTTCGATGCCGGCAAAAGTCTCCTCAAAAATTCTGCGGTTCTTCTCGAGTACACTTGTCATGGTTTCCATCTCGGCGTAAATCTTCTGGTATCTGGTGTTGGCTTTCTGCAGTTCCGCGTCCATATGGCTCTGGATTTCTTCTGCTTCGGCCTGCAGTTTTTCTTCATAAACAGCAGCCAGTTCCTCGCCCTTCTGACGTGCGCTCTCTACCATGTATTCGCACTGTTCCTTCGTCTCGCGGCGCTGCTTTGCACAGGATTCCTTTGTCTCCTCCCTCTGTTTCCGGCAGGACTCGTTTGTCTCCTCTTTCTTTTTGCAGCACGCCTCATCCGTTTCCTCCGTTTTCTCGCGGCAGGACTCGTCCGTTTCTTCGGTTTTCCGGCGGCAGGCTTCCTCGGTCTCTTCTTTTAGCTTTCTGCAGCTCTCCTCTGTTTCCTGTGTCAGTTTTTTCGCTTTCACCTGTGCCTCAAACACAAGGCCGCTGATGCTGTCATAATTGTCGATATAGCTCTGGTATTTCTCATGAATATTTTTTTCGAGCTCCTCGATTTTATCCTCACGCTCGCGGATCTTGCGGTTCAGCTTCTCGATTTCCTGCTCGTTTTCCTCGATCTTCGCTTCCAGTTTCTTCTGAGCGGCATACGCCTGATCTTTCAGGTTCTGCACTTTCGTCATGACATCGTCCTTATCGAAACCGCCCATCAGCGTTGTTTTAAATAATTCTTCGTGATTGTTTTCTGACATGTATACTCCTCCTTCGTGCCCGGGCTTTTATCATTCCCCTTATCCTTCCCGGACTCCTCGTCAACTGTTTGTTTCAATATATTTTGAAATCAGACTCCAGACGTCTGCGCACTCGAATCCGAGCTTCCACTCTGCCACTCCGGCGAGATCAGCGCTTTGGATCACTTTCAGTTTTTCCTCCATGGACTGCTCATCCTCCATCCAGATCGTGTATCTGGCATCGGAAGTTTCTACCGTTGCCACATTCTGGCCAAGGGATGCATCCCAGGTTTCTGTCATCTGATTCTCTTTGGCATAGTTTTTGGCGCCATCCATGCCCAGCACCTCGCTGGTAATGGCGCTCTGTCCGAACTTTTCCGTCCAGACACGGGTATAAAACGGGATTCCGCAGATCACCTGATCGGCAGGCATCACCCGCGTCATCTCCTCCACGGCCTGCTGTACGAACGGGAGGGATGAAACAGAGCCTGCCTCCTCGCTTCCCGCGAAATGCTCGTCATAGGCCATGACAATCATATAGTCCACAAATCTTGCCTGCTCGCCGCGCTGATAATACATCGTGTAAGCCTGCGGTACCGGCGTATCGACCGACACCACAAGATTCTGTGCATGCGCCGCGCTCGTCAGTTCCCGCAGAAACTGCAGGTAATGCGGGATTCCGGCCTCTTTCAGATTCTCGAAATCCACGTTGATGCCGTCCATGCCGCACGATGCTGCCTCGGCGAGCAGCTGCTCAATGATTCTGCTGCGCACGGATGCGTAGGCAAGATCGGTTGTTTCGTCAAATGCTTCATTAAAGTTATCAATCAATCCCCAGACTTCCCGTCCCGCTTCATGCGCCAGTTTCACGTAATCGGCGCTCGCAAGGCTGGAAATCGTACCGGTTTCGTCTGTCACGGAAAACCAGGTCGGTGAAATCACGTTCACGCCGGTCATTTCTGCTGTCATCTCTGCCATCGCGTCGTTCGACTCGGTCGATGTGCTCTGATGCCAGACCAGATTGATTTTGTGATCCCGTGTAATTCTTTCATAGGAATCTTTCTTTGCCGTCCGCGCTTCGATGGCCTCCGGCTCGGAGATATCCTCTGTCTGGATGTAGCCGGTATAGCCGTCCGCCGTCATGACTTTGCACCAGTTGTCCAGATTTTCCAGATACAGCAGGGTGTCTCCCTTCTGTACATCCGCAAGAATCAGACTCTTGATGCCGCCTTTCTGGCGCACCTGCGCGGTGTCTGACTGTACCGTCGCCTGCTCCACGCCGTCCCATTCATTCCGGATTACAACACGGTTGGGATCGCTGTAATATGCATAGTCGAGATCTGTGTATTCTTTTACGACATCCAGCGAAATGTAAACCTTTCCGTCGCTCTCCTGCTGTACGGCAGGCTGTCCGCCCGGTGTTTTGGCAACGGCCGCATCGCCCGGAAGCAGTGTCTGCACGCCGCCGCTCGTTGTAAGCAGGATTCCTTTTGTTTCTTCATCCCAGTAGAAGCAGCTGTTCAGCTGGGATTCTACATATGTGTACGCCGCATACGGCTCTCCTCCGATAAGGACGGCCTGCTCTTCCAGAAGTTCTCCGTTCTGGATCAGCGCAACGCTGTTTTCGTCTGTCAGGTTAAAATATTCGTTCCCGGCCATGTATTCGGTTCCGGGTTTATATCGGTTTATCAAAAATGAACCAACGCCTGCTGCACCGACTAGCACGATCAGAATCAGTACGACCAGTACCGGCGCTGCTTTTTTCTTCTGTTGCTCCTTCATGTGTTCTTTTCCCCTTTTCTTCGCTCTGAAGATCTCCCCACTTGCGCCCATTATAACAAAAAAAATACCCAATAGCAACCGTTATGCGCAAGGGAACCGCATGCGAGTCAGAAAGTATCATCCGCTTTTTGCTGTTGGGTATTTTTCAGAAAATCTGTTTGTTTCAACTCACAGTCGGTATTTTCACGGAGTCTGACATGTCGAAAATAGTTCGACTGTGATTTGCCTCATGCCAGTGGAGGATACCGATTTCTCTCCGCCCACCACTGCCGTTATGTTTCTTTTAACAATTCATCCCACCGCTTTAGAAGCGGGGGACTTCTTGTCTACTGATGTTAAAAAGTTTTGTCGATTGTTTGTTTCATGGCTTATTTGCAGTTGTGACGTACAAAAAAGAAAGCCCCATCGATCCGTATGAAATACTTTTGTTTTTAGTTTCAATGATCATGTTTCGCGGGGACGCCTTCTTATCCGATCCGTTTTTTCTGTGCCTGCTTCCGGCCGGAGTATGCACCCTCCGGACAGAAGCAAAGGTTTCCCCAACTCCCATTATACTTCAAACCGGGGGAATTACAAATAAAGTTTATCCCTTCATTTCTGAAAAAATTATGCGAAATGTAAAAAAAATCTTAAGTTCTTTACTTCTTTCCGTGATGTGTTATACTATATCGTAAGCAGCCCTATTTATATAAGTAAAGAGTAATTAAGGACGTGAGAGTTATGAAAATAGAAAAAATCAATGATAACAAGATCCGCTGCACACTGACCAGCGCCGATCTTGCCGAAAGAAATTTAAAGCTCAGCGAACTGGCTTACGGCACGGAAAAGGCCCGCAGCCTGTTTCAGGATATGATGCTTGAAGCCAACCAGCAGTTCGGCTTCAATGTGGATAATGCCCCGCTCATGGTCGAGGCTGTTCCGGTGGCTCCGGACAGCATTGTCCTCATTATCACCAGAGTCGAGGATCCACAGGAGCTCGACACCCGCTTCGCCAAATTTGCTCCATCCGGCGACGATACGGACGGACCGGAACCGGTACAGTATTCCGGCGCGGACGACATCATCGACCTGTTCCACAAGCTCTGCGATGTGAAGAACAAGGCACAGGAAATCGCAAAGAAAGCGGCACAGAAGGAAAACGAAAAAGAACCTGCAGCATCCGAGGAAAAGAATGTGGATCTGGTACGCACCTTCCACTTCTCAACCCTCGACGATGTCATCAGCTCCGCAAAAGCGCTGAACCAGTATTTTACCGGCAGCAATTCCCTCTATAAGAACAGGGCAGATGCCAACTATCAGCTCGTTCTGCACCAGTCCGGCTGCAAACCGGAGGAATTCAACAAGGTCTGCAACATTCTTTCCGAGTACGGCAGACAGGAATCCTTCTCCCTGGCCGCTGAAGCATTTCTGCTGGAACATGGAAATGCAATGGTAAAAGAGAATGCTCTGCAGGAGCTGGCTTCTCTGTAAACCTTGAAACGCATGCACAAAAAAAGGAAGTCCGCGAAGGACTTCCTTTTTTGTACGTTCCGTACAAATTACTCTTCTGTGATAGCCTCGGTTGGACATACGCTTGCGCATGTTCCGCACTCAACGCATACATCCGGGTTGATTTCGTAATGGGAATCTCCCTCAGCGATAGCCTCTACTGGACATTCTCCAGCGCAGGTTCCGCAGCTTACACATTCGTCTGTGATTACATATGCCATGATCTTATCCTCCTTGTAGATTTTTTGGCCCTTTCGGTACTATCCACATTGTAAACGATTGCCCCCTGAAATACAAGTACAAAATTATAAACATTCTATAATCTTATGAATTTGTTCTTGCATTCCCCCCGGGGGTACGCTATAATCAAAATAGCCGTCAAAATCGGAACGACGGGTATATACACATTTAAAGGAGGAACTTTAAGATGGCAAAGATCTCGAAAGACATGACAATCGGCGAGTTAATCGCAATGGATACAAATATCATCGGAATCCTGATGGGAGCCGGTATGCACTGCATCGGCTGCCCTTCTGCACAGGGTGAGTCCCTGGAAGAAGCAGCTATGGTTCACGGCCTGGACGCTCAGGTTCTGGAAGACCAGATCAACGATTATCTGGCTGCAAAATAAGTCGGATTTCCGCGTGGATCCAAAAAGAACGCCTCTCACAGGCGTTCTTTTTTTCTGTCCGATTTACCCATTGTTCCGATGGCCCCGTTTTGCTTTCGTCCGTTTTCCTTTCTGCTCCAGCGTCGCCGCTGCTTCTCTCCGGCTCTGCTGGTGGCGGCGGATCGCCTCGTCCACGCGGCGGCTCCGCTCTTCCTGGCGCCGCTTCTGTATCATCTGATCGAGCAGACGGCCGAGCACGCGGTAAAACTCCGTCTGACGCTCCTCCTCTTCCTGCCGCATCACAGTGTCCGCCAGCTGTTCTGCTTCCCGCTCGGGCAGAAGATCGACAACCACCTCCGGCACTTCGTCCGCTTTTCCCGGTATTGCCGGATCCGGCTTCTCCTTTGCCGTCTCTGCCGCTTCCGCCGGAAACGCTTTGATCTCCGCCGTTGCCTGCACCAGCTTCGGCATCAGCTCGCGGATCGCTTTCAGGTGAAGCCCCTTTTTCTTCAGTTCCCGGATTCCCAGAAAAATCTGAATGTCCTGCGCAGTATAGCAGCGGTGTCCCAGCGAATTGCGGTGGATTTCCATGCCGAGCTCGTCCTCCCAGTACCGGAGCACATGCGCTTTCTCCCCGGTCAGCTTCTCCGCCTCCGTGACCAGATACGTTCTATTTTCCATACGGCAGCCACTCCCTTCTTCCCTTTATTATAAGAGCGTCCCCACCCCGCCGCAAGAAAATCTCATCGTAATATTCCGACAATTTTATACAATTATACACAAAAAACGTGCCGCAGGACTATCCCACGACACGTTCTGACACCATACTATTCAGAGCCCCATCTCGATTCCGCTACGCTACATCTCGATGTGGCTTCTCGCCATATGAAATTGAGGGGAAAAGTGCTCATTCATGCAAGCATGAGTCGCACTTTTCCCCTCAATTTCGCATGGCTCTGAATAGTTACAAATATTTTCTTTTATCTCTCTGCATTCGCAAATTTCGTATAATCCGGCAGCCAGACCAGATTGACGGTTCCGATCGGGCCGTTTCGCTGTTTGGCGATGATGATTTCCGCGATTCCCTTATTCTCGGAATCCTTATTATAGTAATCATCTCGATAGATAAACATAACAACGTCGGCATCCTGCTCGATCGCTCCCGACTCACGCAGGTCGGAAAGCATCGGACGGTGGTCGGTACGCTGCTCAACAGCCCGGGAAAGCTGGGACAGTGCAACAACCGGCACATTCAGCTCTCTCGCGAGTGCTTTTAAGGAACGGCTGATATCCGAAATCTCCTGCTGGCGCGATTCCGAGGAGCTCTTTCCGCTTCCCGACATCAGCTGCAGGTAGTCAATGATGATGATATCAAGACCGTGCTCCAGCTTGTATTTGCGGCATTTCGACCGCATCTCTCCGATCGAGATACCAGGTGTATCGTCGATCATCAGTCGGGATTCACCGATCATGCCGGCGCTCTCGATCAGCTTGCTCCATTCGTCGTCTTTCAGGTTTCCGGTTCTCAGATGCTGGGAATCTACTTTCGACTCCATCGAGAGCAGACGGTTCATCAGCTGCTCCCGCGACATCTCGAGACTGAAAATCGCAACGGCTTTGTCTTTCTTAAACGCCATATACTGCGCAATATTGAGGACAAACGCCGTTTTACCCATAGACGGACGTGCCGCAATCAGGATAAAGTCAGAGTTCTGCAGACCCGATGTCTTGTAGTCCAGATCCGTGAATCCGGTCGGAATACCCGTGACATTTCCCTTCGTCTTCGATGCACGCTCGATGTTCTCCAGCGTATTGATGACAACCTGGCGGATCGGCATGAAGTCTCCGGAATTCCGCTGGCCCAATAACTGGAACATCTTCTTTTCCGTCTCCTCCATGATGACTTCCACCGGCTCTTTGTTCAGATAGCAGTCATTCTCTATCTCTTCTGTCAGCTTAATGAGACGGCGCAGCACCGCTTTCTCGCTGACGATGTTCGCATAATGGCGCACATTCGCCGAAGTCGGCACCGCATTTAAAAGATCGCGGACAAACTCCATCGAACTGATCTCCGGCGGAACATCCTTTTCACGCAGGCGGTTCTGCAGGGTGACCAGATCGACCGGTTTTCCCTCATTGAACAGCTCCACCATGGCATCAAAAATGACGCCGTACTGGTGCTGGTAAAAATCGTCGCTCGTCAGGATTTCCGATGCCGCCATGATGGCTTCGCGCCCCATCAGCATGGAACCGATGACCGACTGCTCCGCCTCGATGCTGTGCGGAAGGATTCGTTTAATCAGTGCTTCTTCCATAGAATTATGCTTCTTTTACGATAACTTTCAGCTTTGCAGTTACTTTGGTATTCAGGCGGATCGGCACTTCTGTCGTTCCAAGAACCTTGATCGGGTTCGGAAGCTGCATTTTCTTTTTGTCGATGTCGTATCCGAGCTGCTCTTTTGCTGCCTCAGCGATCTCTTTTGCCGATACGCTTCCGAATACTTTTCCGCCCTCGCCGACTTTGATTGCTACGGTAACCTGTTTGTCCTCAATCTCTTTCGCGAAAGCCTGTGCCTCAGCGAGCTGCTCTGCTGCCACTTTGTCCTCGTGTGCTTTCTGGAGTTTCAGCTCATTCAGGTTTTTTGCGGTTGCCTCGATGCCGAGTTTTTTCGGCAGAAGCATGTTTCTTGCATATCCGTCACTTACGTTTACAGTCTGTCCTTTTTTACCAAGTGCTTTTACGTCTTCCAGTAAGATAACTTTCATATCAGATTTCTCCTCCATCCTGCATTTCTGTTAAGGTTGATTTCAGAAGGTTTCTCGCCCCCTCCATGTTGACGGTCTCGAGCTGGCATCCCGCCATATTCAGATGACCGCCGCCGCCCATCCGCTCCATGATGATCTGTACATTGACCTCATCGATCGCGCGGGCGCTGATATAGATCACGCCTTTATACTCGGTCAGTACAAAGGACGCCTTGACACCGACAATGTTCAGCAGCTCGTTCGCCGCTTGTGCTCCGACCACCGTCGGGCTGTCCACATAGTCGCTCGGGCATTCGGAAATCGCGAACTGGCCGCGGAACAGCTCCGCATTGCGGATCGTCTCTCCTCTTGCCTTGTAATCGTTCATATCCTCACGGAACAACTTGCGCACACGCGTCACATCCGCACCGCAGCGGCGCAGGAACGCTGCCGCCTCGAACGTGCGGACACCTGTTTTCTGCATAAAGTTGTCGGTATCGATCATGATGCCGGCATAGATGCTGTCCGCCTCCACGTTCCGGATGCGGATTCCCTCGGTAAAATACTGGAGAATCTCGGCAACCATCTCGCTCGCGGATGATGCATACGGCTCAATATAGGAAAGCACCGAGTTGCGGATCGTATCGCTTCCCTGCCGGTGATGATCCAGCACGACGATCATTTTCGCCATGTACAGCAGATCCTCACACTGTGTGATGCTCGGCTTGTTCGTATCGACCACAACGAGCAGCGTGTTGTCGTCCATGATCTCTTTCGCCTCATGGTTGTTGACAAACATGTCCGCCTCATAATCCTGGTTGTCGCGGAACGTATTCATCAGCGGAATGATCGAGCTGGTCGGGTTGTCGATGACGATGTACGCTTTTTTATTCAGCGTTTTCGCCGCACGGTAGATACCGATGGCCGCACCGAACGAATCGGCATCCGGCAGGCGGTGTCCCATGACAACGACCTTCTCTTTCGTGTTCATAAACTCTTTCAGCGCGTGCGCCTTGACGCGGGCTTTGACTCTCGTATTCTTTTCCACAGCCTGCGTTTTTCCGCCGAAATACTGAATCTTCGAACCGTCCTTTAAAACGACCTGATCGCCGCCCCGGCCAAGAGCCAGGTCGATCGCGATTTTCGCATACTCGGAGTTTTTCGCAAACGATCCAGCATCTGCTCCGATACCCATACTGATTGTGACTGCCATCTCGTTTCCGATGTTGATGGTCTTGACGTCCTCTAGGATATCGAACTTTTTCTCTTTCAGTTCATTTAACGAACTCCGGCGCATGACCACGATGTATTTGTCGTTCTCATACCGCTTCACCAGTCCGTCGAGATCGTTGAAATATTTGTTGATCTTTCGCTCGACCAGTGCGGTCAGAAGGGAACGGCGGACCTCCTCGACGCTCTCCAGCGCCTCGTCGTAGTTGTCCAGATACAGAAGACCGGTGACCATCGTTTCGTCCTCGAATTTCCGCATATACTTGCGGAGCTCCGTCTCATCGAACAGATACAGTGCCTGAATAAAATAGCCTTTGATATCTGTGTTGATCATCTCCGAATTCTGGATCAGCTCGTCGATGCAGACGCTTTTTACATGGGCACGGAAATTCTTTTCGCCGTAAGCCACGTCGATGTCGGTCTCCTCCTCATTTTTCGGCAGCCGCTCGACCGTCAGCTCCGGAAAAATGGTGGCGATACATTTATGATACTGTGTATCCTTCCCTGTGATTTTTGTAAACTCTTTGTTGACCCAGAGAAGCTTTCCCTGCGAATCCATAACGGCATAGGGCAGCGCCAGTTCCTGGATCAGATGCTTCTGAACCTGGCCGTATTCAGTCGCAAAGGTAATCAGCTCGTTGATCACCTGCGGACGCTGTCTGTAATAGAGAACTGCGGCTGCGATCACATAGACTGCAAAAAACAGCGTGAACCACATTCCTGCCATCACATCCACAAAATACATGCCGATATTCATCACAAGCATCAGGATGGACAAAATCAGCGGCCATCGAAGATAGCTCCGCAATTGGCCGCTCAACTTCATTTTGCTTTTCATTTCCTAACACCTTTCCAACGTTGCGTGTTGTATTTCGCTCCTGTCCTTCCGATTATACCACTTTGACCTGTACTTTGGCAACAAGATACTTCTGGATACAAAAAAGGTACCCGCCCTTTTCGGGCAGATACCTCCATTTATTTACCGATTCAAAATGAACGTTCGGACAGTGCTTAGCGCAAGTCAGAATCAATCATCTACGTACGGCATAATAGCCATATGTCTTGCTCTCTTAACGGCTACTGTTACTGCTCTCTGATGTTTTGCGCAGGTTCCAGTTACACGTCTCGGCAGGATTTTACCACGCTCGGATACATATTTTTTCAGTTTAGCTGCATCCTTGTAGCTGATCTCTTCTCCACCACAGAAAACACAAACTTTTCTTCTTCTGCGGGCCGGTCTTCTGGAAGCTGGTCTTTCACTATTATTATAAGCCATGATCAATCTCTCCTTTTCTATCAATTAAATGGCAATTCTTCGTCAATGCCATCGGGAATATTCATAAAACCATCGGCGCTGCCCAGGTCAGATGTATTCGCGGACGGAGCCGGATTGTTATGCTGCGGTGCGGAGTATCCTCCGTTGCTTCCGCCTGCATTTTTGCTCTCTGCAAACTCCTGCTCTTCTACAACTACGTCTGTCGTGTAGACCTTCTGGCCTTCACGGTTGGTGTAGCTTCCGGTCTGAATGCGGCCGGTGATGGCGATCTTCGTTCCCTGACGCAGGTATTTCTCTGCAAATTCTGCCTGGCGGCCGAAAGCAACGCATCCGATAAAGTCTGCGGTTGCGGAATCGCCGTCTCTGCGGAATCTGCGGTCAACAGCCAGTGTATAACGGGCTACCGCTGTGGAATTCTCTCCAGCAGAGTATCTGACGTCGGGATCTCGGGTCAATCTTCCCATCAATATAACTTTATTCATTCGCTTACCTCTTAAGCTTCCTTTTTAACGACTAAGTATCTCAGTACGTTATCCATAATACGCATATGGCTCTCGATCTCTGCCGGAGCTGTTGCGTCTGCTTCAAACTGAATAAAGTAGTAATATGCTTCACGCATATGCTGAATTTCGTATGCAAGGCGTTTTTTGCCCCACTCTTCTACTTCGCCAACTGTTCCGCCGTAACGGGTTACATAACCTTTGGCTTTCTCAACTACAGCTGCGCGTTCCTCTTCTTCAAGTTTTGCATTCACAACCAGTGCTAATTCGTACTTGTTCATGCTTTACCTCCTTTTGGACTTTTTGGCACCCCATTTTCATTATGGGGAGCAAGGAATTATTTTTATACGTCACAATTTGTTATTCTAACATAAAAAAGGGCTTATAGCAAGCCCTTTTTCGCGTGTTTTCTTGTTTTTTTCACGATATTACGCATCTTTTTTTCGTAATCCGCGGGTGTTTTTCTCGACCAGCTTGCGTGCTACCATGATCTGGTGGCCGCAGCCGGTGCATTTGAGACGGAAATCTGCGCCGACACGCAGAATTTCCCACTCGCTGCTGCCGCACGGATGCGGCTTTTTCAGTTTTACAATATCGCCTACTTCGTAATGTTCTGCCATGTTTCTTCCGCCTTATTTTTATATTTCCTGACACTTTCCGAGATTTTTTTTCAAGGTTCTCTCTGTATCATCAGAGCCGCACCTCCATTTTTCACAGCTCTGAATTTTCACACCCGGATACTGCCGAGCACCTGTCCGATCGGCTGCTGGATCAGAAGATCTGCGTTGTTGTCCATCGGTGTTGCACCTTTATTAATCAGGACCAGTGCATCGCCCCGAAAATACTGGAGAAGACCTGCTGCCGGATACACAGCAAGCGACGTTCCGCCGACGATCAGAAGATCGGCGGCCGCAATCGCGCGGATCGCACCGTCGAGCACTTTCTCATTCAGACTCTCCTCGTAGAGTACGACATCCGGTTTGATCATGCCTCCGCATTTTTCACATCTTGGAACTCCGCTGCTCCTTCTCACCAGCTCTGCATCGCAGGATGCCCCGCATTTCATACAATAATTGCGATGTGTGCTTCCATGCAGTTCATACACTACTTTACTTCCCGCCGCCTGATGCAGTCCGTCAATGTTCTGCGTCACAATCGCTTTTAATTTTCCCGCCGCTTCCAGCTCTGCAAGCTTTTTGTGCGCCGCGTTCGGTTTCGCGCCGACCGGAAGCATTTTGTCGCGGTAAAAAGCATAAAACTTTTCCGGATAGCGAAGGAAATAGCTGTGGCTTAAAATCGTCTCCGGCGGAACATCGTATTTCTGATGGTAAAGACCATCCACGCTCCGGAAATCCGGGATTCCGCTCTCCGTAGATACACCCGCGCCGCCAAAAAATACGATGTTTTCATGCGTGTCAATCATTCTCTGCAATGTTTCGATTTTTCTTTCCTCTTCCATCTGGCCTTCCTCCTTCTATAGTAAGATCAGAAAATCGTTGCCGAATTCTTTCCGCAGATTAAAACCTGCGGCCTGTATGCAGCCTTCAAAAAAGCTTTTTCACAACTTTACCGGTTCCGTCGTACTCCCAGTACAACAAATCGGCCGGTCGTATCACTCGCCGCACAGGTAGACAGCACAATGATATGGCTGTTTTCATCCATCGGCAGCTGCTCCACCGGGATCTCCGAACGCGCCGCCATCGTATTCAAATACTGTACAAACGCTTCGCCTCCGCCGGAATACAATGTGTAGACATCACTGTCTGCCTCGGTATAGAAAGCAGAAAAAATCTGGTACACATCGTTTGATTCCGGCGTCAGCATCCAGAAATAGACGCTGTCCCTATATTTTTCCTGCTCCTTCATCCGTTTCAATTTTCCGAACATGGAGAGATTCTTCATATTATGACCGTAAACGATTGTGTTTCCATCACTGAAATCATCCTGATTCTGGTAATCGAGGAAAATGGAACCCGCAAAGTTGCTCGTTCCCTCGTACGTCGTATGAAGATACGCATCGTTGTCCGGCCCCTGTACGACCGGGTAACTGATGTCGAGAGCTTCGATATAAAGCCATCCCTTCACATCCGGGTTAATCGCTTTTAAGGATTCAAAATCGACGGCAAGCGGCGGTTCTGTCGGATACGACAGTGGTTCCGGCTCCGGTTCGGAAGGCTCCGCCGGTTCGGATTCCGTCTGCGGCTCCTCTGTTTTCGTCGGTGCCGGTGTCTCCGGTGTTTTTGTAATTTCCGTCGTATACTGCTGCAGATCCCGGTATTCATCCGTGCCGGTCTTGTAATCCAGGTAAATGCCGATCAGCTTGTACCCGGAAAAGCAGAAAACAGCAAGTGCCGCTAAAAATACCAGAGTCCAAAGCGGATTGCCGCGTTTTTTCTGTTTCTTTTTCTGTTTTCCCATGCGTCTCCTTTATCACTTTTTTACTGTCTGCGCTGTTTTCTGGAAGCGCTCTGAATTTGTCTCAATTATAAGCGTGCCCCTTTCTTTTGTCAACTTATGCCCCCGGAAAAGGATTGCACCCGCCCCCATCTTATGATAGACTAAAAGTCGACTGACAAGTCACTTGTGAATACAGTAACACACCACATACATGAGGAGGAATTCCATATGCGAACAATCAAAAAAGTCGCCTCGCACATCTTCATTGATGGCTTCGGCGGCATGACGCAGGGTCTTTTTGCAACCCTGATTATCGGTACGATGATTCAGCAGATCGGTCTTCTGATCGGCGGTTCGACCGGAAATGTGATCTATCTGCTTGGAAAAGCTGCCGCAGCCCTGACAAGTGCCGGTATCGGTGTCGGCGTGGCAGTGAAATATGGGGAAAGCCCGCTTGTCACGGTTTCTGCAGCCGTCGCCGCCATGGTCGGCGGTTATGCCGGCAAGATCACCGGCGGCACATTCTTTGTGGACGGAAATGCCGTTCTGGCAGGACCTGGCGAACCGCTCGGCGCTTTCATCGCAGCTTTCGCAGGCATCACCTGCGGCCATCTGGTTTCCGGCAAGACCAAGGTTGATATCATCGTGACACCGGTCATCACCATCGGAGCCGGTTCCGTTGTCGGACTGCTCGTCGGACCGCCGATCTCCCAGATGATGACAGGCCTTGGAAGCATCATCAACTGGGCAACGGAACAGCGGCCGTTCATCATGGGCATCGTTGTTTCGGTCGTCATGGGTATGGTTCTGACACTGCCGATCAGCTCCGCTGCACTCGGCATCATTCTGAATCTTTCCGGTCTTGCCGCCGGTGCCGCAACGATCGGCTGCTGCTGCAACATGGTCGGATTCGCGGTTGCAAGTTATCGGGAAAACAAATTCGGCGGCCTTGTCGCACAGGGTCTTGGAACCTCGATGCTTCAGGTGCCGAACATCATGCGTCATCCGCTGATCTGGCTGCCCGTCATCTTCTCGAGTGCGATTTTAGGACCGGTTTCCACCATAATTGCCAATATGCAGAATAATGCAACGGGAAGCGGCATGGGCTCTGCAGGTCTTGTCGGACAGATCACAACCTACCAGATCATGATCGCTTATGATGATCCGAAGCTCGTCATCATCAAAATCATTCTGCTCCACTTCGTGCTTCCGGCTGTGATCACCTTGTTCTTCTCAGAGGTATTCCGCAAGGCAAACCTGATCAAATCCGGCGATATGGCTTTGAATCTGTAATCTGTATTTTTAAAAGGGAATGGAACTGCGCATCCGGCAGCTCCATTCCCTTTTTTATCCACATTTCTCTTCTGATTTTTTCTGTTTTTACACCGTTTCTTCTGCGTTTTCCGCATTTTCCACTGCCGCGGCCGATTCAGCTTCCGCTGCCGCTTCTTCTGTCTCCGTTTCTTCCCCCGGCCGCACGCGGTGTGCCTCTACCATTGGCTCAATGGTCTGTGCCATCAGCAGATGGATCATGTCAAGGCTCCGCTCGCGGAACCGCGACGGCAGAAGCGGTGCGATCGCCACATCCGTCACGAGGGATTCAAGGCCCTCGATAATCAGATCCTTGCCCGGCGTCTCATTCCACTCCAGTCTGATCCGCTCGAAATCACGCTGGAAAATGATTTTGACCCTCCGTCTTGCGGCCTCTTCCAGAAATGCAAACTCAAGCTTCAGCACCAGTTCGCCGTCTTCATTCTCCGCAAACTGTCCCGTCGTTCCGAGCAGATACGATTCCTCGTTTTCCACCCATTCTACAACTTTGGACCCCGTAAGACCGATCGCAATGCGCTGTGTTTTTTCTCCCTCGGTCAGCTCGACAAAGAAACGGCCTTTTTCATAGAAGAAACCGATGCGGCGGATGCCGTCGGAAAAGTTGTTGTGGAAGACCTGCAGCGTCAGCGGAAACATGCCGACATGCGTGTCCTCCATTTTATATTCTTTTCCGTGCAGAAGCTGCGCCATGTCGATCTGACGCGGTGTTCCGCTGTTCCGCGGCCCAGGTGTTCTCCGCTTCCAGCCGCCGCGCAGGATTCTTCCCGGTGTCTCTTTCGCGCCCTCCAGATCACGGCAGGTCTGCACCAGCTTCTGATATGCCATCGGGCTTTCCGTCTCGCCGGATTTCAGCTCTGCACCAAATTCCGCGCCGAAATACTTCCGCACAATGTCGAGCATCTCACACGTCTGGAACAGCTCGTTGCTGCCCGCATTCGTCACAATCACCACGCCGGTATCCGGGTAACCGAGCACATTCTGCCCCAGCATGCCATTGAACGCAAAGCTGCCCGGCCGCTCCTCCATCCAGACCTGGTAACCATAGCCGTATTTTCCCATCTTTTCCGGCGGTGTCGCATGCACGGAGGTGGACGCTGCGACCCATTCCGCCGGGACGATCTGTTTTCCTTCGAATTTTCCGCCGTTCACGTACATCACACCAAGCTTGGCCGCGTCCTCCGGGCACAGGAAAAGGCCCCAGCCGCCTTTCGTAATCCCTGCCGGGCAGCTCTCCCAGAAAACTTTCCGGATGCCGAGCGGCTCAAACAGACGCGGCCGCAGGTAATCCACCATTTTCATGCCGGTGCGCTCCTGTATGATTGCAGACAGCAGATACGTGTTCATACTGTTGTACTCAAACGCTTCGCCCGGCGTTCCCTTGACCGGCGCATTTAAGAAGCTGTCCACCCAGTCGTTGCCGGATACGGCGCCCATCTCGTTGAACTGTACGCCGCTCTTCATCGTCAGAAGATGCTCCACGGTCAGATTCGGGCGCAGGATCTTCTGCAGCAGACCGTTTCGTTTTTCAAAAATATCATAGACGTTCTCGTCCAGGGAAAGTTTTCCTTCACTGATCAGAAAACCAACCGCCATGCCGGTGATGCTCTTACACATCGAATACGTCGCATGCCAGATGCCGCTGCGGTATGGGGCGAAATTGCATTCGCAGATGACATGTCCGTTCCGCAGGATCAGCAGATGATGCATGTCCGTATGGCGCGCAGCGGCGAGCTCACGAAGCATCTGCGTCAGCTTTTCCGAGGAGATGCCCTCGCTCTCCGGCACCACGCGCGGAAAATACGTTTCCGGAGATGCAAAATCCCCGAACGCTTCCTTCTGCGGCGCAAAGTCCGTCTTTCCCATATGTCCTGTCGTCCCACTCATAAATCCCCAGATCATTTCCATTGCGGTTAACTGTTCTTTCGCTGCCATGTACGATGCCTCCTGTCTCATACGGTCGGATTTCCCTGTTTTTCCAGTTTCCATCATTATATCCATATTCCTTTCGCTTCGCAACGCTTCCCCTCATAAATTATTTTAAAATTTTTAAAACTTTTTTCAAAAAACACTTGCCAAACTCGTTTTCTTATGATAATATACTACTTGTCGCTGAGCAAAAATCACGGCAGACAACAAAAACTTCGGCTCCGTGGTCAAGCGGTTAAGACATCGCCCTTTCACGGCGGTAACACGGGTTCGATTCCCGTCGGAGTCATATGGCGTCGTAGCCAAGTGGTAAGGCAATGGTCTGCAACACCAGTATCCACCGGTTCAAATCCGGTCGACGCCTCTATTTTCCCGGAAACAGATGGTTTCCGGGATTTTTCTTTTTTCAAATTTTTTGGCAATATCGCGGCACAATAAAAGGGGACCAGAACAGCTGATCCCCTTTTGTATTTCTTCTTTATTCTGCTTCTGTAAACTCCACGCGGATACTCTCATACTCTTTCAGCACCTGATGCAGGGTCAGTCCCGCACGGTTCCAGGTACGGCCCGAGCGAATTTCACCATCCAGACTGCAGCGATACAGCTTGTTCTCTGCCAATCCGCACACTTTCGTGTGAACCGGAAGCATATTTCCCTCTGCGTCGGTTTTTACGATCGTGAGCAGTGCGCGGCTCTGATCTTTTGCCACAAACTCCCATGCCATGAAATCCTGTTTTTTCAGTCCGGTCAAGCGGTAATACAGTCCCTCATGTGTGAGGTCATAATATGTATGCATCGCAGCAACCTGCTCTTTTACCATCTCTTTCTCTTCATCCGAAATCTTGTTCAGGTCCATCTCATAGCCGAAGCTTCCTGCAAGAGCTACATCACCTCTTGTCTTGAATGGAGTTACACGACCGGTCTGATGGTTCGGGCATACCGAAACGTGGGATCCAACCGTGCTGATCGGATAGAAGAAGGAACTTCCATACTGGATCGACAGACGATTGACTGCATCCGTGTTATCACTGCACCAGATCTGCGGGGAATAATACATCATACCGGCATCAAATCGTCCGCCGCCTCCGCTGCAGCCCTCGAGCAGCAGATCCGGGCACGCGGCAAGGAAACGCTCGAGCAGATCATAAACACCGAGCACATAGCGGTGATACAGCTCTCCGTTTCTGTTCTGTGCTGCCACATGGCTGTAAATGTCGCAGATACTGCGGTTCATATCCCATTTCACATAATCAATTTCTGCATCGTGGACGATGGTCGTCAAACGCTCCAGCAGATACTCCCGCACATCGTCACGCGTCATATCCAGTACAAGCTGATTTCTTCCATGGTTTGGCACACGTCCCGGAACTGCAAATGCCCAGTCCGGATGTGCACGGTAGAGATCACTGTCCTCGGAAATCATCTCCGGCTCGAACCAGAGACCGAATTTCATGCCCATCTTGTGGATTTTTTCTGCAAGCTGTGCCATGGAACCGTTCATCTTCTTCTCATTGACAAACCAGTCGCCCAGGCCGCTATTGTCATCATCTCGTTTTCCAAACCAGCCATCATCAAGCACCAGCATTTCGATGCCGAGTTTCTGCGCCTGCTCTGCGATTTTCAGAATTTTCTCTTCATTAAAATCAAAATACGTTGCCTCCCAGTTGTTGATCAGGATCGGGCGTTCGGCATGTTTATACGCACCGCGGCAGATATGCTCGCGGATGATCTCATGATACTGCTGTGACAGTTTGGCAAGGCCGCTTCCGGAGTAGCTCAGGATCGCCTGCGGGGTATCGAACGCTTCTCCTTTTTTCAGATGGAAACAGAAGTTTGCCGGATGAATACCCATCTGGAAACGGGTCTGGTTTTTCTGGTCCTTCTGTGCCGCCGCAACAAAGTTTCCGCTGTAAACAAGGCATGCGCCGATGCAGGAACCGTGTGTCTCGTCAGCCCCCTCCTCGCAGAGGATCACGGCCGGATTGTAATGATGGCTCGACGTGCCGCGGATGCTGCCGATCTCGACTTTTGCATGCTGCACCGGAATCCGCTCTGCTGTGCGCTCCATCGCATGACGGCCGGAGAAATAGATCATCTCATAATTTTCATACATCAGATCCATGCTGAAAGACAGCATTTTTTCCAGCTCGATTGCCGTCTCTCCGTGGTTTTCCAGTCTTGCCGCTCTCGTAATCACGTTTTCGTTTTCAAATACTCCGTAGAACAATTTCAGTACAACACCGGAAGCTTTCTCTTTCATCGTGATGACAAGCGTTTCTCCTTTTTCTTCCTCTGTATCGTACAGTGCCGGCATACCCGGAACCGCATAGGAATGATCGAGGATTTCATAAGAATCGAAACGGAAATCTGCCGCACAGCTTCCATCCACCTGGCGAATCCGAACCATATCATCACGGTAATCGCCGACTCCGCTCGAAGGTACTTCCTGCGGCAGTGTATCCAGAGAATACGTACGATCGCTTCCGGCCTCCTCCGGGTTTCCTGCAAATCCCATATCTGTATTGAAAATCAGACTGGAAAGATTTTCTTCACCGATCTTTTCTCCGTAGTAGAGGTGCAGAAGCACATTTTTGTCATCTGCAAACATCTGATAGCTGCTGTCTTTTGTCTGGAGGGTAAATAACCGTCCATTTTCACTTGCTTTGATTGCCATGGTTTTTCTTCTCCTTTATCTTCCCGCATTCTGCCACACTTGCTATGCATAGAAAAACACGGTATAATTTTATCATGATTCTTTTTTTTGCGAGGTATGATTATGGAAACTTCCTGGACACTTCCCGTCCCAAAGCATAAATTTTCGGATCTTTATCTCTGTTTCTGCGGCTATGAAGCCTGCCAGCCGCTGCACAGCTACGGCCCTGCCGTCCGCCCCAATTATGTAATCCACTACATTATTTCAGGGAAAGGCACCTTTACCATCGGAAACCGTACTTACCGCTTAACCGCCGGTCAGGGATTTTTCCTGATGCCGAATGTCCGCACCTACTATGAGGCCGACGCGGAGGATCCCTGGACGTATCTCTGGATCGGATTTGACGGAGAAAAGGCCGCTTCTTATGTGCAGGAACTCGGTCTTTCTGAAGAGCACCCGGTCTATCAGTGCAGCTTTTCCGGTGAACTGCAGTCGCTTTTGTTCCAGATGCAGAAGCATAATACGTATGACACCTCCGACCAGTATCTTCTCGAAGGCTGCCTGTACCAGTTTTTCTCGATCCTCTCCCGCGAAATCACGCTTGCCGATCCCTCTGCACTGGAAAGCGGCAATCTTTACGTGGAAAAAGCGGTCGAGTTTATCCGGAACAATTATTCCAATGAAATTCTTGTCTCGGACATTGCCAGATATGTCTGCATCAATCGGAGTTATCTCTATACCCTGTTTCAGAAATATCTCCATACCTCACCGCAGGATTATCTTTCTTCCTGCCGGATCACGCGTGCGCTCGAGCTTCTGTCGTATACGGATCTCTCCATCGAAACAGTCGCTTTTTCCTGCGGTTACCGGAATACCGAAGTTTTCACCAAAGCCTTCCGCCAGAAGCAGGGCATGACACCAAGCGCCTATCGGAAAAAATTCCGCCGGGATACGACTCCTGACCCTGCGCATACTCCGTGATCTGTCTGATTCTATTATAACGAAACCTTTCTGCAATGAACAGGAAGAAATGTTATGGAAAACCGTCAAAATGTTAGATTTGAAAAGCCGCCGTACCTAAGGCTGTACGGCGGCTTTCGCTTCTATGTTTGTTAGTCATTTGTCATATTGAATTCATCCGGACTGATGTATTTGTTCTCGGATACGGCGTAGCTGCATATTCCGCAAGAACTGCGCATCCGTTCCAGAGGAACGGAGCGCCATTCCGC